>Ga0209057_1000007_pt1 | contig 155214 bp, 119 predicted proteins | sample GraSoiAngelo_146_FD_185903 | JGI IMG/M metagenome (GOLD analysis project Ga0209057, IMG submission 185903) | Grasslands soil microbial communities from the Angelo Coastal Reserve, California, USA - 14_1009_05_30cm (SPAdes) (version 2) | ecosystem: Environmental > Terrestrial > Soil >...
CTTCGGGTACAGACGCGGCGCGTTTACGGGCGCCGACAAGAACTATGAAGGCGTAATTCGAAGCGCGCGTGGCGGCACACTGTTTCTAGACGAAATTGGCGAACTCAGTTTAGATCTGCAACCAAAGTTCCTTCGCTTTCTTGAATCTGGCGAGATTTCGCCGCTTGGTGAACCTATATCGTCCCTCGTAGACGTTCGAATTGTCGCTGCAACAAATCGAAATCTTGAGGATTCTGTACGCGATGGTCTATTCCGCGAAGACTTGTTTTACCGCGTTAACGTCGTTCGCCTCGCGCTCAAGCCACTCCGTGAACGTCGCGACGAGATACCGCAGCTCGTCGAGCAATTCGTGGCGCGAGCCGCAAAAGATTTCAACAAGGGGCACATCGACGTTGCGGAAGAAACTATGGAGCGGCTCCTGCTCTATCGTTGGCCGGGCAACGTGCGGCAGCTGTCCAACGAAATACGGCGAATGGTGGCGCTCGTTGAAGCCGATTCCGTGCTCCAGCCGTACATGATTTCCAACGAGATCGTGTCCGCGCTGCCGGTTGTCCGATCGGCGAGTGGCGCCGACGACATTACGGTTCCGCTGCACGGCAAGTTGACGCCGACGATCGAGCGTATCGAACGCGAGATGATCAAGGCGGCGCTGCAAGAGCACCAGGGCAAGGTCGACGAGGCGGCCAAGGCGTTGGGGATATCGCGCAAGGGTCTCTATCTGAAACGACATCGATTCGGCCTCTAACGGTCGGAGATTTTTCATGGATCGGCTAGCCATAGGCGATTTCGACCGTGCTGTCGACTACTTCGAGCGTGCCCTCGCCGCGCTGCCGTCGGAAGGGGAGAACGCGAACGCGAATCTCGACAGCCTCGCAAAGATCCGACTGACGCAGGACCGATTGGCGGAATGCGAGTCGTTGCTGGATCGCATAGACACGACAATCCGCGATGATCGCGATTGGCGGCTCTATCCGCACCGATGCGCAGCTCTCACGCGCGCCCAATTGCTCGTTCGAAGCGGCCGCTGCGCCGAAGGACTCGAGCAGATCGACTTCGTCCTCGAGTTGGCAGACAGGTCGGGGGATCCGCTGCTCTCGACTGCCGCCATGCTCGTCAAAGCGCAGGCGCTCGGAAGCGCCGGCTACAACCGCGAGGTCGTTGCGATTCTTCGACGTCTGTCATCGTCGTTGCGGCGTCTTCCGGCGGAGTTGTACGCCGAGTATGAGGGCACACTGGCTTTTCTTCTCCTCCACGAGGGGAAGGAGGCACATGGTGAGTGGCATCGGTCGCAGGCGCAGAAGCTGCATGAGCAACTGCAAAACGTGCGCGGATCCATGGAGCTTGCGCACACGATTCGGCGCGCCGTTTGGCCCGTTGCCGCGGTAACCCGGCATCCTCGCGACGCCTGGTCGACGAGCGCGGCATTGCAGACGATAGTGTCGACAATCCTCAATTCACGAGCGCCGCGAATCGCTGCCGCGCAGCTGGTCGATCTCATTGAAAGCACCGGCAGCGTCTACTCCGTAGCCGTGACCCTCGTCAATCCCGATCGCCCGCCGGAACTCGTTGCTCATGCAGGCAACAATCAGCAACATACGGAAGGAACCCCGCTTCGATATTCCGTTCGCGTGTCGGACGATCAGGAGCTCGACGTGTCGCTCGTCGCCCGAGACGACGTCGAGTCGGTCGCCACCCTCAATGCCGTCGATTCTCTCATCGAAGCGCTGAACGAAATCAACGCGGGCCGCGCAGAGCGAGACCGCCGGAAGACGCTCTGGCCGACTGAGGAACTCACATTTGACGAACGTAATCCGGTCGTGACCGGTCACATGCGCGAAACGATGGTGTTCGCACAACGCGTCGCGCGCGCAACTATCACCGTGCTGATTACGGGGGAGAGCGGGACCGGCAAGGAGATTCTCGCGCGATCCATTCACGATTGCTCCGATCGCGCATCGAAACCGTTCGTGCCGTTCAACTGCGCTTCGGTGCCGCCACACTTGCTCGAGAGCCAGCTGTTCGGACACCGCCGCGGCGCATTCACCGGCGCGGACCACGACTACCTGGGCGTCATTCGAACCGCTCGCGATGGCACGCTGTTCCTCGACGAAATCGGCGAGCTGAGTCTCGACCTGCAGCCGAAGCTGCTGCGCTTCCTCGAGTCCGGCGAAATTTCGCCGCTCGGCGAACCGACCACCTCGCTCGTGAACGTCCGCATCGTCGCGGCGACGAACCGCAACCTCGAAGACGCGGTCCGCGAGGGCCGATTTCGCGAGGACCTCTTCTATCGCATCAACGTCATTCGACTGTCGATCAAGCCGCTGCGCGAGCGCCGCGACGAGATCCCGGGCCTCGTCAGCCACTTCGTCACCCGCGCCGCGAAGGCCTTCCAGAAGGGCCATGTCGAAGTCGCCGAAGAGACGATGGAGCGACTGCTCCTCTACCGATGGCCCGGCAACGTCCGGCAACTGCACAACGAAATCAGCCGGATGGTGGCGCTCGTCGAGCCGAATGCGGTCCTGCAGCCGGACATGATCTCCGACGAAATCCTCTCGGCGCTGCCGCTGCTGCGGTCCGCGGGCCGCGGTCAGGAGATCGCCGTGCCTCTCCACGACAAGCTGATGCCGGCGCTCCGGCGCGTCGAGCGCGAGATGATCGCCGCCGCACTGCGCGAGCACGAAGGAAAAGTCGACGCCGCCGCTAAAGCTCTGGGTATTTCCCGGAAGGGACTGTATCTGAAGCGGCAGCGGCTCGTGGTGTAGGCACCCGCGCCCGCAGCAGCTCCTCGATCGACTCGAGCAGCACCCGCTGCGACCCGCACATCGTCCGGATCGTCCGCAGCTTCCCGTCCCGAATCAGGTAGTACACCGTCCGCCGCGACACCCCGAGCAGCGCGGCGGCATCGTCCACGAAAAACGATCGCCCCATTTTTCGCGCGATAAAGAGCAGGATCGATGCCTCGCGTCCGACCGCGAAATCGGACGCACGCTGCGCGCTTCTGCACCGCACTGTCGCTTCTCCCGCGGGAAGCTGCTACCCGCGGGGTAGATCGTTCCCGCCGCTCGCGCCCGCCGCCCCCTTCGCTTACAATCCGCCTCTCCACCACCCCCGGTTCGGAGGGACCCGCAATGCTCGGCCTGATGATGGACTACCCGCTGACGCTGTCGGCGATCTTCCGCCGCGCCGAACAACTGTTCCGCTCGCGCGAGATCGTCTCGCGCCAGCCCGATCAATCGCTCCACCGCTACACGATTGCCGACTGGGCCGATCGCACGCGCCGCCTCGCCGCCGCTCTCGCCGGCCTCGGCGTTCAGCCCGGCGAGCGCGTCGCCACGCTGATGTGGAATCACGGCACGCACCTCGAGGCCTACTTCGCCATCCCGCTCCTCGGCGGCGTCCTCCATACCCTCAACCTGCGCCTCCACCCCGACGAGCTCGCCTACATCGTCAACCACGCGCACGACCGCGCGGTGATCGTCGACGCCAGCCTGCTACCGCTGTGGGAGAAGGTGCGCCCGCAGGTGAAGGTTCCGATCGAGATCGTCGTCGGCGGTCCCTCGACTCCGCTCGGGACAGGCGCGCTGCCTGCCGGCGCGCTCGACTACGAGTCGCTCGCCGCCTCGACTCCTCCGCTCGCCGATCCGGCCGAGCCCGACGAGAACACCGCGGTCGCGATGTGCTACACCACCGGCACGACCGGCGCGCCCAAAGGCGTGCTCTATTCGCACCGCGCGATCGTCCTCCACACGCTCGGCCTCACGCAGGCGGGCGTCATGGGCATCTGCGAAGAGGACACGGTCTGCCCCATCGTCCCGATGTTCCACGCCAACGCGTGGGGCATGCCGTTCGCCTCGGTGATGACCGGCGCGAAGCAGGTGATGCCGGGGCCGCACCTCGACCCGGCGAGCATCCTCGATCTGTTCGAGCGCGAGCGCATCACCATCACCGGCGGCGTGCCGACGATCTGGATCGGCGTGCTGCAGCTGCTCGACTCCGACCCGAAGAAGTACGACCTCTCGAGCATCCGCGTGATGTTCGTCGGCGGATCGGCCGTGCCGCAGGCGCTCATCGAGGCGTTCGAGAAGCGCCACGGGCTGCGTATCATCCAGGCGTGGGGCATGACCGAGATGAGCCCGCTCGGCAGCTGCGCGCACGTGCCCGCGTCGATGGCCGGCGCATCGGACGATGCGGTGTTCAGGTACCGGGCGAAGCAGGGACGGCCGGCGCCGTTCGTCGAGATCCGCGCGAGAAGCGACAACGGGCTCGTTCCGTGGGACGGCGGGACGATGGGCGAGCTCGAGGTGCGGGGGCCGTGGATTGCCGGCGGGTACTACGGCAGGAGCGACTGCGGCGATCGCTTCACGCCGGACGGATGGTTCAGGACCGGCGACATCGTGACGATCGACGCGAGCGGCACGATCCAGGTGCAGGATCGCGCGAAGGACGTCATCAAGTCGGGCGGCGAGTGGATCAGCTCCGTCGCGCTCGAGTGCGCGCTCATGGGTCATCCCGCCGTCGCCGAAGCGGCAGTCATCCCCGTCGATCATCCGAAGTGGAGCGAGCGTCCGCTCGCCGCGGTCGTCCTGAAGCCGGGCGCGAGCGCGTCGCCCTCCGACCTGCGGTCGTTCCTCGCCGCGCAGTTCCCGAAGTTCTGGCTGCCCGACGCGTTCGAGTTCATCGACGCGATCCCGCGGACGTCGGCGGGCAAGTTCAAGAAGACCGAGCTGCGGGCCCGGTTCAAGGACTATCAGCTCGCAGAGTGATCCACGTCTCTTTACCGTCGCGTGCCGCAGTGGAGCCGGGCAAAATCACCGGGGTGTGTGATTATTACGGTATCGGACTATTCGAAACCGGACATCGCCTTACACGATTTTCGCCGGCGCTCCTTTTCGTCCGACACCGCGAGCGACAGGATCCTGGTTCGTGCGATCGCTCGAGAGGTCGATGCGAAGATTGAGTGGGCGAGGCATCCCGACGCGTCCGAACGTTCCAAGTAATTGATGGCCGCCAGGGCAGCCGGTGTCGGACCCGGACCCGCCGCCCCTCGTACTTGTGTGGTAAATATCCCTTGACTGTATAAACATTCTCGGCCATACTCTTCCCATGCCGCCCGTCAATCGCAACAACCCCGTTCGGGCCAAGTCCTCGGAATCCGATTACACGCTGATGGACTTTCAGCGAGAGTTTCCCGATGACGCGGCCTGTCTGCTATGGCTCTGGCGCACCCGCCATGCCCCGAACGGCCGAGACGCCCATTGCCCCAAGTGCGACGACGTGCGTCCGTTCGCGCGCTATGAGACATCGCAGCAGCGCCAGTCGTGGACCTGCACGGCGTGCGGGCACCATCTGCATCCGACCGCCGGGACCATCTTTCACAAGTCCTCGACGTCGCTGCACCTGTGGTTCTACGCGATGTATCTGATGACCAGCACGCGATGCGGCATCTCCGCGAAGCAGCTTGAGCGCGAGTTGGGCGTCACCTACAAAACCGCGTGGCGCATGGCGCACCTCATTCGGCACAAGCTGATGACGCAGGATGGCGGACCCCTGTGGGGGGACAAACCCGTCGAAATTGACGAAGCCTATGTTGGTGGCAAGCAGCGCCACATGGGGACTGGCCGCCCAGGGTCTGGCTCCAATAAGACGGCGGTGCTCGGCATCGTCCAGCGACAGGGCCGTGTATTCGCGGCACCCGTCCGGAGCGTGCAACGCGCGACCCTGATGGAACACATCGAGGAACGCGTCCTGCCTGCGACGACGGTCTACACCGATGAATACCGGTCCTATGACCGCCTGTCGTGGAAAGGCTATGTTCATCATCGGATTCGCCATGCGGAACGCGTCTACGTGAGTGGGGACGTCCACACGAATACCATCGAGGGGTTTTGGTCTCTCGTGAAGCGTGGTATCGGCGGCGTCTATCACTCTGTCTCTCGTAAGCATCTTCAGGGCTATCTGAACGAATACGCGTGGCGCTACAACATGCGCCACGAAGCGCGCGGCCGGTTCCAGTTACTTCTGCTTCGGGCCACGCTCTGACTTCTTCTCGGGCGTGGCGGCTTTCTTCAAGGCGTTGAAGAAGTCGCTACGCTTCGGCACCGGAATTTCCTCACCCTTTTTTGTCTTCTGAGTCTTGGTCATGTTTCCCAATCATCTCCTGAAGTTCCGTCGAGCGCGTCATCACTTGGACGAGTTCCGTCGTCATGTGAGGAATTGGTTCAACGAAGCCGACAGTCATTCCGAGTGGGCCGAAGACGATCCGGACGACCCGAATCAAATCCTGATAAAGGCGCGCGCGAAGCAAATCCCCGCCGAACCGTTTTCGCTCATCATCGGTGATGTCGTCCAGAATTTCAGAAACTGTCTGGACCATCTCGCTTTCGAACTCGCCTCGGCCTACACGAATCCGCTGCCGGAAGAGATCGCAAGCGATTCGCAATTCCCGATCATTGGAGACGTGAATCGGAAGGGACAGTCCGGCCAAGGCCCAGAGATGTTCAATAGACAACGCCACCGCATTCGAGGAATCGACCCAGCCGCGCAAGCAATCATAGAGAGCGTGCAGCCGTACCACCGAAGGAATGAGTTCAGAGACGACCGGTTGTGGCAACTCGCGTCCCTCTCGAATACCGACAAGCACCGAGTCCTGCACCTCGCGACTATTTACCCACACGCGTTCACATTCGACCCTGGAGCAGGCCAGACCTATCCCATCCTCACGATTCGCAATACGAAAGGGCTGACGTTCTCCTACACCGGCACGGGCGTTGGAGAAAGCGAGGCAGTAATAGCTCGTATCGGCGTAGCGCGAGTCGATGACCCCAACGTGAACGTGAAGCTCGAGATTGCCCCGTCGGTAGCCTTTGCGGACGGGATTGCAGTCCACGAGGACATCATGGAACTGCTGGAACTCATTGAGACGGACATCATCATTAGGATCATTGACCCCTTGCGCCCCTACCTCTAATGCCATCGAATCCATACGCTTTCTCTCGTGAAACCGGCCTGTCACGCCTCACGAGAATGGCGTGTCGGTCTTATACAGTCAAGGGATATTTACCACTTGTGTTATGATTTTGAGTAATCAAAATTACCCGCGATGACTGGCGAAACTCAATCGTCCACGGCCCGCGGCTGGCGTCTTCCGGCCGGCAGCGTCAGCCTTCCTGAAGTTCACGGATCGATCGACATCCCCGCGGGCGCGGGGTTCTGGCGGAAGCTCTTCGCCTTTGCCGGCCCCGGGTATCTGGTGGCCGTCGGCTACATGGACCCCGGGAATTGGGCAACCGACCTGGCCGGCGGCGCGCGCTACGGCTACACGCTCCTCAGCGTGATCATGGTGTCGAACCTGATGGCGATCCTGCTGCAGGCGCTCGCCGCGCGCCTCGGCATCGCCAGCGGACGCGACCTGGCGCAGGCGTGCCGCGACAGCTACTCGCGTCCGGTCACCATCGTCCTCTGGGTGCTCTGCGAGATCGCCATCGCGGCGTGCGACCTCGCCGAGGTCATCGGCGCCGCCATCGCGCTCAACCTCCTCTTTCACGTGCCGCTCACGTGGGGGGTCACGCTGACGGCGCTCGACGTCCTCATCGTCCTCTTCCTCCAGCACCGCGGCTTCCGCTACGTCGAAGCGCTCGTCGTCGGGCTCATCCTGGCCATCGCCGGGTCGTTCGCCATCGAGATGTGGCTCTCGCGCCCCGATCTCGCCGCGGTCACCACCGGCTTCGTCCCGCGCGGCGGCATCCTGCGCGACTCGCAGATGCTGTACATCGCCATCGGCATCCTCGGCGCCACGGTGATGCCGCACAACCTCTATCTGCACTCCTCGATCGTGCAGACGCGGAAGTACGCCGACACGACGCCGAGCAAGGCCGAAGCGATCCGCTACTCGACGATCGATTCCTCGGTCGCGCTGATGTCGGCGCTCTTCATCAACGCGGCGATTCTCGTGATGGCCGCGGCGGTGTTCCACGGCACCGGCCACCAGGACGTGGCCGACATCGGCGACGCGTATCAGCTGCTCTCGCCGCTCCTCGGCACGACGATGGCGAGCGTGCTGTTCGCGGTGGCGCTGCTCTGCTCGGGCCAGAACGCGACGCTGACCGGCACGCTGGCCGGCCAGATCGTGATGGAAGGGTTCATCAACATCCGCCTGCGCCCGTGGCTGCGGCGGCTCATCACGCGCCTCATCGCCATCGTGCCGGCGATCATCGTCGTCGCGATGTACGGCGAGCGCGGCACGGGACCGCTCATCATCCTGAGCCAGGTGGTGCTGAGCCTGCAGCTGCCGTTCGCCGTGTTCCCGCTGGTGGCGTTCACGAGCGACCCGCACAAGATGGGCGTGTTCGTGAGCCCGCTGTGGGTGAAGCTGCTGGCGTGGAGCGTTGCGGTTATCATCGCGCTGCTCAACGTCTGGCTGCTGTATCAGACGTTCGTCGGACTGTGAGCGCCGGCGCACATGTACAAACGTATCCTCGTCGCCGTCGAGAACTCGGCCGCCGATCGCACCATCCTCGAGCACGTGACGTCGCTCGCCAAGCTGACCGGCGCCGAGCTGCTGCTGGTCCACGTCGCGGACGGCTGGGTCGCGCGCAACTACAATCAGCTGAAGCTGCGCGAGTCGGAAGAGATGAAGACCGATCGCGAGTATCTCGATCGCTTGTGCGCGACCCTGACGGGCGAGGGGCTGAGGGTGACCACGCAGCTCGCGATGGGCGATCCCGCCACCGAGTTGATCAAGACCGCGAAGGACGAGAACGTCGATCTCATCGCGATGTCGACGCACGGCCACCGCTTCCTGTCGGATCTCCTCTACGGCGCGACCGCCGATCGCGTGCGCCACCTCGTGACCGTGCCTGTGCTGCTGCTCAAAGCCCACTAAGGCAACGAACGAGCAACCAGCCCCCAGCAACCAGCCAATAAGATTCCCTGTGATATAAAGTGCTTCGTGCCGGATCAGCTCCACGCCCATGCGATGGAGAACCTGCGGTACATCTGCGAGGCGATGTCGCGCGCGGGCGAGTTCACCGGCGTGCCGGGATGGGGCGGCGTCGCGATGGGCGTCACCGCGGTTGCCGCAGCGGCGATCTCGGGTCCGCCCGACAACTCGCTTCGGTGGGTGCTGATCTGGCTCGCCGAAGCCGCCTCGCGTCCCTCATCGCCCTTGCCGCGATGACGATCAAAGCGCGGCGATCCGGCGCCGCGCTGTGGACCAGCTCCCGCGGCGCGCCGGCCTACCGCTTCGCGCTCGCCTGCGCGCCGCCGCTCGTCGCCGGCTTCGTCCTGACGCCGGTATTCGCGGCGACGGATCTGATGGCGAGGCTGCCGGGATGCTGGCTGTTGTTGTACGGCACGGCGCTCGCGGCCGGCGGCGCGCCGTCGGTGCGCATCGTGCCGCTGATGGGCGCCGCGTTCATGGCGCTCGGCGCCATCGCGTTCGCGGCGCCGGCGCAGTGCGGACACTTCTTTCTGGCCGCCGGCTTCGGCGGCCTGCACATCGGATTCGGTCTCGTGATTGCTCGGAGGTACGGTGGCTAAAACGTCTGCGGCAAGAAAGCAACAATCAGAAATCAGAAATCAAAAATCAGCAATTTCAGCGAAGAAGCGGAGCCCGCTCGAGCTCGATCGGTTGATTCACGAGCGGCTGCGGCTCGGCATCGTCAGCGCGCTCGCCGTCAACGATCGCCTGACGTTCAACGATCTCAAGCATCAGCTGCGCTCGACCGACGGGAACCTCAGCGTCCACGCGCGCAAGCTGGAGGACGCGCAGTACATCGCCGTCGAGAAGTCGTTCGAGGGACGCCTGCCGCACACCGAATACCGCCTCACGCCCGCCGGCCGCCGCGCCCTCGAGAAATATCTGGCGCACATGGAAGCGATCATCAAAGCGGCGAGAAATTAGCGGCCAGATCGACCCAACCAGCGAAGCCCCCGCGCTGTCTAGAGTCTGTGTGACCGATGACGACCTCGTCGAGCGAGCCCGGCAGGGCGATCCTGCCGCGTTCGGCGAGCTGGTCGATCGGCACCGGCGGGCAGTCTATCGCGCCGCGCTGGCGGTTCTTCGATCGCACGCCGACGCGGAAGACGCGGCGCAGGACGCGCTGGTCGCCGCCTACCGGCGTCTCGGCACGTTTCGCGGCAGGTCGAGCTTCAAGACGTGGCTGCTCACGATTGCCTGGAACCAAGCCATCAACCGGCGCCGGAGCCTGAAGGCGATGTGGAAGCGAATCGTGCACTCGACTGATCGCCACGACGACTCGCTGTCGACTTCGTACGCGGCGTCCGGCTGCAGCCGGACAGCCGACGCTCACGTCCGGAATCCCGAGCAGCAGCTCGCCGGCGGCGAGCTGCGGCGGCACGTGCGCGCGGCGATTCACGGTCTCCCGCCGAAGTTGCGCGACGTGCTGCTGCTCGCGCAGTCGGGCGATTACACCTACGAAGAGATCGCCGCGATCGTGAAGGCGCCGGTCGGGACGATCAAGTGGCGCGTCTCGGAAGCGAGGCGTGTGGTGAAGGAGCGGCTGCGGGATCGCGGGTACGCGGATGTTTGATCGCGAGATCGATCGCACGATAGACGACGTCGCGCGCGGGATGACGGCCGGCGAGCCGGCACACGATCTCCGCGCGCGCGTTCTCGAGCGAATTGATGCGCGCCATCATGACGAGGGTCGTCAGTGGCATCGGCGGATGATTTCGGTCGCTGCTGTCGCGCTGATCGTCGTCGTCGCCGCTGTGATGGGAGTGATGCTTCTTCGTGATCAGAAGAACGTTGACCAGGCACGGGGCCCTGAAAGCGCCGCGCCACAACGGCAAACGGCCGCACCACAACAGCGACTGGCCGCGACAGAACAGCAAACGGCAGCGCCACGGCAGCAACCGCCATCGCGACAACGACAAACGCGCGCGCCACAACCCGGCGCGGTCGCCGCGCTCGCGCCGCCGCCGCTCGACGTGGAATCGATCGCGCTCGGTGCGCTCGCGCCGCCGCCGCCGCTCGAGATCGAACAGCTCGAACCCATTGCGCCGATCGCGATTACGCCGCTCGGCGAAGGAGACCGACCATGACCGCTCGCTCGTTTGCGCTCACGATCGTCATCGCGTCGCTGGCCGTCGCGCCGGCGCTCGCCCAACCGCCGGGCACGCCGCCCGCCGGGCCGCGAACGGCACCGGCCGGACCGCGGACCCCGACGCCTGCGACGGCGCCCGCCCCGCCGCCGGGTCCAGAAACGACGATCGCTCCACCGCGGCGGAATGGACAGCCGGTCAACATCCGCGTTGACGTGACGATCAGCGATCAGCGCGGCGGCGCTACGGCGGTCAAGAAGACGGTGAGCGTCGTCACCGGCGATCGGCAGAGCGGATTCATCCGGACGATCGCGACCTACACGAATCTCCCACCGGTTCCTCTCAACGTCGACACCGAGCCGGAGCTGCTGCCGGATGGCAAGATCAAGGTGGCCGTGAACCTTCAGTACGACCTGCCCGGCGGTGCGTCGAGCCCGGCGGCCGACACCGCCAATGCCGGACCGCTGCGCAGCACCCAAATCCGCGAAAACCTCGCCGTGATTCTGGAAAGCGACAAGCCACTCGTCGTCGCGCAGTCGGCCGATCCGGTCGGCGATCGCCAGGTCACGATCGAAATCAAGGCAACGGTCCTACGCTAACCTTCGTCCTTTGATCCGCTCGAGCACGCGCAGCGGCGAGCGCTCGGGCTGATTCATCGCGTCGACCGGCAGCAGGAACGTCTGCTCCAGCTGATACTGTCCCGACATCGCGGCGTGGCTCACCTGATCGGTGAAGGCGAGCCACGTCGTGCCCGCCGGAAAATCGATGGCGTCCTGCGGCGACCGCGACTGAAACTCGGCGTCCGCCTTCATGCGATCGTGCAGCTGCAGCATCAGCGCATCGTACGGCGTGCGCGCGCTCTTCGTCATCCGCAGCAGCGCGAGCAGCCGGCCGCTGCCCGGCAGCGGCATGCGCAGCCGCGGCGCAAAGCGGCGCGCCACCGCCTCGAAGTCGTCTCCCACTCTCCACGCGCGCGGCCGCCCCTCGGGATTCACGTTGGTGAACAGGCGCAGGATGCGTTGGCCGCCCGACGGCGTCGCCGGAAAGCTGTCGACGTGCAGGCGCGTGTCGTCCTTCCGCCACGTCGAAGCGCGGCCCGCGATCTCCGCGGGACGAAAGCTCGCGCGCCCGCGCTGAATGCGCGCGGCGTACGACGGACAGAGCGCCTCCACCACGCGCATGGCGCCGTCGCTGAAGCGCCCCATCAGCGCGCGCAGCCGCTCCGCGTCCGCGCCCTCGAGCGTCGTGCGGCCGAGTCGGCCGCGCTGCGGATCGAAGCTCGCGTTCTTGGCGGGGCCGAGGATCGCCGGGTCGAACAGCCGAGTCTCGTCCGGCGCGATCTCGAAGCGCAAATGTGGCAGAAATATGACGTCCGCCTGCTCGAGCCTTCCCGCCGCGAGCGGCGCGACGTCGGACGGAGCGCGCGTCGTCCAATCGCGGATAATGACTTCGTAAAGAGACATCAAATGACGACTTCCCCGTAAATAGCGCGCCGGCGGGTCCAGTATCTTCTTGTACTTCCGTGGAGACTACTTTCGTGTTCCGACACCGACCCCTGTGCCTCTCGGCGTTCCGCTGCTCGGCAATTTTCGGACACCTGCCTGCTTTTGGCTTCCATCTGTGCGTGATTGCCTCCCTCGTCGCTGCGGGCTGCAACGGCAGCACATCAGCGGCCGGTCCCGGCGGCGGCAGTCGCGCCGGTCGCGGCCGCGGCGGCGACGGCGGACCCGCGCCGGTCGTCACCGCGAAGGTCGTCGAAAAAGACGTCCCGCTCGATCTCGCCGCCATCGGCAACGTCGAAGCCTACACGACCATTTCAGTGCGATCGCAGATCACCGGCCAGCTGCAGGAGGCGCTCTTCCGCGAGGGCGACGTCGTGAAGAAAGGCGAACAGCTCTTCACGATCGATCGGCGTCCGTTCGAGGCGGCGCTCCTGATGGCCGAAGCGAACCTGACGCGCGACAAGGCTCTGCTCGCGCAGGCCGAAGCGCAGCTCGCGCGCGACGCGTCGAACGCCGAGTATCAGCAGCTGACATCGGAGCGCCAGGCGCAGCTCCAGCAGCGCGGCATCATCTCGAAGGATCAGGCCGAGCAGTCGCGCTCACAGGCCGACGCGACGCGCGCGGTCGTCAACGCCGACAAGGCGAACATCGAGAGCGCGAAGGCGCAGCTCGCAGCGCAGGAAGCGGCGGTCGACAACGCGCGCGTGCAGCTCGGCTACACCGTCATCAGGTCGCCAATCGACGGCCGTACAGGAAATCTTGCGGTAAAGGTCGGCAACCTCGTCACCGCGAACAACACCGAGCTGATGACGATCGCGCAGCTGCAGCCGGTCTACGTCACGTTCACCGTGCCGGCTATGCACCTGCCGACGATCAAGCGCCACATGACCGGCGACCCGCTGCACGTGACCGCGGTCCCGCAGGACGCCGACGCGACGCCCGCGACCGGGCGCCTCACGTTCGTCGACAACGCCGTGGAGATGACGACGGACACGATCAGGCTGAAGGCGACGTTCGACAACGCCGATCGCCGGCTGTGGCCCGGCCAGTTCGCGCGCGTCACGCTCCGCCTCGCGACGCTGCCGCACGCCACCGTCGTCCCGTCGCAGGCGGTGCAGACCGGACAGGACGGCCAGTACGTCTTCGTCGTCAAGCAGGATTCGACCGTCGAGCAGCGTCCCGTCACGACCGCGCAGCGCGCGGACCAGGACATCGTCGTCGAGAAGGGACTGAAGTCCGGCGAGACCGTCGTCACCGAAGGACAGCTGCGGCTCGAGCCCGGCTCGCGCGTCACGACCGATCTCAACGCCGCGCCCGGCGGCCGCGGTGGACGCGGTGGACGCGGGCGCGGGCGCGGATAATCCGCAATCGCAATCCGCAATCCGCAATCGGCATGAACATCTCCGAAGTCTTCATCCGCCGGCCGATCGCGACGAGCCTCATCATGCTCGCCATCGCGATGTTCGGCGTGCTCGCGTACCGCGCGCTGCCGGTCAGCGATCTGCCGCAGGTCGACTATCCGACGCTGAACGTCAACGCGAGCCTGCCCGGCGCCGATCCGGGCACGATGGCCGCGTCGGTGGCGAGCCCGCTCGAGCGGCAGCTCACGACGATCGCCGGGCTCGATTCGATGGTCTCCCGCAGTGGCTCTGGCGGCACGAACATCACGCTGCAGTTCGATCTCGATCGCGACATCGACAGCGCGACCGTCGACGTGCAGACGGCGATCGCGGCGGTGATGCCGCTCCTGCCCGCCGGCATGCCGTCGGCGCCGTCGTTCCGCAAGAACAACCCGAACAACGAGCCGATCATCACCATCAACCTGACGTCGAACACGCTGCCGCTCCCGGTGCTGGACGACTACGCCGAGACGATCATCGCGCCGCGCATCTCGATGGTGAACGGCGTCTCGCAGGTGCAGGTGCAGGGCGCGGCGAAGTACGCGGTCCGGGTGCAGCTCGATCCCGAGAAGCTGCACGCCGAGCGCATCGGCATCAACGAGGTCGACGCGGCGCTCACGCAGTGGAACGTCAACCTGCCGACCGGTCAGCTGTTCGGTCCGCACTCGACCTACAACATCAAGGCGGCCGGTCAGCTGATGAACGCCGACGCGTTCAAGCCGGTCATCGTCACGTACCGGCGCGGCGCGCCCGTGCGGCTCGAGCAGGTGGCGAACGTCATCGACAGCGTCGAGAACGTCTTCAACGGCAACTGGTTCTACACGAAAGGAGCCGACGGCAAGCCCCAGATCCAGCGGTCGATCATGATGCAGGTGATGCGGCAGCCGGGCACGAACACGATCGCGATCGCCGACGCGGTCCGCACGCTGCTGCCGACCTTCGAGACCCAGCTGCCGCCCTCCGCGCATCTCACGCCGCGGCAGGATCGCTCGCGCACCATTCGCAAGGCGTTCAGCGACGTCCAGCTCACGATGGCGGTGACGCTGGCGCTCGTGGTCGGCGTCATCTTTCTCTTCCTGCACAACGGGTCGGCCACGCTCATCCCCGCGCTCGCGCTCCCCTTCTCCATCCTCGGCACCTTCGCCGTCATGGAGATGCTGAACTTCAGCCTCAACAATCTCTCGATGATGGCGCTGATCCTCTCGATTGGCTTCGTCGTCGACGATGCGATCGTAATGCTCGAGAACATCGTGCGGCACATGGAGGCGGGAGAAGGACCGTTCGAGGCGGCGCTGAAGGGATCGAAGGAGATCGGCTTCACGATTCTGACGATGACCACGTCGCTCGCCGCCGTGTTCATCCCGATCCTGTTCATGAGCGGCATCCTCGGACGGTTGTTCCGCGAGTTCGCCGTCACGATCACGACCGCGATCCTCATCTCGGGCGTCGTGTCGATCACGCTCACGCCGATGCTCTGCAGCCGCTTCCTCCGCGTCGTCCACAGCAAGAAAGGCTTTGCCGGCCTGATGGACCGCGCGTTCGACGCGATGCTGGCGGGGTACGAGCGCAGCCTGCGCGTCGTGCTGCGGTTCCGCCTCGCCATGCTCGTCGTGTTCGTGGTCGTCCTCGCCGCGACGGTGCGGATGTTCAGCATCGTCCCGACCGGGTTCATTCCCGACGAGGACCGCGACTCGATGTTCGTCAACCTGCAGGCGGCGCAGGGCACGTCGTTCTACGACATGTCGAAGTGGACGCAGCAGGTGGCCGACATCGTCATCCGGAATCCGTACGTCGATTCGTTCATGGCGAGCGTCGGCGGCGGACCCGGAGGACCCGGCGCCGGCGGCGGCGGAACGAACAACGGACGGATGATGGTGCAGCTCGTGCCGCGCGCCAGCCGTCCGGTGACGGCGCAGCAGATCGCGCAGCAGCTCCGGCCGCAGCTGCTCCGCTTCCCCGGCTTCCGCGGCTTCGTCGGCCTGCCGCCGTCGCTGCAGATCGGCGGCCGGATGGGCAACCAGAACTTCAGCATCATGATGCAGTCGATGGACACCGACCTGCTCTATCAGTGGGCGCCGGTGCTCGAGCAGGCGGTTGCGTCCGAGGTGCCGGACGTGCAGGACGTCTCCACCGACATGGAGATGAAGAGTCCGCGGATCAACCTCGTCATCGATCGCGACAAGGCGGCCGCCGTCGGGCTGAACGCGACGATCATCCAGAACTCGCTGTACGACGCGCTCGGGCCGAAGTGGTCGTCGACGATCTACGGCAACACGGCGCAGTACCGCGTGCTCGTCGAGCTCGATCCGAAGTATCAGGGCGCGGCCGACTCGCTGCAGAAGGTCGCGTTCCGCACCAACGCCGGCGCGCTCGTTCCGCTCGAATCGGTGGTGCGGTTCAGGGAAACGGTCGGCCCGCAGTCGATCAATCACTCCGGCCAGCTGCCGTCGGTGTCCGTCTCGTTCGGTCTGAAGCCGGGCGTCTCCCTTGGCGCCGCGACGGCGCACGTCAAGCAGGTGGCCGACCGCGTGCTGCCGCCGACCATCACCACGAGCTTCGAAGGCCAGGCCAGGGTCTTCCAGCAGTCGATGAGCAACCTCGCGCTGCTCCTCTTCGTCGCGATCGGCGTCGTCTACATCGTGCTCGGCGCGCTCTACGAGAGCTACATCCACCCGATCACGATTCTTTCAGGGCTGCCGTCGGCGGGTCTCGGCGCGCTCATCACGCTGTATCTGTTCGGCAACGAGCTGAACATCTACTCGTTCGTGGGGCTCGTCATGCTGATTGGCATCGTGAAGAAGAACGCGATCATGCAGATCGACTTCGCGCTCGAAGCGGAGCGTCAGCGCAACAAGACGCCGACCGAAGCGATCTATGAAGGGTGCATCATCCGCTTCCGGCCGATCATGATGACGACGATGGCGGCGCTGCTCGGCGCGGTACCGATCGCGCTCGGCTACGGCTCGGGCGGCGAGTCGCGGCGGCCGCTCGGCCTCGCGGTCGTCGGCGGACTGATGGTGTCGCAGCTGATCACGCTGTATCTGACGCCGGTCGTGTACACGTACATGGCGACGATGTTCAAGACGCGGAAGATTCCGCAAGTGGTAACAGCGGATGGAATTGGGTAATTGGATAATTGGGTAATTGGATAATTACCCAATTGAGTGACATGAATATCTCCGAAGGGTTCATCAAACGTCCGATTGCGACCAGCCTGCTGATGGCGGCGATCGCGCTGTTCGGACTCGTTGCCTATCGATCGCTGCCGGTGAGCGACCTGCCGAACGTCGACTTCCCGACGCTGCTCGTCACCGCGCAGCTGCCTGGCGCGAGTCCCGAGACGATGGGCGCATCGGTCGCGACGCCGCTCGAGAACCAGTTCTCGATGATCGCGGGACTCGAGTCGATGACGTCGGTGAACTCGCTCGGCTCGACGCAAATCACGCTCGAGTTCGATTTGAACCGCAGCCTCGACGGCGCGGCGGTCGACGTGCAGGCGGCCATCACGCAGGCCGCGCGTCTGCTGCCGCAGGGGATGCCGACGCCGCCGACCTTCACGAAGGTCAACCCGGCGGACCAGCCCATTCTCTATCTCGTGATCACGTCGACGACGGTGCCGCCGTGGACGCTCGACGAGTACGCCGAGACGCGCATCGCGCAGCGGATCTCGATGGTGAGCGGCGTGGCGCAGGTGCAGGTGCTCGGCAGCCAGAAGTACGCCGTCCACGCGCAGCTCGATCCGCACAAGCTCGCCGCGCGGCAGATCGGGATCAACGAAGTCGAGAACTCGCTGCGCGCGTGGAACGTGAACACGCCGACCGGCAGCATCATCGGCCCCCACAAGGCGTTCACGCTGCAGGCCACCGGTCAGCTGATGAACGCGGGCGAATACCGGAACATGATCGTCTCGTACCGGAACGGCGCGCCGGTGCGGCTGGCCGATCTCGGCGACGTCATCGACGGCGTGGAGGATCAGCGTACCGCCTCGTGGTTCTACTCGCAGGGCGAGAGCCAGCGCGCGATCACGCTCGGCATCCAGCGCCAGCCGGGCACGAACACGATCGCCGTCGCCGACGCGGTGAAGGCGCTGCTGCCGCAGTTCCGGCTCGAGCTGCCGTCGAGCGTCCACATGGACGTGCTCTACGATCGCTCCGACACGATCCGCGAGTCGTACCGCGACGTGCAGTTCACCATGATGCTGACGCTCGCGCTCGTCATCATGGTCATCTTCGTGTTCCTGCGGAACGTGTGGGCGACGGTCATTCCCAGTCTCGCCCTCCCCTTCTCGATCATCGGCACGTTCGCGGTCATGTACATGCTCAGGTACAGCCTCGACAACCTGTCGATGATGGCGTTGATCCTCTCGGTCGGCTTCGTCGTCGACGACGCGATCGTGATGCTCGAGAATATCTACCGCCACGTCGAGATGGGCGAGGAGCCGCTCGTCGCCTCGCTCGTCGGATCGAAGGAGATCGGCTTCACGATCGTCTCGATGACGCTGTCGCTCGCCGCGGTGTTCATTCCGGTGCTGTTCATGGGCGGCGTGCTCGGGCGGCTGTTCCGCGAATTCTCGGTGACGATCTGCGTCGCGATTCTCATCTCCGGCGTCGTCTCGGTGACGCTCACGCCGATGCTGTGCAGCCGCTTCCTCAAGAAGCCGCACGCCCGCAGCGCCGGCGGCCGCGGCCGGATGGCGCGTTTCGAGCACGTCACGGAAGAAGCGTTTCAGAAAATGCTGCGCGGCTACGACCGCACGCTGCAGATCGTGCTGCGGCATCGCCCGGTGACGATGGCGGCGTTCGTCATCGTGCTCGGCCTGACGGCGCTGCTGTTCGTCCTCGTGCCGAAAGGGTTCATCCCGGATCAGGACACCGATCAAATCGCCGTCACGACGGAGGCGGCGCAGGGGACGGCGTACGACAAGCTGGTCGAGTATCAGGGCCAGGTGGCCGACATCATCAGCCGCGACCCGAACGTCGAAGGACTCGTGTCGACGATTGGCGGTCAGGCGTCGAATACGCTCGGCGGTCCGAACCTCGGGCAGATCGTCGTTCACCTGAAGCCGCGCGGCGATCGCGACGAGCTCGCGAACGACATCATCGAGAAGCTGCGCCCGCGACTCGCCGAAGTGGCGGGCATGGAGGTGTACCTGCAGAACCCGCCGACGGTCCGCATCGGCGGCCAGGTGAGCAAGAGCCTCTATCAGTATTCGATGCAGTCGCCGGATCGCGAGACGCTGTACGCGACCGCCGAGGCGCTCGTGAAGGCGATCGACGCGAACGTGCCGGGCATCGTCGATCTGACGAGCGATCTCGAGGTGACCAGCCCGCAGGTCGACGTGCAGATCGATCGCGACAAGGCGGCCGCGCTCGGCGTCACCGCGAACCAGATCGAGAACGCGTTCTACGACGCGTACGGGCCGCGCTGGGTGTCGACGATTTACGCGCCGGTCAACGAGTACAAAGTGCTCCTCGAGCTCGCGCCGCAGTTCCAGGCCGATCCGTCCGCTCTGTCGCTGCTGTACTTCAAAGCGACGCCGGCGACGGCGACTGGCGGGGCGGGACAGGCAGGAGGGGCAGGACAGGCGGGAGCGACGGCAACGGCGGCGCAAGGCGGCGGAAATCTCGGCGGGCTCGCGCCGAATCCGAATGCCTCCGCCGGCACGGTCGTCCCACTCGACACGCTTGCGCACACGACGCAGGTGATCGGTCCGCAGACGGTCGCCCACAAGGGACAGCTGCCGGCGGTGACGATTTCGTTCGGGCTGAAGCCGGGCGCGTCGCTCGGCGGCGTCCTGAACAAGGTCCGCGAGGTCGCCGACGCGACGTTGCCCGAAGGGGTCAGCGGGCAGTTCGAGGGCGCGGCCAAGGCGTTTCAGAGCTCGCTCGGCAACCTCGCGGTGCTGCTCGTCATCGCGATCATGGTCGTCTACATCGTGCTCGGCATTCTCTACGAGAGCTACATCCACCCCCTGACGATTCTCTCGGGTCTGCCGTCGGCCGGCTTTGGCGCGCTCGTCACGCTGATCCTCTTCCGCATGGACCTGAACATCTACGCCTTCGTCGGCATGATCATGCTGATCGGCATCGTCGAAAAGAACGCGATCATGCAGATCGACTTCGCGCTCGAAGCGGAGCGCTCGGGCAAGCAGCCGCAGGACGCGATCTACGAAGGATGCCTGATCCGCTTCCGGCCGATCATGATGACGACGATGGCGGCGCTGCTCGGCGCGGTGCCGATCGCGCTCGGGTACGGCGCCGGCGGCGAGGCGCGGCAGCCGCTCGGCCTCGTCGTCGTCGGCGGCCTGCTGTTCTCGCAGCTCGTCACGCTGTATCTCACGCCAGTCGTGTACACCTACATGGCGCAGTTGCAGTCGTCGATGCAGGCGCGCAACCGCGCGCGCACGCTGCAGCCGATTCCCGTCGGAAAATAATCGGGTACGCGTCGTGCACCCTTTGACGAAAGGATGCGCTGGAATACTGTTCAGATTGCGCTCATCGGTATTTTCGTGGCGCAGGGCTTCAGCCCTGCGATCGCGCAAACGCGGCGCGCAACTCGTCCGCGCGCGCACAAGCCCGTTCAAAAGCAAAAACAGCCCGAACCGCCGCCGCTGCCGTGCGGCGACTACCTCCCGTTTCAGGTTCTCCTCGATCGCCAGGGATTCTCTCCCGGCGAGATCGACAGCAGACCGGGCGACAACTTCACGCACGCGCTCATCGCGCTGCAGCAGGCGCGGCAGGTTCCGCTCACGATGCAGCCCGATTGCGACACGTGGCACGCGCTCGGCGGCGACAACGCCGGCGATCTGCTGACGACGTACACGATTGCCCCCGCCGACGTCGAGGGTCCGTTCGAAGAGCGCATCCCGCCGAATCTCGTCGAGCAGGCGAAGCTGCCGGCGCTCGGCTATCGGTCGCCGCTCGAACGGCTTGCCGAGCGGTTCCACGCGTCGCCTGCGCTGCTGCAGCAGCTGAATCGCGGCGTGACGCTTGTCGCAGGGCACGAGATCAAGGTTCCGGCAGTGACGCCGTTCGATCCCGACGCGAAGCCGGCGGCGCCGGCGGCTGACGCCGGCGACGTCGCGATTCAGGTCTCGCGCGAGGAATCGGCGCTTCGCGTCACGCGCGCCGACGGATCGCCGCTGTTCTTCGCGCCGGTGACGACCGGCAGCCAGCACGATCCGCTGCCGCCCGGGAACTGGACCGTCGTCGGCGTGCAGTGGCATCCGCCGTTCCACTACAACCCGAATTTGTTCTGGGATGCGAAACCGCAGGACACGAAGACGACGATCAAGCCGGGTCCGAACAATCCGGTCGGCGTCGTGTGGATTTCGCTGAACCTCGAACACTACGGCATTCACGGGACGCCGGAGCCGGGGCACGTGGGCCACACCGAGTCGCACGGCTGCGTACGGCTCACCAACTGGGATGCGGCGCGCGTCGCCTCGCTCGTCAAGCGCGGCACGCCGGTAGTGTTCAAGTGAAATTCGCGGTCGCCGGCTTCTTCGCGGGCGTGATCGTGACGTGGCTGCTCATGATGTACGGTCCGCCGCAGCCTTCGATCAATGTCGATCGTGACGACGAACCATCCGCGACTCCCGCAGGGGACGGTCATAAGACCGTTCCCGACAAGTCAACCGCGGATGAACGTTCGCCTGAAGGCTCGCGAACGCCGTCCGGGCCGAAATCGACGGCGACAACCGGCGTCATCGCGGCGATCCCTCTGCGCGTTCCGATCGACGGCGCCAACGTCGACGCGTTCAAGGGCGGCTTCGCGGAGCGCCGCGACGGGCGCGCGCACGAAGCGATCGACATGCTCGCGCCGCGCAACACGCCGGTGCACGCCGTCGCGGACGGCACGATCGCGAAGCTGTTCTACAGCAAGGGCGGCGGCGGCATCACGCTGTATCAGTTCGATCCGACGGCAAGCCTCGCCTACTACTACGCGCACCTCGAGCGCTATGCCGACGACGTCAAGGAAGGGCAGCACGTCTCGAAGGGTCAGGTGATCGGCTACGTCGGCACATCGGGGAACGCGCCGCCCAACACGCCGCATCTGCACTTCGCGGTCTTCGAGCTCGACGCCGATCGCAAGTGGTGGAAGGGGCGGGCCATCGATCCGTATCCGTTATTTAAAGGCGCGTCGGGCCCGACTCCCACGCGCTGACGCCCTCGCGCATTTCCACGCAACATCCACGTTCTTTCCGTCATTCCCGCCGAAACGCTGCGTACATCGTGTCGAACAGGTTTGTCGGCAGATACCACGCGTCGAACCGGTTTGCCCACCCAGGCGCCTCGCGGCCGCCGATGAACTCCGCCACGTACCGGATCATGTAGCCAACCGATCGCAGCCGGCCGCGGTGCCGGCAGTCGAGCATCCGCAACCCGTGCTTCTCCGCGGCGGCGGCGAGCGTCCGCGGTCCGAAGTACGACAGATGATACGGATAGTAGAAATGCCAGCGATGGCCGAATACGCGCGCCGTCAGGCTGTCGACGTCGGGCGTCGACGCGAAGAAGACGCCGCCCGGCTCGAGCGCCGCCGCGATCCCCTGCAGGAACGCGACCGGATCCGCCACGTGCTCGATCACGTCGAACGCCGTCACGACCGGGAACGCGCCGCCGGATGCGACGGCCTCATCGATCGTCGCGCAGGCAAACGCCGGATCGTCCGAGAGAAACCGATCGAACAGCGTGCGCGACGGCTCGATGCCGCGCGCGTCCACTCCGCGCCGCCGCAGGTACCGCACCAGCTTGCCGCCGCCCGCACCGACGTCGAGCAATCGCCTTCCCTCGAGCGGCGTCGTCTTCGCGATCCACCGGCACAGCGCATCGAGGTTCGCTTCGTCCGCGCGATCCGGCGCGAGGTACTGCAGGTACGCGTCCTCGTACTCGTCGATCGCGTTGACAAGATTCGGATTGCGCGGCGGCGTCGCGAAGCGAAAGCCGCAGTCCGGGCACTCCCAGTAATCGGTCCCTTGTATCTTGCTATGTGGCGCGGGCCTTTCAGGTCCGCGATCCTGTTTGGAGAAAATCCGCATTGGCCGCGGCGATCCACAGAGCGGACAGCTCCGCTCAGGCATCGCGATCGTCCGGAGCCTGCTTGAAGAAGTACAGCGGCCGCCGCTTCGACTCCTCAAAGATGCGCGCGAGGTACTCGCCGATGATGCCGATGAACATCAGCTGGATGCCGCCGATGATCATCAGCGTGCAGATGAGCGATCCCCATCCGCGGACGAAATCGTTCATCGTCACGTACCGCGTGATGATGTAGCCGAAGTACAGGAGACCCGGCACGAAGAGCGCCATGCCGAGCCGCGTGGCGAGCCGCATCGGCGCGGCGGAGAACGAAAACACCGCGTCGAGCGCGAGGCCGACCATCTTGATCGTCGTGTACTTCGACTCGCCGGCGGACCGGCGCGGCGCCTGGAACGGGACGTACGCGCGGTCGAATCCGATCCACGACACCATGCCGCGAAGGAACCGGTGCCGTTCCGGCATCGCGCACAGCGCCGCGTGGGCGCGCGCCGACAGCAGGCAGAAATCGGCGGCGCCTGGAACGATCTCCGTCTCGCCGAGCCGGTTGATCAGCCGGTAGAACGCATCGGCCGTCGCGCGCTTGAACCAGCTCGCCCCTTCGGTGTCCTGCCGGACGGCGGAGACGACGTCGTGCCCGCGCCGCCACTCCGCGATCATCGCCGGGACGACCGACGGCGAGTGCTGCAGATCGGCGTCCATCATGACGACCGCCGATCCGAGCGTCACGTCGAGGCCCGCCGACAGCGCGATCTGGTGTCCGAAGTTGCGCGAGAGCGAGTAGACGCGGACGTTCGCGTGGGCGCGGGCGAGCGCGTTCAGACGCTCGAGCGTCGCATCGGTGCTGCCGTCGTCCACGAAGCACACGCTCCAGTCGACGCCGGTGGGACCGACCTCGCGCGCGAGCTCGTCGTAAAAGCGATCGACGACCGCCGCTTCGTTGCAGCAGGGCACGACGATCGCGAGGCGCTCTGTCACGGCGTGGACCTCGCCGGCGCCGGGACGACCTGGAACAGGTAGTCCTGATCGAAGCGCGCCAGCAGCTGAAAATCGCCGCTCGCTCGTGCCGGTTCGACGAGCCCTTCGGCTTCGCGCCGGGCGCCGTGCACGACCACGTACTTCAGCCCGATGTCGCGCATCGTCGTCGCCGCGGCCGGCTCGGGAAATGTTTTCAAGCGTGCCGTGAGCTCGAGAAAGTGCGGCGGCCACTCGCGCGAATCGCCGTTGACCGTCGGCTGCCAGTGCGCCGTCGAGAAATACTGATAGTCGGCCTCGTCGAACCAGAGCGGCGTGTTGGCGTAGTCGGGCAGCGACAGCACCGGCCCCGGTGGAAGCGTCGCGATGTATTTGTACACGGCCGGCACCGCGAACGGCTGCGGCTGGCCGCCGGGAAAATTCACGACGTACGACTCGGCGAGCAGCAGCAGCATCGCCGCAACCGAGGCTACGCGGCCTGCGCGGCCGAAGCGCCGGTGCATCGCCGCCGCCGCGATTGCGGCCAGCACGGCGAGCGCGAGGTTCATGAGCTCCGTGTAGCGCGCCGGAATCCGGAACAGGCTCAATCCCGGCACGCGCGCCAGCACGCCGAACGGGCTCCATCCGAACGAGCCCGACGCCACTTCCCGGGACGAGGGTCCGAGCGCGAGCACGGCTGCGATCGCGCAGAGGACGATGAAGAATCGTGCGCGGCGGAACGACCGATCGGCGCTGCGCAGCGCGACAATCGCGCCGGCGCAGCCGAGCGCCAGCGTCATCCATCCGAGGTACACCGTGAGCTCGCCCCAGATCCACCGCGGTCCCTTGACGCCGTGGTCCAGCAGCCAGTGACCCGCAAAGGTGTTTTCGGGCGGCACGAGCCAGCCGGCGAGATCGGCCGCAGCCGCCGCGATGAACGCCGGGCTCTCGCTGTGCAGGATGAAGTAGTGGCGCGCGAACGGCCAGACGAGCGCGAACGCCGCGGCGGCGCCGGCGGCGCCCTGGGCCGCGAATCGCGCGACCGAAATGGTCCGCCGTTCGACGCCGATCAGCCACGCGAGGAACAGGAGGTCGGCGACGGTGATCAACACCGCCTGATACCACGCGGCGAGCGCCTGGAGCACGACGATCGCCACCCACGCGGCCAATCGCATCCACGTGGGGCGCGCCAGCCAGCGTTCGATCGCGACCAGCGACAGCGGAATCCAGAAGCACCAGATCAGGTTCAGGTGTCCGTGCCCGTGGTGCATGCGGAAGAAACAGAACGCGAACGCCATGCCCGCGACGAGCGACGCGAGCTGATCGCGCGTGTACCGCCATGCGACCCAGTGCACGGCCGCTGCCGCCGCGAGGTAGGCGAAGATCCAGACGACGTTGTACGCGAGAACGGGATTTCGAGTCGCCGCGTAGACGGGCATCGTGAAGAGCGAGATGCCGAACAGGTGCTCGCCGTACGCCAGCGCGTTCGGCAGCGGATAGAGCTTGTTCGCGTCGAACAGCGACGGCACGCGATCGAGCACGGCATGGTTGTCCCACGCGAGCACCCAGATGAACGCGCGCGCGTCGCCGCCGTAGCTGGCGGTCGCGAGGCGGCCGAAATTGCAGATGGGCGCCAGCATGACGCGGCAGGCGGCCACATACGCGAGAGCGATCGCGGCGGAAATGGTGTACCTTCGCCAGCGGGATGTCAGGTCACGCTCGTGCAACGGCATTCGAGACGACCGGACAGTGTACGCGACTTGTCGTTCGCCCACGGGATGTTGCCGTCCCTCACGCATAGGAAGCCGCGGCGATGAACGTCGACGCGGCGCCGGCGGCCGATCGCGAGACGGCTGTCGACGTCCGCCTGCGGGAGCTCATGATCGCGTTCGTCGGCTTCGCGATCGCGGCGATCGTCATGACGCTGCCGCTGTGGCAGCATCCGACTCGCCGGCTGCCCTCCGATCTCGTCGATACGCTCCTGAACACGTGGATTATCGGCTGGGATGCCGACCGTCTGCGCCACGGGCTGGTCGGCCTGTGGGACGCACCGATCTATTATCCGTACCGCAATACGCTGGCGTTCTCCGAGAACCTCCTGGGCATCGCCGTCCTCGTCGCGCCGGTGTACTGGATCACCGGCAATCCGATTCTGACGTACAACGTCGCGTTGATCGTTTCGTTTGCGATTGCCGGCGTGGGCATGTACCTCCTCGCGACCTCGCTCACGCGCAGCCGCCGTTCCGGCGTCATCGCTGCTGCGTTCTATGCGTTCTGTTCGTTTCGATTCATCGAGCTCTCGCACATTCAGTTCATCGCGACGGGATGGCTGCCGATCGCCTTGTACGGGCTGCATCGATACTTCTCGACGGGTCGCCGCGGATATCTCGGAACTTTCGGCGTCGGCTGCGCGCTCCAGGCGCTGTCGAACAGCTACGTCGCGTACTTCATGGCGCTCCCCATCGCGTCCGTGGCGCTCGACGGGCTGCGGCACGAGCGCACGCGGCGAGCGCGCCGGCTGGCGGAGCTGGCCGTGGCGGCCGCGACGATCGTCGTGGCGCTCGCACCGGTCGGTCTGAGATACAGTCGCGTGAGATCCGATTACGGACACGTACGGAGGCTCGCGGAACTGGAGGAGGGATCGGCGGATGTTCGTTCGTACTTCATCGGGCGCAGCTCGATGGGTGTGTGGCGCTGGCTGCGTGCCGGCGAACCGGGTGAGGCCGAGAAGGATCTCTTTCCTGGCGTTGTCGCGATCGTGCTCGCGGCGATCGCACTCGGCCACCTGCGCGGGCGCCGCGACGACGTCGCCCGATGGGTATCGGTGTATGGGCTGATTGCAGTCGCCGCGCTCGTCCTGTCGCTGGGCCCGCACGTACGGGTGTGGGGGCATCTCGTGACGACTCACGGGCCGTACGACTGGCTGCTGCGGGTCGTTCCCGGCATGAACGGCATGCGCGTTCCCGCGCGGTTTGCGATCATCTTCTTCCTCGGCCTTTCCGTGCTCGTGGGGTTCGGCGCCCGGCTTTCGGCGATTCACGTTCCCGCCCGCGCCCGCTCGCTCGCCACGGCGATCGCGGTCCTCGCAATTCTCGCCGAGAGCTGCGCCGTTCCACCGCCGGTCCATTCGTACGGTGCACGCGGCCGTCCCGCGGATCGCGCCGTGGCTGAGTGGCTCGGCGGCCGCCTGCCAGGCGCGGTACTGCACCTTCCCGTTCGGACGTCGAGCGTTCAGGAGCTGAATTACCAGTTCGCCACGTTGTTCCATTCGCATCCGATCGTCAACGGCATGAGCGGATATGACAGCCCGCTGCAGCTGCTCTTCCGCGGGCGCGACAGCGTGCTGTACGACAACGATCGCCCGTCGGCGGTCGTCCGCATGCTGCGATCGCTCGGCGTCCGCTACGTCGTGATCAACCAGGAGGACTACAACGTCACGCAGCTCGCGAACGACGAGCACCGCCTCGCGCTCGGTCTGCTGCGAAGCTCCGGACAGGTCGTACGGGAAGAACGGCTGCTCGATGCGTACGTGTTCGAGCTCGAACGACCGATCGCGCCGCCGGCGGCGGAACCGGTCGTACCGATCGATCGACGCGAACTGTCTGTGTCGGTCTCCGAAGCAGAAGATCGCGTCGCGTATTTGACGGACGGCAATCGCGATACGCGCTGGCTTGGCGGACAGCGGGGCACGAGCTGGATTGCCGCGACGCTCGCCCGGCCGGCAAACATCGCGCGCGTCGACATGCGGCTGGCGGAACGATCTCTCTCGGACCACCCGCGCGAGCTGGAGGTCGACGCCGTCGATGCCGGCGGGGCCACGCGCGTGCTGTATCGCGCGACGCCGTACTCGGAGTTCGTCGCGGCCTTCGTGCGCGACCCGAGTTATCCGCGGATCACCATCGCCCTCCCCGACAACCAGACCGCGACGCTCGTGATTCGCGAGACCGGTCAGGCGGCCGGGCGATGGTGGTCCGTCCACGAGCTCCAGCTATGGCGGCGAACATCGCGGTGAGCGTCGGCGAGCCGAACCGGACTCTGCGTTCGATTATCGACGGCCGTCCACACATGTCCCGCATCTGCACCTCCGGAACGCTAGCGATCTTGGCGCTTGCCGTTCTGATATTCGCCTGGCCCGACCTGTCGGTTGCGTATCGTGGCACGCCGGCGTCGTATCCGCTCGTCACCGTGCTCTTCACCTGCGCCATCGTGGCGATGGTCGTCGCCTGGCCTCGCGCCGACAGCACAGCGCCGGCGGCGCCGATGCCGCGCATGTCGGCGGCGGCGATCGCTTCCGCGTGCATTGGAGCGGCGGCGATCGCCATCGCGCTCTATCGCTGGACGCGGCTGATGGCGTGGCTGCCGTACGGCGCGGACATGCTGATCGTCATCCGCGAAGCGACGCGGCGGTTTCTCAACGGCCACAGCCCGTACACGATCTATCGCTCCTACGACACCACGTGGGAAATGGCGATGCCGTACGGTCCCGTGCTGTGGGGGCCATTCGTCGTCCCGCAGCTGCTCCGCCTCGATTTCAGGACCGTCACGATTGCCGGCGAGTTGTTCGTGCCCATGTGGTGCGCCGTTGCGGCGTCCGTCAACGCGTCGCGCCGCAGAGTCGCCGACGCCGTCGCGTGGCTCGCGCTCCTCGCCGCGCTCGCGCTGGCGCTCGACGTCCAGCGATTCACGCTCATCGGGCACACTCCGGCGTACTGGCCGCTCATCCTGCTGTTCGCACTGATGACGTCGAGATCGCGGCCGGTCGCGGCCGCGTGTCTTCTCGGCGTCCTCATCGCCGCCCGCACGACCATGGTCGCGGTCGTGCCTGTTTTTCTGATGGGCGTGTGGCGAACCGACCGCCGGCGGCTGCCGGCAGTCCTAATCGCGTTGGCGGGCGCAGCGGCGATCATGCTCGGGCCGTTCGTCGCGTGGGATTCCCGCGGCATTTGGGACTCGATGGTGTTGTCGTATCCGCGCGTGATGGCGGCGGCGGTCTGGCCGGTGCTGGCGCGGCCCGGCCAGGAGACGATTGGGCTGACCGAATGGCTGCTGGAACACCACCGCGAGTCGCTCGTCGTGCCGCTGCAGGCAATCGCAATGCTCGGCGTCTACGCCGCTGCGTGGGCCGCCCTCGCGCGCCGACAGCGCGCTCTGCCGTGGATGGCGCTGGCGCTGTTCGCGTTCAGCATGACGACGCTTTATCCGGTGCACTACCTGTACTACGACGTGCTGCTGCTGCTGGCCTCGGCGGCGATCGCCGACGCGCTCGATGCGGCGTCTCTGGGGGCCGAGCTGGCAGCATGGGGTCTGTCGCTGGCAATCGTCGCTGCCCTCGTTCCGATCGCCGCGCGTGTCGTCGCGCCGCCGTTCCCGCATGTCTCGCCCGGCGCGCTCGCGGTCGACCGGCCGCTGCGGTCCGGCTTCGCGACGACCGAGCACGACGGCCTGCGCGAGTTCGCATGGGTCGTCGGCAAGGAAGCGCGCATCGTCCTGCCGCGCAGCTCAGCCGCCGGCGCGGACATCGTCATCACGGCGCGGTCGCCGTTCGAACGCCATCAGCCGCCGCAGCAGATGACGGCGATTCTGAACGGCACGCTGCTCACCGAGGCGGCAATTCCACCAGGATGGCAGGAGATTCGCATCGCGGCGCCTTCATCCGCGTGGTGGATCGGGTTCAACGAGCTGCGGCTGCTGTTTTCGGCGACCGTGTCACCGCGTGATGTCGGATCCGGAGACGATCCGCGTCCGCTGGCGTTGGCTGTCAGTCGCGTGGATGTCGTGGAACGACGCTGATGATCTGCGAACGGTATAGCAAGAGTTTTCTGTGCGCTCTCTGCGTTCCATGCGTGCTCTGCGCATCGGCATTTGCCGCACCGCGCGCGTCCGACGATCCCCCGCATCGCGACACCGCCATCGAGTCACTGATTCGGGACGCGGCAGCCCTCCCTCCCGAGTTCAACGCCGACGTTCTCATCCGGATAGCGGGGTCGACGCGCGTCGCGGACCTCGCCTGGAAGCGCGAGATGCTCGAAGAGGCGTTCTTCCGCGCGTACGCGGCGCCGGTCGCGTACCGCCGCACGTCGGTCCGCGTGCCGCCCGACAGCCTGCAGGGCGCGCTGACGCAGGCGTACGACACGCAGATCGCTCGCGTTCCGCTGCAGGTGCGCGCCGCCCAGCTGATGGCCTTCGTCGCGCCGCTGCGCGCGCGCGAGCTCTTCGAATGGATCGATCTGAATCTCGCGCCGGCGGTGTGCAGCGACGTGCTCGTGCCGGCCGTCGACGAATACTACGGCGCATTGAGCACGCTCGCGCGGACGACGTTCGCGCCGTCGGAACGGGGCGACGCCGTGCGGTTCCTCGAGCTGTATCTGTGGCGTGCGCATCTGCCGACCGAGATGCCGGCGGTGGCGCGCGCGCTGCTCCGCTTCCGCCCCAGCGCGATCGAAGCGACGTATCTCGAGACGTTCTACGGCCAGCTGCTGAATGCGGGCACGAGCGATCCGCGCGGCTTCTCGGTCTCCGACATCGACATCGTCGGACGCAGCGCCGATCTGCAGGGCGCCGATCGCGAGCGCAGCGTGCCGGGCTGGTTCGTCATGGACTCGCTGAAGGCGTACCTGCTGAAGCACCTGAACGGTCCACGATGCGCCGACAGCGCGACCGAGAGCTTCGTCCCGTCGGCGTTCAACGCCGCCGCGCGGCTGCTGCGCGCCGATCCGATTGCGGAAGTGACGCCGATCAACGCGGACGCGATCCGGCCGTCACGGCTGCTCGGCGGAGCGCGGATCGATTTGTACTGGCAGACGTTCTCGGCGCGACGCCTCTACGAGATGTGGATGGGACTGCGCGGCACCGGGCAGAATCCGGTTCCCGAGCGCGTGCGGCGCACCGACGAGTGGCGCGACAACGCCGATCGGTTCATCACCGAGCTCGATCAGTGGACGGGCCGCAGCGAAGCGAGCGAGCGCGACTACTTCTATCAGAAGGCGACGCTGTTCGCGAACCTGCTCGACCTGATGCCGTCGAGCGCCGTGCGCATCCGCGGTCTGCGCGACTTCATCGACTTCATGCGCCATGCCGACACCGATCGCGATCAGCGCGCGCTGTGGTTCGTGTTCGTCAATCGCCTGCTCGAGCTGTCGCGCGGCAACAATCGCCGCCAGACGCTGACGCTGATGGAGCAGTCAGGCCAGCCCACGCTGTCGACGTACGCGCGCCTCGAGCGGATGATGCCGCCGCAGCGGCGCGCCGGGAGCGGAGCGTCAGCCGTTCCTGCCGCGACGAGATAACCTATCGACCGAAAGCGTGGAGACGACCGCCAACATGCGGCCGCGTACGTGGCCAAGCCATTGAAATAACTGACCACATATACCATCACGTGCGAGTGCGCGAATGTTTTGACGCAGATCGCTGAATTGCCGGTTTCGCTGATCGCAGCTGGTCGCCGCGGTTCAGGCCGAGGTCGGCGTGAGTCCATTTCGTGATGTTCGTGGTTCGTGATTTTCGTGAGAAAGGGTGATGGTCGAATGTCACGAGCGGGACAGCAGACAAACTGCCGCCCACGGACGTGAGCCCTGGGCGCCGGCTGATTCCGGCAGCAGGGCGAGCATCCGCAGCAGCATCGGCAGGCGTCCCAGCTTCGCGGCGGTTTTCAGCATCGATCGCACTTCGATCGGCTTCCAGCCGCACCGCTCGAAGAACGGCGGCCCCTCCGGCGGACCGAACACGTAGGGCGCGCCCGCCTGACGGACGAGATCGCCCATTCGCTGCTTCAGCATCTCGAGCAGCCCGGGCGAGACGATGTCGACGACCCAGTGGCGGAAGCCCGCCGGCTCCGCGAGGTCGCGCCCGAGGTCGTATATGTCCGACCGCATCAGATAAATGAGCAGTCCTTCGCTGATGACGAGCGCGTGCCGCGCCGAGCCGCCGAGGCGCGCGAACAGTCCGCGCCGCGCGTCGACGTTCGAGAGATCGAGGCGCACGCGCTCGAGCGCGCAGACCGGCTTCTCCGCAGCGAGCACCTCTTCCTTGTAGTCGAGGATCTCCGGCAGATCGACTTCCACCCACCGCAGCGACGGCGGCAGCGTCATGCGGTACGGGCGCGCGTCGAGCCCGGCCGCGAGGTTCACGACGAGATCGGCGCCGCCCTCGACGGCGCGCACGATGAACCGATCGAACAGGTGCGTGCGCGCGATGAACGACCACGCAGCCTCCTCCGCCATCGGCATCGCGCGGGCAATCTGCTCGCCGCGCTCGCCGGCGAGCCGCCGCGCGAACGGATCGCGGAACGCCGCGTCGGGCCGCTCCGTCTCGCGCGCGCGATAGACCGCGACCCAGCGCGCCGTGTCGGAGATGTCGCGGATCAGCGGTTCCATGTTTTCTGCCTGATCATTGACTAATCACGCCACGCGTAACAGTCCAAGTTGTTCATTGAGATCGCGGAGATCGCGCGCCGATTTAGGCTGAGCAGCGCGTCGACGCACGGGCTCTGCCGGAAGGATTGTCGAAACTTGCGCAATTTTGTGAACGCGGCCGGTACGTCACATGAAGCGCTTTGCTACTGCAGGATATTAGTTTATCGAAAAGAGCCGCAGTTTTTCGAGCGTTTCAGATCGGCGTCATCAGGTACTCGGCTTGCGCATCGGCGATCGCTGCCATTCGCCGGAGGCAGTGCGCCGGTTCAACCATCAACCGATGCGAACTCATACGTCGGAATGCCGTGTGTTCCAACCATGTCCGACAGCGATTCGCACGTACCTCCGCAACGGCGCGCTCCTCCGGCACGGCCGGCAAGGAGGATTAGATGGCTCGATCGACAACCCGCACCTGGCTCGTCAGCGTTAGCGTCCTGTGGCTGTTGACACTCGCTCTGGCCGTCGGGCGGTCGCGGTTTGGCGACCAACAGGAAACAGCAAAACAACCGGTCATGGATCCGGTTCAGAACGCCGAGCAGAAGGTGAAACGCGGCCGACAGACGTTTCGCTTCGATACCTTCGGCGATGAGGCGTTCTGGGGCGGCACGCTGAAGCTCCACCAGGCGATCGAGGGGGCGCGTTTAGGCGGCGTCGGCCCCGGGGTGAGCCCGCGCACCGCCTTGGCCGTCGGCCTCAAGATCGACGTCGCGGCGCTGCCCGATGACCTCGTCGATCAGATCGGGAAGGGCAAGGTCAACCTGGATGACCCGGCGGTGACGCTGGCGCTCCTGAGGTTGAACGCGGTCCTTGGCGTGACGGGTGAGTTCAATGCGAACGGAACGCTGAAATCCATCGGTATTCAATGCGCTCTGTGCCACTCGACGGTCGACGATTCGCATCCGTCGTTGTGCGCTGGCGCGGTGACCCCGAATCCTGGCACCGGCTGCGTGGGTCGTCGTCTCGACGGCTGGGCCAATCGCGACCTGAACGTCGGCGCAATCGTGGCGCTCGCGCCAGACTTGAGCGCGTTCGCCGCGCTGCTTGGCGTCAGTCAGAATACGGTCCGGACTGTGCTCCGAAGTTGGGGACCCGGAAAGTTCGACGCAGAGCTCATTCTCGACGGCAAAGCGTTCAACCCCAAGCAAATCAGCAACGGCGTCGTCACGCGTACCAACGTTCCAGGCGCAACGCTGATCCCGCCCGCGTTTGGTCTCGGCGGCGTCAACCTGCATACGTGGACCGGCTGGGGATCGGTGCCGCACTGGAATGCGTTCGTCGCCAATCTGGAAATGCACGGATCCGGACGGTTCTTCGATCCGCGTCTCGATAACGCAGCGCAATTTCCGATTGCGGCCACACACGGATTCGCTGATTTGCCGCACATCAACCCGGACGACGATCGGATTACCTCGAAGCTTTCGGATCTGCAGTTCTATCAGCTCTCGATTCCGTCGCCGCAGCCTCGCGCCGGCAGCTTCGATCCGGCAGCGGCCAAGCGGGGCGATGAGCTGTTCAGCGGCAAAGCCGGCTGCAACAACTGTCACGTCGAACCAGTCTGGACCGAACCGGGCTGGAACCTGCACACGCCGGCCGAGGTCTGCGTCGACGCGTTTCAGGCGGATCGAGCGCCTGACCAGCGGTATCGCACGTCTCCGATCGGCGCGATCTTTACGCACACAAAGGGCGGCTTCTTCCACGATGGCCGCTTCCCCACTCTCGCTGCCGTCGTCGACCACTACAACACATGCTTCCATCTCGGATTGTCGACCGGCGAGAGACATGATCTGATTCAGTATCTGTTCAGTCTCACGTTTTGAAAGGCTGGCGCTGAGGCTGACGGTCCTCGCCGGCATCGCGGACTACATGTCGAGGCCGTGAATGCCGGCGATGTTCCGCTGACAGAGCGACGCGAGGATCTGCGCTTCGCGCTCGAACCGCGCGACGCGATCCGCATCGGCCACGAACCGTCGAGCACGATTTTGATGGCGATGTCGCAGGCAAGCTCGGTCTCGCCGCAAGCGAGGCCGCGTCGACTAGAGGCGCTGGCTGATCGCCAGGATATTCCCCTCGGTGTCCTTGAACCACGCCGTCTTCGCGCCGCCGCCGGTCGCGATGCCGTTGACCGTCTTGATCCCCGGCATGTCGTATTCCTCGAAGACGACGCCGCGCGCCTTCAGCTCCGCGACTTCGGCCGCGACGTCGTCGACCGCCCAGAACGCGGCGCTCGCCTTCGAAGTGCCGGCGCCTGGTGATGGATACATGAACACCCAGGAGCCTTTGCCGCACTCGTAAATCACGCCGCCGGCGTATTCCTGTTCCGGCTTCAGTCCGACCTTCTCTTCGTAGAACCTGCGCGCCCGGGCGACGTTGGCTACCGGGATGTAGGGCACAATCGGGGCGTTCCTCAACATGACTCGGTTCTCCTCACGAGGCCGTCCGCGCCTGTCCGCAATCGTCGGCTTTTCATTGATTCCGCGTAAGAGGCATCCCGAAACCGGATTATAGGGGCGATAGTGTTCAGAAACGGCGCAAGCGCTCGCTGACAACGCGTGTCACGACGCGCCTGACATTTTCTGTCATCGTTTCCCGTTGTCCGCCTGGAGCCGTCGCAATTCGGCCGGTTGTCGCCGGTTCCCGGCGGGCATCGCGTTTGCCCTTCTCCATCGCATGAAGATGCCACCGCGTGACCGAGACGTAATGACCGGCTTCACCGTGTACCTTTTTGTGCGTGCGCCGCAATCGCTCCAGGGCAGTCCCGGCGACGGGGCCACGTCGACCGAGCGGCGTCTGAACGCGCTGCACGTGCTGCGCGACGAGCTCGTCGCGCTCGGCATCCAGGTGGCGCCGGTGCCGGATCTCGCAGACCTCCACGTGGAAATCACCAACGTGTTCGCCACGCGCGAGGCGACGACGGATCATCGCGTCGTCATGGTCCGACTGGCGATCGGAAACGAGCGGCTCGAGTTCGTCTGTTCGGATCGCATCGGCCGGGTGCCGGCGGAACGGCAGGCGGCGAAACGGATCGTGGCGTGGCTCGATAGTCCAGGCGTCGCCGGCGCTGTGCGGTTGCCGACGGCGCTGACCGCCGGGTTATCGACTCATTCGGATTTTTAGAAACGGTTACGGGAGGCGCCGATATCGACGACGTCGCCGATGACAATCGTTCCGGGGGCCGAGTCGGAGTCGTCGACAGACATCGTTGCAAGATCGCGCAGCGTGCCTATCCATGTCGTCGCATCCGGTCGCGAGGCGCCTCTGAGCACGGCCGCTGGAGTGCGACCGCGCCAGCCCCGATCGAGAAGCGCGCGCGCGATCGCGCATCTCGCTGCCAGACCCATCAGCACGACGAGTGTCAGCGAGCCGGGCGCGAGCGAGTCGACGACCGCGCGATAGGCGTCCTCGGCATGGCCGGAGATCACGACGAACCCGGAGGCCACACCTCGATGCGTGACCGGGATGCCCGCGAGCGCCGGCGCGGCAATCGCCGCCGAAACACCAGGCACGACCTCGACAGCCATTCCGTCTGACACCAGCGCGAGCGCTTCCTCGCCGCCTCGACCGAGCACGAACGGATCGCCGCATTTCAAGCGAACGACCCGCTCACCGCGTCTCGCGCTTCGACGCATGAGCCTGTTGATTGCCGCCTGCGGCACCCCGTCACCGCCGGCACGCTTGCCGACACAGAAACATCGCGCACGCGGCGCCAGCTTCAGGATCGCGGTGCTCACGAGCGCGTCGTAGAGCACGACGTCCGCGTCCTGAAGCCGGCGCACCGCTCGAATCGTCAGCAGCTCGGGATCCCCTGGACCGGCGCCGACGAGCGACACGCGTCCACGACTGTTCAAAGACCTCACGCCGCGCGGACGTGCGATTCAGCGGGTTTCGGGTACGACACGGACAGTGTGAACCCGGTCAGCAGGACACCCGCCACGATGTTGCCGAGGGTCACCGGAATCTGATTCCAGAACCACCACCCGGCGACCGAGACGGGTGTGCCGAGCAGCATCCCAGCTGGAACGACGAACATGTTGACGATCGAATGCTCGTATCCGTGAGCGAAGAACGTCGCAATCGGCAGCCACATGGCGACAATCTTCCCGATCGTCGAACGCGACGCGAAGGCCAGCACAGCGCCCAGCGTGACCATCCAGTTACAGAGCACGCCCTTGATGAATGCGGCCGCCACCCCTCGCGCGCCGAACGCTGCGTACCCGAGTGTCTTGGCCTGCGCGATCTTCCTGACCTGATCGGCGAGTGGTCCGCCGGCGGCCGAACCCATGTTGGTGATCGCCAGGTAGAAGAGGACCGCGTACACGAGGCTGCCAATCAGGTTACCGGCGTACACCCAGCTCCAGTTGCGAGCCACGTCCCGCCAGCCGATCTCGCCGCCGGCGACGCCGAACGACATGATCGCGAAGTTGCCGGTCGCGAGCTCGAGGCCCAGGAGGACGAGCATCACGAAGCCGACCGGAAAGCAGAGTGCGGCGACGATCGGCACAACGCCCTGCGACACGATGATCAGCGCCAGCGATGTGGCGTAGCCGAGCAGCGCACCTGCCAGCGCGCCGCGGAGCAGCATCTGCGGTACAGACAGCGTCGCCTTGTTCACGGCAGCTTGACGCGCCGCCGCCATGGCCTCACTCGCACTTACGAAGTCCATGCCGCCTCCTCTCGAGCGTCCGCTACGCTAATCTCCTTCGCCGAAGGCTACGGTGGTCCGCCGCAGCTTCAGGCCGCTCTCCGTCATCGTCAGTTTTCGTGCCCGACTCGGCCGCAGCCGCCTGCCGCGCGAGCACGAGTCTCGCCACGACGTCTGGCAGTTCCTCGCACGGCACGGCGTCGATGATCTGCCGCCCTTCGGCCGCGTCGGGCCCGGTGCGCCCGCCGACGTAGATCGCCACCGCATCGACGCTCTTGCCATCGATCGTCTTCTGCAGTCCGCGAAAGCCGATGTCAGCCGCCTGATGATTTCCACAGCCGGCCGGACATCCGGACCAGTGCATCGTCAGCCGCTCTGGGAACGAACCAAGCCGTTGCTCGAGTGTCTTGGCGAGCGCCAGCGCCGGTCCCTTCGTGTCGATGAGCGCGAGGTTGCAGAAATCGGTGCCGATGCAGGTCACCAGACCGCGGATGAGCGGCGGCGGCGCGGGCGAAAACTGCTGGAGCAGCGGCTCACGTGCAAGTGCGGAGACACGAGCCGCCGAGACGTTTGGCACTATCGCGTTCTGGCCGGTCGTCAACCGGATGTGGCCGGTGCCGTAGGCGTCGGCGAGATTGCCGAGCGCGTCCAACTGATCCGGATTGACGCGGCCCGTCGGTACGCACACGCCGACGCTGACCAGTCCGGCGTCGCGCTGCGACGTGTACCCGACGTGATCGGCGTGCGACTTGGAGCGCGCGTCGCGGCCGCCAGACGGCAGATCGCGGCCGAGTCTGGCCATCAACTCGTGGCGCAGGCGCGGCACGCCCCACTCTTCGATCAGGAACGCCATCCGGCAGCGGCCGCGCGCGTCGCGCGGCCCGTGGTCGCGGTAAATCCGAATCAGCTCGGCGCAGACGACGGCGGCTTCCGGCCGAGTGACGAACACGTCCAGCGGAGACGCGATGGTGAACCCACCCGATCCCATCTTGCCGCCGACAAGCACATTGAACCCGCGCCGCTCGCCGGCCAGGGCGGGCACGAGCGCCACGTCCTGCGATTCAGCATGCGTGCAGTTGTCGAGGCACCCGGTGATGGTGACATTGAACTTCCGCGGCAGATTCGTGAATTCAGGATTGCCGTCGTCGCCGACGATGAGGCGATCGAGCTCGTACACGATCGGCGAGGCGTCCAGCAACTCGCGCTCCGTGAGACCGGCCAGCGGGCAGCCGTTGATGTTCCGCACGTTGTCCATGCCGGTCTGCAGAGTGCGCAGATCGACGCCCCGAAGCCGCTCCCAGATTTCGGGGATCGCGTCGAGCGCGAAGCCGCGCAGCTGGATCTGCTGGCGTGTCGTGATGTCGAGGATGCCGTTGCCAAGACGGCGCGACAGCTCGGCGATCGCCCGCAGCTGCGTGCTGGTGGCGAAGCCGTTCGGCATCCGGATGCGCAGCATGAAGCGGCCCGGCGTTCGCACGCGCGCGAACACCCCGAGCCACTTCAGCAGGTCCTTGTCAGTCTTCTTCAACGCGTCGTACCCGCGCGCGATGAGCTCGGGCAACTCGTCGCGGATGGTGAGCGCGTCGCCGCCCTTCGAGGCTTTCGTCGCTTCGATCGCGTTGGTGCCGGTCCGCATACCGGCGCATCAGCAAAGCATGCGCCACCCCACCGGCGGTCGTGACCCGCGGATTTTCGCAATGTTTTGTGACGCGGCCGGTTCCGATCAGACGTTAACGTCGCGACGTTCGATCCTCACGACATTAATGTTGCTTGCGGGCGCGTGGAGGGCGTCAGGCGTCTCGAACCGGCCACATCTTTGTCGGTGTGGTCCGGTGCGTCAGACAAACTTGTCGCTACGACGGCGGCTGCACGTTGAGCGTGATGTCGGCGGGCGTGCGCAGCAGACCATCGTGCGCGTACGCACGAATGACGTAGCTGCCCGGTTTGGTGAACGAAGCTTTCACGGCAGCTTTCCCATCCGCGACCTTCACGTAGCCTTCAGGATCGAAGATCGCCGCGCCGGGTCCGCGCCATACCATCCAGATGACTGACAAACTTTGCGGAGGACGTGGGCGCGCCGGCAGCGGCACGTTCACGGGCGACGGCGGTCCTTCCGCTTTGAGCGTCGGCTCGGTTTGGCGCTGCGGCCTCGGCTTGCGGTTGCCGGGCACGCCGTCGTCGCTGACCGTCGCGATCAGTTCGATCGGCGCCGACACGGTTGCATTGGGCACTGAAGCGACGGCGATCGTCGGCGGCTGATCCCTGAAGAGCAGCTCGTTGCTCACCTGCACGCCGGCGCCGGTGTTCGCGACTTCAACCTTGCGATCGATCTCCCAGATATCGAGGAGCGTCGCGCGCGCCTGGTTCGTCTTGCCGTTCGCGGTCACCGTCCACACGAGCTCTTTCTTCTTGTCCCAATCCTTGGGCACGTTGACGCGGAAGAGGAAATGGTTCTCGCGCGGGTAGAAGTACGCCGGCTGCCCGCGATCGGCGGGACCGGGCTCGAACGTGTTCTGCGGACCGACCGGGATGCTCAGCTCCTCGACATGGTTGCGATTCAGGTATCCGAACGCCATGTTGAAGCTGCCGTCCGGGACGCGTTCCCATCCTTCGTAGACGGGAACGACGTCCTGTCCCGAGTTGTACTTGATGTGAACCTGCTGCTCGACCGGAATCTGCTGCGCGCCGACGAATGCCACCGCGATCGCCACGCCGATCCAGCAACCAGCGACCAGCAACCCGTCCCCGAACGATTTCATTGCGGCTGTCCGGGCGACGCCGTCGTCGTCAGCGTCTTCTTCGAGCCTTTGCGCGCGTCGAGCTCCGCCTTGTACTCGTCGTCGGTCAGATCGTACCAGCTGATCCACGCGAAGCCCATTTCGTCGATCGTGCGGTTGCCGCTGCCGACCCAGTTGCGCGGATCGGGATTGATCTTGTTCGCCGAGTTGTCGTGCCAGCTGATCACGTGCAGCACTGTGCCCGGCGGGTAGATCGGCGCCGCATCGTCGGCGTAGACGTGGACAATGTGCCAGTTGAACGTGAAGTCGACGCAGCTGATTTGCTCCGTCTTGTTGTCCGGATAGATCAACTCGATGCACTGCCGTTTGCCGCGCGTGTGCATGTGCGGCTGAAACGCGGTGATCTTTCCGGCCCTGTTGAAGCGTTGATACCCGTCGCTGCGGACGAACCCCGATCCGCCGGGGATGTCGAGCGGCTCGGTGGGCTGACCGAGCTGCTTCGAGTACTCGACGTGCTTCGGCGCGTAGCCCTTCGGATAAAAGACGATGCCGAGCTGCGACTGATCGACCGTCTCCTGGCCGACGGCGTGATAGTGGAAGTCGAAACGGATCTTCGATCCCGCTTTCAGCAGACGGCCGGCGCCTTCGGGGAAGACGTCGCCGTTCTTGCCGACGGCGAACTCGTTGAGGAATTCGCCCGCCTCGGCGTTGCTGTCGTCGCCGTTGCTGTCGGCGTCTTCGTCGCCTTCAACCGCGTACGTGAGGAGATGGTGGACGACCGCAGTCTTGCCCGGCTTGCTCTCGATGGCTTTGATGTAGCGATCTTCGGTGAGTCCCGTCGGCACCACGTAGCTGCCCCACCAGTCGGACGCTTCAGGCGGCACGGTGTGCGGCGGCGATGTCACGATCAGATCGGGCTTGCCGATATGCCACTTCGCGGAGTCGTCGAACTCACGCGGCTTCGGCATGTCGGCGGCGCGGCCCATCGGCGCCCCGGCGTCGACCCACGCGACAATCTTGTCGACCTCATCCTGCCGCAGCGACGGATCGTTCTTGAAGCTCTGGATTCCGACGTGCGGATCGATGCCCCACGGCGGCATCTCGCGGCTGAGGACGCGCTGCTTGATCGAACGCACCCACGGGCGGACGTCCTGATAAGTGAGCAGCGACATCGGCGCCATCTGGCCCGGACGATGGCAGTTCTGACAGGAACGCTGCAGTATCGGCGCGATGTCTTTGGTGAACGTGACGGTTGTCCCATTGGTTTGCGTCTGGCCATCGACCGTAACGGTGGCCACCGCGGCCAGCGGTGCTGCGCACATGGCGAGCAACGCAATCGGACGGAGCAGTTTCGGCATCTCAACCCCCCGCAGTAACATCTGGCCGAAATCATGCGCCGGTTGGCCGGGGTTCGCAACAGAGAAATGAGGGGAGTCGCGGCCGCGCTTGCGCTCGTCGCGGCGGCCGCACTGGCCGCGGCGATCGCGCGCGAACGTGTTGAGCGCGAAGGGACTGTCACGGATCGGCCGGCGCAGGCGGCGCGCGACGGATACGAGTCGTCTTCAGCCTGCCGCGCCTGCCATCCGAGCGAGTACGCAAGCTGGCACGCATCTTTTCACCGGACGATGACGCAGATTGCCTCACCGGAAACCGTCGCTGCGAGCTTCGACAACGTCAGCGTCAGCGATGTGGTCGGCGAGTTCATGCGCCTCGAGATCCGCGGTCAACAGTTGTGGGCGGAATTCGACGATCCGGATAGGGTCGGTGCCGGAGTCGGGGTCGGAGTCAGTGCCGGAGCCGGCGTCGGACCCCGTGTCGCGCGTATCCGGCGGCGCGTGGTGATGACGACCGGGTCGCACAACCAGCAGATCTACTGGTACGCGACCGGGAACAGCCGCGTGCTCGGACAGCTGCCGGCAATCTGGCTGACCGCGGATCGCCGCTGGATTCCGCGGCGGGCCGCGGTGATGCGGCCGCCGGGACCGCCGCATGCTGAGACGGGCGCGTGGAACGGCATCTGCGTCGCGTGCCACACGACCGACGGGCGGCCGCGCCTCGACGCGCCGTTCGGATCGCGGCCGATTGCCGATCAGATCGCCGACACGACGTCGGCAGAATTCGGCATCGCGTGCGAGGCGTGCCACGGGCCGGGCGGCGATCACGCACGCGCCAACGCACGGCCGCTGCGCCGCTACTGGCTGCACTTCACCGGCCGCGCCGATCCGACGATCGTCCGTCCCGATCGACTCGACCCGCGCCGATCGTCGCAGGTCTGCGGTCAATGCCACTCGTTCTGGGAATTCGCGGACGCCGCGAGCGAGCGGCGCGCGAACAGCTTCGGGCTGCCCTACCGTCCCGGCGACGATCTCACCGCGACACGCCTCGTCGTGCAGCCGACGGTGAATCTGGAATCGGCTGCGATGAAAGCGCTGCTCGCCGACGATCCGGCATTCGTGCGCGACACGTTCTGGTCCGACGGCATGGTGCGCGCGACCGGCCGCGAATACAACGGCCTCATCGACTCGCCGTGTTTCAGGAAGGCGACCGATCCGAAGCGGACGCTCTCGTGCTTCTCGTGTCACACGATGCACGAGGACGCGGGCGATGCGCGGCCGCTGGAAGAATGGCGAGACGATCAGCTCGCGGCGACGGCGCGCGACAACAGCGCGTGTTTGCAGTGTCACGATCGCGGCACTGAAAGGGCCGCGCCACAAGAAAGGGCCGCGCCACAACATGTCGCCGATGTGGATGTGGCGCGGGCCTTTCAGGCCCGCGACCCTTCCACTCACACGCACCATCGCGCCGATTCGTCCGGCAGCGTCTGCTACAACTGCCATATGCCGTACACGACCTACGGCCTTCTCAAGACCATTCGCAGCCATCAGATCAGCAGTCCGTCGGTAAAGGAGACGCTCGAGACCGGCCGGATGAACGCCTGCAATCTCTGTCATGTCGACCAGACGCTCGCGTGGACCGCCGAGGCTATTAATAAATGGTACGGAAGGCCCGCGCCGCCTCTCGCCCCGGACGACGAGTCGGTGGCGGCGTCGCTGGTGACGCTGCTGAAAGGCGATGCCGGTCAGCGCGCGATCGTCGCGCAAAGCCTGGGATGGGCGCCGGCGCAGCGCGCATCCGGCACGAGCTGGATGGCGCCGTATCTGGCGCTGCTGCTCGACGATCCGTACGATGCCGTGCGGTACATCGCGTTGCGATCGCTGATCACGCTGCCCGGATTCGAAACGTTCCAGTTCGATTTCGTCGCGCCGCCGCAGACGCGCGCGACGCTCCGCGTGCGAGCGCTCCAAACCTGGCGCGACGCGCGCGCATCATCGTCGCGCCGCGTCGATGCAGCGCTGCTGTTCAATCCCGACGGCACGTTCAACGCGCCGACGGTCGATCGCCTGATGCGCGAGCGGAACACTCGGCGCGTTGTGTATCGGGAGTAGGGGCTGGGGACTGGGGCTGGTTGCTTCGTGCGGGGAGCCGGGTATCGGGACTGAATTGCAAACAAATTACGCGCAGCGGCATTTGCGCTTCGGCTGGTGGTCGCTGCTGCTGTTCGCGACGCTCGGCCTCACGCTCGAGACGCTGCATGGACTGAAAGTGCGTGCGTACCTCGACGTCTCGAACGAGACGCGCCGTCTGATGTGGACGCTCGCGCACGCGCACGGTACGCTGCTCGGGCTCGTGCACGTCGCGTTCGGTTTGACGCTGAAGAGTGCGGCGCTCGTTCCGAGCGCTCTAAACGTCCGCGCGATCTCGTCGGCGCTGATCGCCGCGAGCGTGCTCCTGCCCGGCGGCTTCTTCCTCGGCGGGATCGCGTTCTACGGCGGCGATCCCGGATTGGGTGTGCTGCTGGTTCCGTTCGGGGCGATGTCGTTGATCGCCGCCGTCTTCATGATTGCCCGCGCCACCTGAACGGCCGCGCCACATCGTCAATCAGAATCAGAATACCGCCAGGGCGTTCAGCGGAAATCCCGTGCCGCCTGTGACCGGCACCGGCGCGATCGTCAGCATGAATTCCCAGCGATTGAGCCTCGCCGCGGCGGCGCCGAGCGCTTCGAGATCCTGGTTGTCGAGCAGGTTGATTCCCATCGCCGTGATGAAAAGCGTGTGGATCGGCAGCGCGACGCCTTCGACGCGCGACGGCGTCACGTCCTCGGCGGCGTCGCTGCCAACGAGCGCCACGCCGCGCGCTTTGAACCACGGCGCGACCGAGGCGTGCAGCCCGGCGGCGTTCTGGCCGACGGCCCATGGGCCGACCTTCGCGCGACGCGCCCAGCGTCCGGTGCGAATCAGCACCGCGTCGCCAGATGAAGTCTTCACGCCCGCCTTTTTCTCCCACGCCTCGAGATCTTCAACGTAGATCGGCGTTCCAGGCTCGAGAAAGTCGACGCCCTTCAACCGTGGGATGTCGACCAGCACGCCGCGCGTGATGACGCCGTTCTTCAGGTTGTCGATGCCGAGCTTCGTGCATCCTTTCTCGGTGTTCACCTCGGCGCGCGGGTAGCCGTTGTAGGTCTGGTCCTTGTACAGGATGTGGCACAGCGCGTCGATGTGGCTGTGCGCGTAGCCGTGGTACGACACGGCATAGCGATCCATGCTGTTGCCGCGCAGCATCGTGTGCTCGAACGGGTTGTTGTTGTCCTCGGCGCGCTCGGTCATCGGATTGTGCGCGAGCGACACCGACTCGCCCGTTTTCACGAGCGTCATCGCCTGCTTGCGCTTCGCCGTCGTGACGAGATTCACCGATCCGAGCTGGTCGTCCTTGCCCCAGCGTCCCCAGTTCGACACCTGATGAAACAGCTGATCGAATTCTTCGGCGTTGCGCGGCGGGCGCGGCTCGCTCTGTCCCGAGAGCGACGGCATCGCGACGGCGGCCGCCAGCGCGCATACGGCGATGATTCTTTGGTATTTCACGCCGACACCATAACAGATGGTGTTCGGCTCGTGAAGCCGTGAGCGGCAGGCACTTCACATATTCGGCCAGATTGTCGCACTTCCCTTTCTGCCTCGAAATGATGGCGTTCCCATGCGAAGGCACCGAATCGTTGACATCACCGCTGGAGAATGATATTTCGCGTCCATCTTCGCCATCAACGCTGGAGGGACTTATGCTTCGCCGGACTCTCGCGCAAGCGGCCGTGGCAGCAGCCTTCGCCCTCGTCCTGTTTCCCGGGGCAGCGTCCGCCCAAAGCGCCATCACCGGCCTCGTGAAGGATTCGAGCGGCGGCGTCCTTCCGGGCGTCGTCGTGGAGGCGACGAGCCCCGCGCTCATTGAAAAGGTCCGCACCGTCGCGACCGATGCGCAGGGACGCTACGCCATCGTCGACTTGCGTCCCGGGCTGTACAAGGTGACGTTCACGATCCCAGGATTCAGCACGTTCGTGCAGGATGGCATCGAGCTGCCGTCGAACTTCACGGCGACCGTCAACGCCGAGCTGCGCGTCGGCGCGGTCGAGGAGTCGGTGACCGTCTCGGGCGAGTCGCCGGTCGTCGACGTGCAGAACGCGCAGCGGACGACGGTTCTCACGCGGCAGCTGCTCGACGCCGTCCCGGTGCCGCGCATGTATCAGGCCGAAGGCGCGCTCGCCGTGGGCACCAAGGTCAGCGACCAGAATGTCGGCGGCGCGCGAGCGGCCGTCAACCCGCGCCTCACCGCGCACATGAGCGTCACCAAGGACACGACCATCGATGTCGACGGCATGAAGATGAACACGCTCGTCGGCGGCGGCGACAGCCATCCCGATCACAACGACGCGATGAGCCAGGAAATCACGGTGCAGACCGCCGCGCTCGGCGCCGAAGTCTCGGCCGGCGGACCGCACCTGAACCTGGTGCCGCGCGAAGGCGGCAACGCGCTGAGCGGCGCGACCTACGTCGGCTACACCGGCCATTCGTTCCAGAGCGACAACCTGTCGCAGGATCTGATCAACCGCGGCCTGCGAACGCCCGATTCGGTCGACAAGATCTTCGATGTGAACGCGTCGCTCGGCGGACCGATCAAACGGGACAAGCTGTGGTTCTTCGGCTCGCATCGCAGCGTCGGCAACGACAACATCGTCGCCAACAGCTTCTATCCCGACGGCAGCCCCGGCATCTACGATCAGCGCGTCCGGAACTACACGCTGCGGCTCACGTGGCAGGTCAGCCCGCGCAACAAGATCACGGCGTACGACGACTACCAGACCAAGTACGTCGGCCACCTGTTCACGTCGGGCCAGGACGTCCTGCTCGCGGCGGCGCGGCGGCCTCCCGTGCTCAAGTACACCGACGCGATCAAGTGGACGTCGGCGGTCAGCAACAAACTCGTGTACGACGCCGGGTTCGGAACCAGTGTCAACGCGTATCGCGAGGGCTATCAGCCGGGCATCCTGCGCACGCCGTTCACGCCGGAGTGGTACGCGAACGCCTCGCGCGTCGACATCGTCCGCAACACGACGAACCTCGCGGCGCCGCCGGAGCTCGGGACCTACAACTTCCGCTACATGCTCGTGTCGACGCTCGCGTACGTCACCGGCTCGCACGCGGTGAAAGCCGGTCTGCAGTGGCACATCGGCCAGAACTGGATCAACCGCGACGCCAACGGCGATCTCACCGTCCGCTTCCGCGACGGCCAGCCCGATTCAGTGATCGTGTACGACACGCCGACGCGCCTCTACGATCTGATGAAGGCGGACCTCGGGGTCTACGTGCAGGATTCGTGGACGCTGAAGCGGCTGACGATCAACCCGGGGCTGCGCTGGGAGTACTTCAACTCCGCGATTCAGGCAAAGGCCGTCGAGGCGGGGCGCTTCGTGCCCGCGCGATCGTTCGGCGAAATTCCGAACGTGCCGAACTGGCAGAACATCGCGCCGCGCTTCAGCATGGTGTACGACCTGACCGGCGACGCGAAGACTGCCATCAAGGGGAGCATCAACAAGTACAACCGCGCCTACACGACCGATTTCGCAAACCGCTACGATCCGCTGGCGCTGCAGAGCGACACGCGCAACTGGTCGGACTGCGACTACAACCCGGGCACATCCACCTGCTCGGGCCGCGCCCTGCCGACCAACGGAGACGGCATCGCGCAGGACAACGAAATCGGTCCGAGCAACAATCGCAATCTCGGCATCGTCGCCACGCGGCGCGCCGATCCGACCATCGAGCGCCCGTACGACATCGAGTACAGCCTCGGCGTCGTGCGGCAGATGCTGCGCGGTGTGTCGGTGACTGCCGCGTGGTATCGCCGCGACACTTACAATCTCGAGCAGCAGCTCAACACGCTGGTAAGCGTGACGGACTACGCGTCGTTCACGACGCCGAGCCCGCTCAACGGCGAGCCGGTGACGATCTACAACCTGAATCGATCGAAGCAGGGGCTCGTCGACCTGCTCGATACGACGGCGACCGATCGATCGAAGGCGCGCGTCAACTACAACGGGCTCGAGCTGAGCTTCTCCGCGCGCCTGCCGCGAGGCGGCAGCATGTTCGGCGGATGGTCGGCCGACAGGCTGATTACCGTCTCATGCGCGAGCTTCGATCCGAATACTTTCCGCTATTGCGATCAGAGCCAGTACGACGTCCCGTTCCGATCGGACTACAAGCTCGCGGGCAGCTATCCGATCGCGTGGGGCGCGCAGGTCGGCGTCTCGCTGCAGAGCTACGCCGGGCTGCCGCTCGCGGTGAACTGGGCGGTGCCGGCGAATCTGTTTCCCGGCGGGCGCACGCAGGCGGTCACCGTCAATCTGGTTCCGCCGGGAAGCCAGTATCTCGATCGCTGGACGCAGCTCGATTTGAGCTTCCGGAAGGTGTTCACGATCGGCAGGTATCGCCTCGACGGCGCCCTCGACATGTTCAACGCGCTGAACAGCAATGTCGTCCTGTCGCAGAACCAGAACTTCGGATCGACCCTCGGTCAGCCGCAGGCAGTGCTGCAGGGACGGCTGCTCCGTCTATCGACACAGCTGAAATTCTGACGGATGTAACGCCACAGGATGTAACGGCGCACGGTGCAGGGGTGCAGCGTGCGCGCCCGGCACCGTGCGCTCGGCGCTCGGCACCCGGCCGGCAAGTGTCGGCACCCCTACAGCTGACGCGGTGCTCCGCCGAAACGAGTACTACCCCACCAGCAATCCGGCGCATTTCTGTGAAGGGTTTTCATGGACATGCGCATGCTGCAGCAACGTCTCAACGTTGCTTCGCTTCCGCTGATTCTTGTGCTCGGGACCGGCGTCGCCGCGCTGACGTTTACTGCGGGATTTTCGGTGTGGGTCGCCGGCCTTGTTGGCATGGTGACGGCGGCCGTCGGTTGCTGGGCGTTCGCGTCGGAGCCTTAACGCGTCTCACGTCCGAACGGCGGACCGATGAGCCGCACGACGAGATCCCGCAGCGCGGAGATCGCGAACGGCTTCTCCAGGTGCGGTTGCGCGCGCCACCAGTCGGGCATCTCGCGCTCGAGCAGCCCGCCGTGGCCGCTGATGACGAGCGCCTTCAGGCTCGGGCGCCGCTCGCGCATCCGTCCGAGCAGCTCGTCGCCCATCATCGCCGGCATCAGGTAATCGGTAATCAGCAGATCGAGCCGCATCCCCGGCGCCGTCACCCTCAGCGCCTCGTCGCCGTCGCGCGCGAGCGTCACCTCGTAATCCTGCAGCGCGCGTCCAATCACCGACAGCATCAGCGCGTCGTCGTCGACGACGAGGATGTGCTTCACGCCGGTCATTGTCGGCGGCCCGCTGACAGGCGTCAAACCGCGAGTGCAGAGCTGCGCAGGGAACCGACTTCCTAAACCGCGCGGCGGTGGTAGACTTCGCGCCGCGCCAATCGAACGGGGGGACGGTTCGCGCCATGAGGTTCGACATCGCGCGCGACGACGAACGCCGGCAACTGATCGTGACGGTGAGCGGCCCCGTCACCACCGAGGACGTGTCGAAGCTGATTGCGGCGGTCCGCGGCGAGAGCGTCTCGACGTATGGCCTGCTCTACGACGCGCGCGAGATCGACGTCAACGGCGAGATGACGGCGTACTATATTCGTGATCTCGCGGCGTCCGCCCGCCTGCGTGCGCCGCTCGGCGGCGCTTCGATCGCCATCGTCACGAACAACGAAGCGCTCCACGGATTGGCGCGCATGTATGCGTCGTTGATCGAAGGCAGCGGCTATCTCGTCGAGGTGTTTCAGGACCGCGAGTCGGCGGCGCGCTGGCTGGACGAGACAAGTATCGATCGTCATTGATACGCGCGCGGCTCCCACATTTTCTTGAACGCGTGGGCCCATGCTTATTTGTCGCGGCGGGGACCCACGCCCGCCGCTGTTGCCCGGCGCGCGCGCCTCGCAAAGGCTCAAGGCTGTCACGCGCGCACGCCCGATCGTGCTCGCGGAAGCGCTCCTGACGCCTTATCTCGCGTCCGTCGACGGGGCCAGTGCGCGTTGGCGATCATAATGAAGGTCGACAGGTCCAACGTACGTCGACTGCGGACGGATCAGTCTTCCATCGCGCAGTTGTTCCAGGCAATGCGCCGACCAGCCGACGACGCGTCCGACGGCGAAGGTGGGAGTGAATAATTCGGCCGGCAGTCCGATTCCGTGTAACAGCAGCGCCGTATAGAACTCGACGTTCGTATCGAGCCGGCGCTCCGGCTTGCGCTCGTGCAGCAGGCGCAGCGCGGTCCGTTCGACGCTGCGCGCCATATCGTACAGACCGCGATCGCCGTCGCTCCCGTAGAATTGCTCGGCGGCGCCTGCCAGGACGTCGGCGCGCGGATCGCGAACCCGGTAGACGCCGTGGCCGAATCCCATGAGGCGCTCGCCGCGATCCAGCTTCGCGCGAATGATCGTCTCGGCGCGGTCCGGCGCGCCGATCTCGAACACCATGTCGAGCGCGGGACCGGGCGCGCCGCCGTGCAGCGGGCCTTTGAGCGCGCCGACGGCGCCGGTGATGGCCGAGATCACGTCCGATCGCGTGGACGCGATGACGCGCGCCGCGAACGTGGAGGCGTTGAGACCGTGATCGCAGACGGTATTGAGATAAGTCTCCAGCGCGCGGGCGCGCTCCGCTGATGGTTCCGCGCCGAAGAGCTGATAGAGGTAGTGCGCTGCGTGCGCCAGATCGAAACGAACCGGGACCGGCGCGTCGCCGCAGCGAAATCTCCAATACGTTCCCACGATCGTCGGGAACGCCGCGATCGCGTCCATCGCCTCGTCGAGCGGACCCCCGTCGCGGCCGAGGCTGACGAGCGGGGCGGCCATCCGCAAGGCGTCCATCGGCGGCGCCTTCGCCGCGGCCGCCTCGCGAAGCACTGTTGTGGCGGCGCCGGACAACGGCCGGCGCCCCGCGAGATCGCGGGCGAACCGATCGCGCTCGGGGGGCGTCGGCAGACGCCCGTGCAGGAACAGATACGCTACGTCTTCGAACGCGGCGCGCGGCGCAAGATCTTCGACGGCGTATCCGGCAAGCGTGAGCCGGCCCGCCTCGCCGTCGACGTCGCTCAGTCGCGTCGACGCAGCGACGACGCCTTCGAGACCGTCCGTCATAGCATGATCGTCGGGCCGGCCTCTTCAGTTGTCAATATTGATCGTAGAATCAACTCGTTGTGAAGGCGGGACGCTATCACCTGACGGCCGCGCAGGCCGCGCAAACGCTCGGCATCACGCGCGCGACGCTGTACGCGTACGCCAGCCGCGGCCAACTGCGCTCCGAGCCCGTTCCCGGCCGGCCGAAAGAGCGCCGGTATTACCGCGAGGACCTCGAGCGTCTGCTCGAACGGAAGGAGGTGCGGCGCGATCCCGCCAGAGCCGCGGCGCGCGGGCTGCATTGGGGCGGACCCGTCCTCGAGTCGGCCATCACGTTGATTCACGAAGGGAGGTTCTACTACCGCGGCCGCGATGCGGTCGCCCTTGCGAGGACCGCGAGCCTCGAAGAGACGGCGGGCGTATTGTGGGACGCAGAAGAACCCGAACGTCAGCGACTGTTCGCGCAGCCGTCCGCGTTGTCCGGCCGTCGCCTCGCGCGACTCCGGACGTGCGCGAAGGATACGTTCACGCTGCTGCAGCTCGCGCTGCCGGTCGGCGCCGCCAGCGATCTCGCGTCGTATGATCTGCGCCCGGCCGCCGTCCGACAGACCGGCGCGCGCATCGTCCGGCTGCTGGCGGCGGCGATCGCGCCGCGCGAGGGCGACCGTCCCGTGCATCGCGCGCTGCAGACCGCGTGGGCGCCGAAGAGGGCTGAAGTCGCCGAGGTGATCCGAACGGCGCTCGTCCTGTGCGCCGACCACGAGCTGAACGTGTCGTCGTTCGTCGCTCGATGCGCGGCGTCAGCGGGCGCGTCGCCGTACGACGTCGTGTCGGCGGCGATGGCGACGCTCAAGGGGTACAAGCACGGAGGCGCGTCGGAGCGGGTGCTCGCACTGCTGGCCGAGGCGCGCACGCCGAAAAGCGCGAGAGCAGCCGTCGCGAGCCGCCTTCGCGCCGGGGAGACACTATCGGGATTCGGCCATCCTCTGTACGCGGCCGGCGATCCGCGCGCGTCGGCGCTGATGCGGCTCGCGGAGGCCAGCGGCAACGAGGCGGAGGGGCGCGCTGTTCGACATCTCGCGAAGGCGGGATCCGAGTTGCTGCAGGATCTTCCGAACCTCGATTTCGGCCTGGCCGCCGTCACGCGCACGTATCGCCTGCCCGATTACGCGCCGGCCCTGATGTTCGCTCTTGGTCGATCCACCGGATGGATTGCGCATGCGATCGAGCAGTACGAGTCGGGTCAACTCATTCGCCCGCGTGCGCGCTATACGGGACGCGTGCCGTAGTCAGTCCATCTTGCGCCGGCGCGCGAACCTTCGGATGACTGTCAGCTCGCTTTGGCTTGCCAGCTGAAGGTTAGAGAGAAGGATTCGTGCCGAGCGCAGCGAGGGAGTTGGCGGAGAGAGAGGGATTCGAACCCTCGGTAGAGTTTCCCCTACACACGCTTTCCAAGCGTGCTCGATCGACCACTCCGACATCTCTCCGTTTAGAATCAAGCACTTGCGGACGGCCAGGAACAGTGTAACGCAAAACCCTCCTTCAATTCCCAGCGTTCTTCCATCAGGCTTGGAATCAGCAGCTTACAAGACACACATCAACAGTTGATCGCGCGAATCGTGTAAGACCCGGTTTCCGCCGCCAATGAGGCCGGAGAGGGTTACAAGGCCGGCATCGGGACGACTGCGATCGGCGGGAAGTTCGACTTCTATGGCGACGAGCGCCGCGGCATTTCCGTCGCGGTGTATCCACAGCTCGAATTCGCGCCGGCGCACGGGGCCGAGAAGGGACTCTCGGAGGCCGGCCAGACCATCGTGCTGCCGCTCCTCGTCGCGCGCGAGTTTCACGCGTTCACGTTCGTGTTCAACGGCGAGCTCGAAAAACCGTTGCACGATCCATCGCGGGAGCTCGCATCCGAATTCGGCTTCGCGTTCGGCCGGGCGTTCACGCGGAAGGTCGCCGCGATGATCGAGCTGCGCACCGAATCGAGCATCGACTTCCAGCGAGATCGGCTCGTGCTGGTGAACGCCGGCATCATCGACGGCGTGCGCAACGTCGTCGTGTACGCGAACATCGGCCATTCGGTGTTCTCCGACGACGGAGGGCATTTCTACGCCGGCGGCGGCTTCAAGGTCGTGATCGGCCGGTAGCCGGGCGTGCTACCCTCGACAGCCGTGGGCCGCGACATCAGGCTCGCGCTCAGGCGGCTCGGCGCGACGCCTCTCTTCACAACCTTCGCGATTCTCTCGCTCGCGGTCGGCGTCGCGATCACGACAGCCGTGTATTCGATCGTCGATGCGGTGTTCCTGCGCGGCCTCGGCATCCACGAGCCCGATCGCGTCGCCGTCATCGTCACCCCGTACAGCGGACGGCTGCTGACCGGCACGGTGTCGGAGCCGGACTTCCGCGATGTGCAGACCGCCCAGACGTCGTTCTCCCACGTCGCCGCGTCCGCCACGTTCGTTCACCGCCTTGCCCTGCCGTCCGTGACGGAGATGGTCATCGGCGAGTCGGTGAGCGGATCGTACTTCGCCACGCTCGGCGTGGGCGCCAAGCTCGGACGCACGATTCAGCCGAGCGACGATGCCGGCGGCGGACGTGTGGTGATGCTGAGCGATACGCTGTGGCGACGGCGGTTCGCGTCCGATCCGCGGATCGTCGGCGCCACCGTGGCGATCTCCGGAGAACCCTTCGAGATTATCGGCGTGGCGCCGGCCTCGTTCAGCGGTCCTCGCGGATGGCTGGTGGGCACGCAGTTCTGGATTCCACTCGGTACCGAGTCACGGTTGAAGGAGTCCCCCCGGACGGCGGCGCCGCGCGCCACAGCACGAGACGATCGACGGCTCACCGTCTTTGGCCGCCTCGCAACGGAGGTGACGATCGCCGCGGCATCGGCGGAAATGCAGACCATCGCCGAGCGGCTCGACGAGTTTTTTCCGCCGCGATTCCGTGGCAAGGGCGTCGGCGCCACGGATCGCCCGTGGCGCGCAAAGACCATGGCGGCGATCTCCGACGACGAGGACTCCGCCGTGCGCCGGTTCGGGATGACGCTCGTGGCGCTCGTCGGGTTGGTGCTGGTCGTCGCCTGCACGAACCTCGGCAACCTCGTGCTCGCCCGCGGAAGTACACGGCTGCGCGAGCTCGCCGTGCGGCGCGCCCTCGGCGCATCGAGGTGGCGGCTCGTGCGCGAACAGTGTCTCGAGAGCGTGATGCTGGCGGCCGGCGGCGCATTCGCGTCCTACGTCATGTTCGAGCTGTTGCGCGTCGTGATGGACACCGAGTTCAGCCTCGCCATGCCTTTCGGCGGCCGTACCACGCTGTCGTTTCATCCCGCGCTGAACGTGCCGGCGCTGACGATCGCGGTCTCGTCGCTCCTCATCGCGCTCGTCGTCTTCGGCCTCGAGCCGGCGATTCAGCTGACGCGCACGCTCGACGTTCGCGGCGCGCTCGCCGGCGGATCGGCCGCCGGACCGCAGCGCGGCCGGCGCCAGCGGCTTCTCCTGCGGTGGCAGGTCGCCATCGCGGCCGGGTTCTTCATCATCGCCACCATGTTCGTGAAGTACTCGATCGCGGGGGCGCGCCATGATTCGGGCATCGACCTGGATCGAATCGGCGTCGCCGTTCTCAATTTCGACACGCCGGAGTGGAACGAGCCTCGCGCACGGCGCATCTTCGACCGGGTACTCGACGAGCTGCGGCGCCATCCGTCGGTCGAGGCGGCCTCACTGTCGAGTGGATTGCCCTTCGGCGTGCCGAGTACGCTGCGTCTGTCCATCTCACCACTGGAACAGACGAGCGCCGCGCGAATGGACCCGCAGGTGGTGACGACGATCGCCGGGGCCCCCTCGATGTTCCGAACGCTGGGGGTGGAGATCCTTCGTGGACGCGGTTTCGACGATCGCGACGGGCCGGCCGCGCCACGCGTCGTGGTCCTGAGCGAATTCACGGCACGGCAGATGTTCGGTACCGCCGACGTCGTCGGGCGGGAGATGGCGGTCGGCCAGACGCGGTCCCCGACGGCCACGATCGTCGGCGTTGCCGCCGATACGGACGTGGGCAGTATCTTCGCGGATCCGCGGCCACTGGCCTACGTGCCGCTGACGCAGCACTACCAGCCGCTCATCACGGTCGTCGCGCGGGCATCCGGATCGGTGACGAATGCGGTGGGCGCGATGCGCGAGGCCATCCGGCGTGCCGATCCGGACGTGGCGGTCGACACCATCGGGACGGGACGATCGGTGCTCGCCGGACCGTTTCAGGTCCTGCGCGGGCTCGGCATGACGGCGGTCGGCCTCGGCGCGATCACGCTGCTTCTCGCCATGGCGGGCCTCTACGGCATCCAGTCGCATATCATTGCAAACCGCACTCGGGAGATCGGCGTGCGGATGTCGTTGGGGGCCACCGCCGGACAGATCAAGCGCATGGTGCTCGTGGACGGCTATCGTCCTGTCCTCGACGGGCTCATCTTCGGGTTGTCGATTGGCCTCGTCGGCCGGGCGATCGCGCGCGCGTATCTCGAGCTGGACGTCGCCATCGTCGATCCGTGGATGCTGGTGGTGACGCCGATTCCGTTGATCTGTGCCGCGTTCTTTGCCTGCTACTTGCCGGCCCGCAGGGCCGCGGCGGTCGATCCCAACGTAGCGCTCCGCAGCGAATAGCCACGCCGGTAGTTTTCTGCCGTTCGTTTCCTATGAAAACTTACAGCAGACACGACTCTACCCGAGAGGAACGCGCGGCGAGAGCCAAGGTTGCGATCAGCGCGGCGTTTGAGAGCAAAGAGCAAGCCTTTCTCGACTTCGTGCTCTCTCACTACGTCCGTGTTGGCGTGCAGGAACTCGACCAAGAGAAACTGACCCCATTGTTGCGGTTGAAATACAACAAACTCAATTGCCGACGCGGTGGCTCACCTGGGCAAGCCTGAGGACATTGGACGAGTCTTCATCGGCTTCCAGAAATATCTGTATCAGCAAGAAGCGCGTTCGGCCGGAACACCGTTGAACCGATAGTTCGATTAGTCGTCGCCGTCTGGGCCGAACGCTCGTTGCCCATGGCAGATCTCAAAGGAGGGCCGAAAACGACCTAGCCCCGCTTTTTGTCGCGCGCGGATAGGCGCTGGAGGGCGACGGTGGGCGAGATCACCGTGTCGGTCGTCGGGTCCAAAAATCCAAACTGGTTCGACACGCATCAGATCCCCAAGAACGCCGCATACGCGATTCCCGACGAGGCTGCCACCCGGCTAATGACGGCTTCTCTGGACGTAACCGACCCAACTGCCGCGACGAGAGTCGTCTCTGACGCTGTCGATCACTTTGGTCGAATCGATGTCCTCGTCAACAACGCGGGCTACGGTCTCATCACTGCGTTTGAGGAAATGTCGCCTGAACAAATCCACCAGCAATTCGCAACCAACGTATACGGCGTGATGAACGTCACTCGCGCCGTGTTGCCAGTCATGCGACGCCAGCGCAGCGGGCACTTGTTCACGATCGCTTCGATGGGTGGCTACCTCGGTGGATCGCGCGGGACAGCGTACGCCGCTTCCAAGTTTGCGGTGGCCGGCTTCACAGAGTCGCTCGCCCTCGAACTCGAGGAGTTCGGCATCACCGCGACCATTGTCGGACCCGGATACTTCCGCACCGATTTTCTAGACAAGTCCTCGGCGATTCTCGAACCGGCGACGCTCATCGAGGACTATCGCGCGTCAAATGCTGCGTTTCGCGCCGCCACGGAGACCGCCAACCATGCCCAACAAGGCGATCCGAACGCTCTCGGCCGCCTGCTTGTTGAAATCGCAGCGGAGAGAAGACCGCCACTTCACCTGCCGGTCGGCGCCGACGCCGTCCAGCTTGTCGAGCAGCATCACAACTCCGTGCTGAACGATATCAAGGCCTGGCGCGCCAAGAGCAGCAACACGGCTTTCAACGCCGGTTAGTGTTCGTGCGTAGGCTTTACCACGTGCAGGACCGGTGGAGAACACCGGGTCCTGCCACGACGGTCTGAAGCAACTGAAACTGAAAACTGTGTAGAAACTGTGTAAGGTGAGGGCAAGACTGGCGAGAAATACCGACGTTTACGGAGTCACATCGGGGCGCATTTCGCGAAGCTAAATCGTTGCTCCGTCTACGACAAGAGGTGTTTCAATATCGCTTGGCGAGAGTCACCACAATCGTTTTCCAAGCGTGCCTGATCGACCGCTCCAGCATCTCTCCATATTTAGAATCAACAACTTACGGCCACTGACGCGCAGCGATTTCTGCGATTGTGATAAGTCCTCAAAAGGTGACGCATTCACGCTCGTCGCATCCAGTATACCGATCGTGAACCCGGCGCGGATACTCGCCTTCAGCATCGGGGAATCGTGCTTGACGCGAGTCTGATCACGCTCAGCGACTCTTTTCGTCGCGGCTCATGCGTTCATGATGCGAGAGAGGATGGCTTGGTGCAGCCAGCGAGGAGTTGCCCAAACAAAGATCACGGTGGCCTTGTTCGCCCAGCCGGGCACGACGCTGATGCGTCCGGCCTGCAATGCGCGGATACCGGCGCGCACCACCGGTGCCGGCTGCATCATCAACAGCTTCAACGCGGGCGTGATCTTCTGCTGCGCCGCTGAGGCGAATCCGGTCTCCGACATGCCCGGGCAGAGCGCCGTCACCGTAACGCCATCGCGTTTGAGCTCGCGATGAAGGGCTTCACCCAGACGCAACACATACGCTTTCGCGGCCGCGTAGACCGCGAAGTTCTCCACGCCCTGGTAGGCCAGCAGACTGGCGACCAGCAGGATCTTTCCACGTCGGCGTGTCCGCATGTCTTGCGCAAACACGTGGGTGACCGCAGTCAGGCTCGCGACATCCAGTTGCAGCATCGCCAGTGCGGCGTCCAACGTGCCATCCACGAACGTGCCTTGCAGTCCGTGGCCGGCGTTGTTGACCAGGATGTCGATCGCAATGCCTCGCTCGCGGACCCGCCGGTGCAGTTGGATGACCGCGGCAACATCCGAGAGATCGACCTGTTCCACGACGACATCGACGCGGTACCGCTGGCGCAGTGCCTCGGCGAGTGTTTGAAGTCGGTCCACACGGCGCGCCACCAAAATAAGAGGATGGCCCTGCTCGGCATACTGCCGGGAGAACTCCTCGCCGAAGCCGCTCGATGCGCCGGTGATGAGAACCCATGAATTGGTTCTTGTCGTCATGGCGTGTATCGACATGTGGCCATCAGCGCGCTTTCAACGTTCTCGCCTGCTCATTACGCAGCACGGCACATGGCGACGCGGCGTTTGGCTGTCGGTTTGCCGTTCTCATCGGTGATATCAGACGGCATAGCCCACGTTCCTGCCGCGGTTCGCCACCTGTGCCTCGGTTCGCGTCTTGTGGACAAGCGGATGTGTGTGACCCATTACTCTCTCTCCTACGGCTGCATCCATCCGCCCCCGAGCGCACGATACAGTTCCACGATCGAGGCGAGCTCCTGGCGCTGCAGCGTCGCGAGATCGAGTTCGCTCCGAAACAGGTTTCGCTGGGCATCGAGCACCTGCAAATAACTGTCGAGTCCTCCCTGATAGCGATCCGTTGAAAGCCTGGTCGCGTCGCGAAGCGCCGCGACCAGCTGCTCCTGCTGCGCGCGCTGCTCGCCGGTTTTTCGGTAGGCCGCCAGTGCCGCCGACACATCGCGGAGCGCGCGATAAATCGTCCGCTCGTAGTTGACGACGAGTTCTCGCTCGACGGATTCCGCCAGCCGCACGGTCGCGCGCGTCCGACCGCTGTTGAAGATCGGTGCCGCCGCGGCCGCGCCGATGCCCAGCGTGCGCGCAGGCGCTGTCAACAATTCAGCGAGGGCTCGACTCTCGACGCCCAGGAAGCCGGTGAGGGCAATGCGCGGGAAATACTCGGCTCGGACGGCGCCAATCAGCGCGTTCGCGGCGACGAGCGCCTCCTCCGCTTGGCGAATGTCCGGCCGCCGCTCGAGGAGCGCCGATGGCATCCCGACCGGCACCGATGGACGGGCGTTGAACGCGTCGATGAAGGTGTCGCTCCGCGAAATGGCGGAAGGCGCTTGGCCGAGCAGCAGGCTCAGTTCGTCCTCGGTTTGTGCAATCTGCCGCTGCACGCTCGCCATCTGCGCGGTCGCGGTGTAGAGCAGCTGTTCGGCCTGGCGCGTGTCGAGTGCGGTCGCGACGCCGCGTTCGCGGCGCAGCTGTGTCAACCGAAGGCCATCCGACGCGATGTCGCGCGTGCGTTCCGCGATCCCCAACTGCCGATCGAGCGTCTGCAGAAGAAAATAGGCATCCGTGACGTCGGCGATCAAGGTCGTGACGACGGCGCGACGTCCTTCTTCGGTCGCGAGATACTGCGCGCGCGCCGCCTCGTTCAGGCGTCGCAGGCGCCCCCAGACATCGAGTTCCCATGCGACGCCAAATCCCGCCTGGAAATCAGAAATATCCGGACCGAACGCGGGTGGCAATGGCCGTGCGCCAATTTCCGAGAGTCGGGTGTTCGAGACTGCTGCGGATCCGACGACAACCGGAAACTCGTCTGCTCGTACGATTCGGTAGCGTTCGCGAGCCTGCAGCACGCGTTCGGCCGCGATCTTCACATCGAAGTTCCGGGCCAAGGCCGTTCGCACGAGCCCTGTCAACGCCTCGTCCTTGAAGAGATCGAACCATTGCACGTCGCCGAGCGATGCGGACTCCGGCGGCTGATCCGCCGTGGCCCCGTCACGAAACGCCGCTGGCATCGCAACAGGCGGCCGGTGATAGTTCGGGCCAAGCGTGCACGCCGCGGCCGACAACGCGAGCGCAACAATGACGATTGAACGTTTCACTGCAGCGCCTCCGCTGTCGCCGGCTGCGCGAGATCCGTCCGGTCGTCGCTGATTCGCGATCGGCGGTCGGCGACGCGCTGCACGACGACGTACAGCACCGGGATGATGAAGAGACCGAACAGCGTGGCCGTCGCCATTCCACCGAACACTGCCGTGCCGAGCGCCCGACGCGACGCGGCGCCGGCGCCTGTGGCCACGACGAGCGGGAGCACGCCGAGTAGGAACGCGAACGACGTCATCAGGATCGGTCGGAACCGCAGGTGCGCGGCTTCTTCGGCCGCAGCCGCGACTGACGCCCCTTGTTCGCGGCGCAGCTTCGCAAACTCGACGATTAAGATCGCGTTCTTCGCCGCGAGGCCGATGAGCGTGATGATCCCGATCTGCGTGTACAGGTCGTACGGGTAGGTCCGGACGCTGATCGCGATCAGTGCCCCGAGCAGACCGAGCGGAACCGCGAGCACCACCGCGAAGGGCGTGCTCCAGCTCTCGTAGAGCGCTGCCAAGAACAGCAGGACGAGGATCGCGGCGAAGCCGAAGATGAATGGCTCCGCGCCTGCGCTTCGCTGCTGTTGGAACACCGTGCCGGTCCACTCGTATCCGAAACCTTGCGGGAGTACCTCACGTGCCACCTCTTCGAGCGCCGCGGCTGCCTGTCCCGAGCTGTATCCGGGTGCATTCGAGCCGGTGAGCTGGGCAGCGCGGAAGCGGTTGTAGCGGTAGACGACTTCCGGTCCCGAGACATGACGTACACGGATCAGCGTGCTTAGCGGAATCATGTCGCCATCGCGCCCGCGAACGTGGAACTGATTGATGTCGTCCGCGTGGATGCGAAACTGTGGTTCTGCTTGCATCAATACGCGCCAGGTCCGGCCGAACCGATTGAAGTCGTTGACGTACAGACCGCCGAGAAATGTCTGGAGCGCCGAATACACGTCCGTCACGGGCACGCCGAGCGTCTGCGCTTTGTCGGTATCCAAATCGACACGGAACTGCGGAACCGTCGTCCGCAATCCAGTATTGATTGACGCGATTTCCGGACGCCGCCGCGCCGTTTCTACGAATGACTGGATCACGTCCGCGAAGCGCGTGAGATCGCCGTCGGTACGATCCTGCAACATCAGCTCGAATCCGCCGGCGGTGCCGAGGCCAAGAATCGGCGGTAGCCCGAATCCAAACACAATCGCGGTCTGCAGCTGCGCGAGCTTCGGCTGCACCTGACGCAGGATCGTCTGTTGATCAAGATGCATCGCGGCGCGCTCGTCCCATGGCTTGAGCAGCGTGATCACGGTCGAGACGTTCGAGTTGATCGTGTTCGTCAAGCGATCGAGACCGCCGAGCGTCGTGACCGCTTCCACACCCGGATTCGCGCGCAGCACCTCCTCGACCTGCGTGACGACGCGGTCGGTGCGCTGGAGCGATGCGCCGTCGGGCAGGCGGACAGCGACGAAGAACACGCCTTGATCCTCGTCCGGCAGGAATCCTGTGGGTACTTGCTTGAAGAGCGTGCCGGCTGCCGCGTAACACACCGCTAGGGCGATCAGCGCGAATGCCGCTCGACGGATCAGCGTCTTGACGCCCACGACGTACCCAGTGGTCGTCCGCGCGAACGCACGGTTGAATCCGCTGAACGCGCGCACCAGCGCTCCGCGCGCGTGTTGCTTCGGCTTCAGAATCAGCGCACTCAGCGCCGGACTCAGCGTCAGTGCGTTGAACGCCGACAGGAGCACGGACGCGGCGATCGTGAGCGCGAACTGTCGATAGATCTGACCGGCGATCCCTCCGAGAAAGGCGACAGGGATGAACACCGCGGCGAGGATGCACGCAATCGCGACGACCGGACCCGACACTTCCTCCATTGCCTGGACGGTCGCGTCGCGCGGGCTCATGCCGAGGTCGATCTTGTGCTGCACCGCCTCGACGACCACGATTGCATCGTCAACGACAATGCCGATCGCCAGCACGAGCCCGAACATGCTGGTCATGTTGATGGAGAAGCCGAGGAGCGGAAACAGCGCGAACGTTCCAATGATGGACACTGGCACGGCGAGTAGCGGAATCAGCGTCGCGCGCCAGTTCTGGAGAAAGACGAAGACGACGAGGACGACGAGCGCGATTGCCTCGAACAACGTCACGACGACATCCGCGATCGAGGTCCTCACATACCGCGTCGCGTCGAAGCCCACTCGATACTCAAGCCCGGCCGGGAATCGGGTCTGCGCGTCGTCGAGCAGCTTCCTGACGCGATCGGCGGTGTCGACGGCATTTGCGCCGGGCGAGAGATAGACAATGACGACGCTCGCTGGCTTCTTGTCGAACCGCGAGAAGGTCTTGTAATCCTGCGCCCCGAGCTCCACGCGCGCGAGGTCGCGGATCCGCAGGAGCGATCCGTCCGCCTGTGCGCGGAGCACGATGTCGCCGAACTGCTGCGGCTCGACGAGGCGCCCCGCGGCGTTGACCGGATACTGCACCTCGACACCAGACGCGACCGGCGGCTGACCGAGGGTCCCGGACGGATTCTGACGGTTTTGCGCTTGAATGGCGTTCGTGATGTCGGTGGCCGTCACGCCCAGCGTCGCCATCTTGGACGGGTTGACCCACACGCGCATGCCGTAGTCCTGGCGAGACGCGAGACGCGCATCGCCAACGCCCGGCAGGCTCGCAATGCGATCGAGCACGTTGATGGTCACGAAGTTGTTGAGGAACGTCGAGTCGTACCGGTCGTCCGTCGTCGTAAACGACATGCCGAGCAGAATCGCCGTCGAAAGTTTCTTGACCGTCACGCCTTCACGCTGCACTTCAGAGGGAAGCGACGGCAGTGCTAGGCTGACTCGGTTTTGCGTCTGCACGACTGCCGTGTCGACGTTCGTTCCGAGATCAAACGTGACGTCGACGGTCAGTACGCCGTCGTTCGAGCTGCGCGAGAAGAAGTACAGCATCCCATCGAGCGCGACCAGCTGCTGTTCGATCGGCTGCGCGACCGTGCGTTCGAGATCTTGCGCGTTCGCGCCGCGGAAGTTGGCGGTGATCTGGACAACCGGCGGCACGACTTCGGGATAGGTGGCGATCGGAAGGTTGGGGATCGCCGCCGCGCCGAGCAGGATCGTGACGACCGCGATGACGATGGCGAAGATCGGCCTGTCGATGAAGAACTTGGCCATGGATCACCGTCCGATCGCGACGCGAGAGCCGGGTCGTACTTTCTGCAGACCGTCCACGATGACGGCGTCACCCGGCCTGAGTCCTTGCTCGACGATGACGCGCTGATCTACGCGGTCGCCCGTGAGGACGGCTCGTGCCCGGACGATGTTGTCGGGATCGACGGTCAGGACCGATTGCTGTCCCTGCACGTCTTGTATGGCGCGCTGTGGTACCAGCACGGCCTTCGAACGCGCGCCGACACGGACGCGGACGCGCACGAACTGGCCAGGTAGCACCGCGTGATCGGCATTACGGAATGTCGCCTGCACTTCCAGCGTGCCGGTCTTCGTGTTGACGCTGTTCAACGTGTTCTCGATGCGGCCGCGGACCGGCTGCGCGCCGCCGTCGCTCGACACGAGCTCGATTGGCAGCGAGGTGCCGGCGTGCTCGAACAGCGGCAGCTCCGCCTCGCTCACCTGAAAACGCACCCAGACGGGATCGAGCGGCACGATCGTCGTCAGCGGTTGCGGTGACGTTTTCGTGACCAGGCCGCCTACCTGCAGCAGGCTGTCGCCAATGCGGCCGCTGATCGGCGCGCGGATCGTCGCGTATTCCAGGTTCAGCTCCGCGGTCCGAAGAATTGCGCGATTGGCCTCAGCGGTCGCGCGGCGCGCCGTGACCGCCGCTTCGGCCGCCTGGCGAGCGGCGACTGCATTGTCGAGGTCCTGCTTCGGCGCCGCCTCCTCTTTCACGAGTGGCTCGAGCCGCTCGACATCCCGCCGCGTCTTCGCGAGCGTCGCGTCCGCCTGCGCAATGTCCGCGACGCACTGGGCCAGCGCGCCTCGAGCGCGTTCGACCTCCGCCTCGTACGGCCGGACGTCGAGGACATAGAGCACCTGACCCGCCCGCACGTCGGATCCGATATCGAACGTGCGTTGGTCGACGTATCCGTCCACACGGCCGCGGACCTCGACGAGGTCGCGCGCGTAGGTGCGGGCAGGATACTCGCGCGACGTCGCGACGTCTTCGCCCTCGACGCGGATGATCGTCACCGCCGGTGGGGGGGAAGAAGCGGCCTTCGTCGCCGCTTTGCCGCGGCTCGCGGCGACGAGGCCGAGGAGGACCATCGCCGCGGCGACGCCTGCCGTTGTCCATCCGGTGCGTTTGATGATGGTCGTCATGAATATATTTATGATGCCCATCATGTATAATGTCAAGTGGATTCCGAAAGGGGTGGAGCGGTGAGAGTGACGCGCGAACAGGCGGCGGCCAACCGCGAAAAGATTCTCGAGGTCGCGGGCACGCTCTTTCGCGAGCGGGGCTACGACGGCATCGGTGTCGCCGACATCATGAAGCGCGCCGGCCTGACGCACGGCGGCTTCTACGGACACTTCCCGTCGAAAGACGATCTGGCTGCTGAAATCACCTCGCGCGTGCTTGGGCGCGAGGGATGGCTCGAGCGACTGACCGGCAAGCGCCGCCCGACGATGGCCGATGTGGTGCGCAACTACTTATCGCCGCGTCACCGCGACGACCCGGGCCACGGATGTCTACTTGCGGCCCTCGGCTCTGACGTCGTTCGTCAGCCGCCATCGGTACGCCACGCGTTCACGGACGGTCTGCGCAAGCGCGTGGACATCGTGCGAGACCTGTTGCCGGGGCGATCGGCGGCCGGCCGGCGTCAAGACGCGATAGCCGTCATCGCGGGGCTCGTCGGCGCGCTCCTGCTGGCGCGCGCCGTCGACGACCCGAAGCTCTCGGATGAGATTCTCGAGGCGGTCGCAGCGTCGCTCGATCACTCGTAACCGGTCTGCAGGAGGGATGCACTATGCGTGTGGCACGAATCAGCGGATGGGTTGTTGTCCTGATGTGGGCGTCGGCGATGGTCGCGGTCGCGCAGATATCGCGTCCCGGCGGCGAGCGCCTCGGGAAGGTTCATTTCGAGACATCGTGCGTGGCATCGGTCGCCGGCGAATTCGATCACGCGATGGCGCTCCTGCATTCGTTCGAGTTCGCCGACGCGACGGCGGGGTTCAACCAGGTGCTGGCCGGCGATCCGTCGTGCGGCATCGCGCAGTGGGGCGTGGCGATGAGCGCCTGGGGGAATCCGTTCGGCGGTCTGCGATCGCCGAAAGTGCTACAGGACGGTCTGGCGGCCGCGCAGAAGGCGCACGCGACCGGCGCGAAGACCGAGCGCGAGCGCGCGTTCATCGCCGCCGTGCTGCTGCTCTACAAGGACGCCGACCGGCTCGATCATCGCGCGCGGACGCTCGCGTACGAGCGGGCCATGCAGCACATCTACAAGACGTATCCCAAGGATCTCGAAGCGGCCGCGTTCTACGCGCTCGCCATCGATCAAACGGCGCCGCCGGGCGACAAGACGTTCGCGAACCAACTGAAGGCCGCCGCGATCCTGGAATCGCTTTACAAGGTGGAACCGGATCATCCCGGCGTCACGCAGTACCTGATTCACAGCTACGACGTGCCGCCGCTGGCGCAGCGCGCGCTGCCGTACGCGCGGAAGTACGCGAACCTCGCACCCGACGCGCCGCATGCGCTCCATATGCCAGCGCACACCTTCACGCGCGTCGGATCGTGGCAGGAGTCGATCGATACGAACATCCGCTCGCACGACGTGGCGATGTCGCGGCATGACGTCGGCGAAGAGCTGCATGCGTGGGACTACGAGATGTACGCGTACCTGCAGACGGCACAGGATCGCGAGGCAAAGAAGATCCTCGACGGTGTCGCCGCGATCGTTGCGCAGCCGGCGTCGGGCGGTGGCATGCCGGTGATGCCCGGCATGACTGGGAATCCCGCCGGCGGCTGGGCGGCGGCGGCGATTCCGGCGCGGTGGGCCGCCGAACGCGGCCAGTGGGCGGACGCGGCGGCGCTGCCCGTACACGCGAGTCAGCAGCCGTTTGTCGAAGCGATTACGCGCTTCACGCGCGCGCTGGGATTCGCCCGGTCCGGGAACTCCGATGCAGCCCGCAAGGAGATCGACCAGCTGGAGATCCTTCACGAGAAGGAAATTCAGGCGAAGGACGCCTATTGGGCAACGCAGGTGGACATCCAGCGCCAGGCCGCAGAGGCGTGGGCGCTGTGGGCCGACGGGAAGAAGGACGATGCGCTCCGGACGTTGACGGCCGCGGCGGCTTTGGAAGACACCACGGACAAATCGGCAATCACTCCGAGGCCGATCGCGCCCGCGCACGAACTGCTCGGCGAGATGTTGCTCGAAGCGAACAGGCCGGCCGATGCACTGAAGGGATTTGAAGTGAATCTCAAAAAAGAGCCGAATCGCTTCAGGTCGACGTACGGCGCTGGACGGGCAGCGGAATCCGCTCGAGATCGCGCGACGGCCGAGGCGTATTACGCGCAGCTCGTCAAGATCTGCGAGTGTGGCGACCACCTCAGACCCGAGCTGCAACACGCCCGGCAGTACATGGGCGTTTCGACCGGAGCTGCCGCGGAAGATACGTCCGCGCTCTTTGCACAGTCGCCGCAGTACCCGCTTCTGCCGCGCGCGCTCGAGATCGAGCTGGCGCTGAGCGCGGCGCCAAAGCACCTCCGGGACGACGCGACGGTCTGGGCCCTCGACAAGAGCGGATACGCAATCGCGAAGAAAGGCGGCAACGCCTTCACGTGCGTGGTCAGCCGCCGCGCCGGCGATCTGTTTCCGGTGTGCTGGGACGCGGAAGGAACTCGGTCGCTCCTCCCGCTCGACTTTGAAGACGCGCGGCTGAGGCTGTCGGGCAAGTCAGGCGCCGAGATCGAGGCGATTGAGATGGAGCGCTTCAAGAGCGGCCAGTATCATGCGCCGTCGAGGGCCGGCGTCGCGTACATGCTGTCGCCGATGCGGTACCGCATCGACGAGCACGGCGGCGTCACGCGCACCACATCGAACCCGCACCTGATGTTCTATGGGCCGAATCTGACCGACACCGACATTGGAGGCGCGCGCGGCGCGTTCGTCTTTATCAACCGCGTCGGGCCCGATGGGATGATGATCGTGCCCGTCGGCCAGAAAGAACGGGAGGCGATCGTGAGCGACGCACAATCGCTCATCGCGCAGGTCGAGCAGGCCATTGGCTATCAGCCATCGCGGTAATCTACAGAACATTGCGCTGAGGCACATGATGCAGAACAGATCGCGGAGAGTGGTTGGACGCCGTGCGCTTATCAAGGGGGCTGCCATGCTCGCGGTGGCCGCGACCGCTCGCGCGCAGGGTCAGCCGCCGCCGGCGGAGCAGGCGACGACGCTCGCCGACGTGCCGCTCGGGCCATCGGTGACGGTCACCGTGGAGCGTCGCGGCGACATCGTGCTCGTCGGCCTCAACCGCCCGTTCATTCAGAACCGGATCGATCCGCCGACGCGGCTGCGGTTGGCCGCGACGTACTATCAATACGAGCACGATACGTCGCTCCGTGCGCTCGTGCTGTTCGGCCACGGCGAGAATTTCTCGCGCGGTATTGACGTTGACGCCGCGCAGGCGGGAATCATTTCGGGCCAACGCCAGGCGAGCGCCACGCCGACGCTCGATGTGCTCGGCAACTCCCAGCCGCATCGATCGAAGCCGGTCGTCGTCGTGGCGCACGGCGACACGTGGAATCTCGGACATGAGATCTACCTCGCGAGCGATGTCCGCGTCGCCTCGGCGAACACGCGGTTCGGGCAGGATGAGAACACGCACGGCCGCTTTCCCGGCGGTGGCGCGACGGTGCGTTTCGTCCGCGAGGCGGGGTGGGGCAATGCGATGCGCTACATGCTGACCGGCGATCATTGGACCGCCGAGGAGTCGTACCGGATGGGCATCACGCAGCAGATTGCGGCAACGTCAGAGGCCGCACTCGACGCCGGCATCGCGATCGCGCGCAAGATGGCGGCGTGCGCGCCGCTGTCGATCAAGGCGACACTGACGTCCGCGCACCAGTACGTCGATCCGGTGGAAGCCGACGCGCTCTCGAAGCTTGGCGCGCAGTACGCCGCGCTCTATCGGACTGAGGACTTCATCGAAGGGCGGCGTGCGGAAGCCGAGGGCCGGCTTCCGAAGTACCAGGGAAAGTAAGCGTTAGCTCTACTGCACTGCGAACCGGAGGACCCGACCCATTCTTGCCGCTCCATGACAGCGTCAGGCTGAGGACGTACTCTCCAGCAGGCAACTCGTAGTGTCCAAGGCAAGAGCAACGCGCCGGCTCAGGAGACCGTTGTACACGCAGGGTCGATCTTAGACGGCTGATGAGAACGGAATCTCAAGTCAATGAAGGTTTCTCCGACACATTCCGGGTTGACCCGTCTGAGATCGCCAGCTCGCTCTGTCCTCGCCGCGATACACAGCCAAGTTACAAAACGAACACGCCCTTGCCGGTCGTTTGACTATCGAAGAGCTTATAGGCGGCGTCGGCCTCTTCGAGCGCGAAACGGTGCGTCAGGAGCCGCTCGAGCGAGAGCTTTCTGTTCACGACGAAGCGTGCGCACTCCGCCTGTCCCGCCGTGCTGAAGGTCCACGAACCGTGGAGGGTCAATTGGCGGCGAAGCAAATGCTGACTGACGTCGAAGGATGTGCTCCCGCCTTCGCCGATGAGGGGCACACGACCCCATGTTCCGGCACTTCGCACGGCGGCCACACGCGCGTCGGGAACGCCGGTGCAGTCCACGGTGGCTTCAGCCCCTTCGCCTTGCGTCAGATCGTGAATCGCTGCGACCGGATCGGCCTGGGTCGGATTGATCACGGCGTCGGCGCCAAATTCTCGTGCGAGCTCGAGCCGCTCGTTCGACACGTCGACGGCGATTATGCGGGCGCCCATTGCCCGGCCGAGCATCGTCGCCGACAAGCCGACCGGACCTTGTCCAAAGACGGCAACTGTGTCTCGCCCTGAAACGTCGCTTCAGCGCCGCGTAGGCAGTGCCAACGCCGCAAGAAATCGCCGCGCCTTCCTCGAACGAGAGTTCGTCGGGCAGCGGCACGAGTGTGCTTGCCGGAACCTTCATGAAGTCGGCATGGCCACCGTGTCCGGTTATGCCGTACACGGTCATCCCGTTACGACACAGCTGCGACCATCCCACCCGGCAGTGTTTGCAGCGGCCGCATCCCTTGTAGTGATGAACCATGACGCGTGCGTCGATCGGCGCGAAGTCCGAAGGAACGCCAACACCGACGGCGACGACCACGCCGCATGGTTCGTGACCCGCAATCGGTCGGTCGTGTGGCGCAACAGACGTCGCGGCGGCCCGGTAATGTCGCAAATCGCTGCCGCACATGCCCGAGGCCTTGATGGCGAGGACGACGTTGCCCGGGCCTGGCGCCGGATCGGGGAAGTGACGAAGCTCCAGCCTTCGATCGCCCAGGAAGACTATCCCGCGCATCGATGAGCTATACCAGGCCGCTCTCCGTCAACGCCTTCGTGTAGAAGTTGACGTCGCGGCTGAGAAGCGCGATGTAGTCCACCTTCGCCATCTCGAGCTTCCACTTGCCGTAATCGGTCCCCAGCATGTTCACCGGTTCGGTGACGCCGGGAACCCTGACGGAGTACTCCTGGTACAGTTCCACGGGGCCGGCGAAACCGACGGACTTGAAGTACGAGAGCATCCCCTGGAAGTCGACCATGCCCTCACCGCCCGGCACCATTTCCGGCGTCCACGGCGCTCGGGGCGGGGCATCCTCAGGCGGACGACCGCCGCGTCGACCCGCGCCGATAGCGCGGGCAGCAGTGGACGTGCCGCTCTTCACCCACCGAAAGTCCTTGACTGACAAGCCATGAACGAACTTGTGCGCGAGGTGGCTCGTCTCAATCCACCCGGTTCCACCGCGAATCGTTGCATGAGCGAGGTCGTAGTTCAGACCGACGGATTGCGGATCGAAGTCCTTCACGGCCATCCACAGATCCCACACGCCGCCGCCAATGAGCCCGTAGGCGGAGTGCGTGTGATACATGGCGGTCGCGCCGTATTTCTCATTGAGACGGACGAGGCTGGAGATACGCGGCTTCAGAGCCTCGATCTGTTGCGCGAGATCACCTGAATAGTCGTACCGAAACGGCGCGGCGCGATAATAACGAATGCCAACGCCGCGCATCGTGTCGAGAATGGCTTCGGCACGCTCCGACGTGCCCTCGTTGAGTGCTGTGATCAACATCGGCGCATCCAAGCCGGCCTTGCGTGCCAGATCGACGGCCTTGGGCAAATCGCGCTCGACGTTCGTGGGCAATATGTGCGCGCCGGCGCGCACGGTCCATGAGATCGCCTTGCAGCCGGCCTCGGCGGCCACGGCGACGGCCTCTTCCATGTTTGTCCACTGCAAGTGTCGGGAAACAAGGCACAGGCGTGTCCGCTTCTCCGCAGACGCTGGCGCGACCTGCGCCGCTGACAGTCGACGGCCGGCGACGAGCGGCGCAGCTGTCAGCAGCTTGAGGACCTCACGACGCGTAGCTTCGGAACCTGCCATGTGCGTTGTCCTTCTTACTTCGGGCCGAAATGCTTCGACAGGTACTTGACGACCGTCTGAAGCTCCTCCGGCGTGCCGTTCGCCCCTCGGTCGATCATCAAGTCAACCGTGTCTTTCCAATCTCTCGCGGTCCCGCGGATCGAGATCGCTTGCTCGATGGCGTGACAATCACCACAGATCTTCTGAACGGTGCTCTTGCCGACATCCTCCGGCAGAGGATCCTTAGCCGCAGTCTCCGACATCGCCGCTTGCGGCGCCGCAGCCGCCGGAGCAGCGGCTTGCGCGGCGGCAGACTTCGGGAACGGTCGCGGCGTGACGTCAGCCTGAGCCACGCCCATCGCCCATTTGATTCCTTCGAGCATCATCGTCTGAAAATGCGGATCGTCCCAGGTCGTCTCAGGATGGCCCCAACCCACATTGAACACGCGACCTTTGCCGTACTGGCGCGCCCATACGACGGGGAAATCTCCGTCAGGTCGTCGGGCGCGATTCTGGGAATCGAGCGAGTCGGGATCGAGCCGCATGATCACGTGCACCTTGTCGCGCGAGTACGGCGCCTTGAACACAGGATGCTGATCGTTGAACATGAAGGTCGGCGATCCCCAGGCCATGGCGCCGGGGAACTTCGGATCCTCGACGATCACGCGCGCATTGGCATTGAACTCGCTGTCCATGTATCCACCGACCATCTCGCCGAACTCCGGCCAGTCGGTGAAAGCGACGCCAGTCGCGTGGCCAACGATGAGTCCCTTGCCCTCGTCGCGAACGAACGACAGCAAGTCGGCCTTTTGCTGGTCCGTCAGCGTGCCGTAGCCACTTGGGAGCATGAAGATTGCGTCGTAGTAACCGAGCGTCCGTGCGTTGACGCCACGTCCTTCATACCGGCCGACACCGGCAACCTGCCCCTTCGTCATCAGCTGTGAGTCGGTGCGGATCATCGTCATATACGCGCCCGACTTGCGGCCGATTTGCTCGACCGTCGCGAGCGCATGCGAGATGGAGTCGTGATGGAAACCGGTCAGTACATCTGCGACGGCGAGCAAATGCTTTTGGCCCGGCCACGGATCCGGCTGTTGAGCGCCGCCGCGACCGCCACGGCCCTGTCCGGGCGCCGTAGCAGCGCTACCGGTGCCACCGCCTTGCGCCGGGGCAAGCTTGAATGCGACGACCGCGTCCGACGTGGTCATATTGCGGGCAGCCGGTCCGCCTCCCGCAGCAGCGATGACGACGTACTGCGCGCCGTCTTTGCCCATGTACGTGATCGGCGTCGCGTTGCCATTGGCGGGAAGTTCGGTGACCCAGAGCTCCTTACCAGTCTTCGCGTCGAACGCGCGGAATCGCCTGTCGACGGTCGCACCGATGAAGACCAGACCGCTCGCGGTCGCGATGCTTCCGCCGATGTTGCGGATGCCGCTCTTCAGCCCCGCGTCGCCGAGTTCCGCCAGCTCCTCGTTGATACCGAGCGGGACGCTCCAGGCGATGTCGCCTGAATTTGCATCAACGGCCACCAGCGCGCCGTACGGCGGCGCAATGCATGGTACGGTTTTGCCGCTCGGCAGCTTGTATGAGAACGCGCCGGTGCCGCCGCCCGCACCGCCACGGCCGCGCCCGCCTCCTGGCGTCGCGTCACGACCGCCGCCGCCGCGACCAGCGGCGGATGGAGGCGCATCCTCGCCGGCATTGCCCAACCCGAATCCGCGCGAGACAGGCGCGCCTGCCGGGTGATAGTTGCCCGAGTTGGTGACGTTCAAGAAGACGTAACCCAACTGCGGGTTGAACGAGAGCGGTCCCCATGCGCCGACTGGCGCCCCAAACGTGACCATCGCTTCGTTTTGCGCCGGCCGATCCAATGGTCCACTCGGAAGGATGTGGTTCTGGTCCCAGAAATCGCCACAGAACTTCTCGATCTCCGGCGTCATCTTGTTGATGTCCGCTCGGGTCATACCGAGGCGACCAGTCGGAGGCGTCTTGACGGGGAACGGTTGCGTTGGCCAGTTCTCGTCGTCGGGCACACCGGTTCGGTGGACCGGCTTCTCGACGACCTCGTACAGCGGTTTTCCTGTGACGCGATCGAACATGTAGACGAAGTGGAGCTTGCCGGTCTGCAGAACGGCGGGAACGGAACGACCGTTGATCTTCACGTCGATCAGGATCGGCGGCGTTGGCATGTCCCAGTCGGACGCGTCGTGATGCACCAGTTGGTGAAACCACTTCAACCTGCCGGTCTGCGCATCGAGCGCGATCAGCGAATTGCAGTACAGATTGCTGCCCTTGACCGCACGATTCGCGTCTCCGGTTGCGCCAAACACGAGTCCCGTTGTTTCGTCCGCCGTGAGGTTCGACCACACGTTGCAGCCGCTGCGATCCTTCCACGTATCGCCCGGCCAGTCCTCGTGATGCGGTTCTCCGGGCCACGGCACGGTGTGAAACGACCACACGAGTTTTCCGGTCGCCGCATCCCACGCGCGAATGTCACCGCGCGGTTGCGGCGGCGGCAATTCGCCTGGACGCGCTCCGGTGATCAGGAGATTCTTGAACACGGTGACGGGATTCGGAACGGTGAACGTGTCGCGGCGGTTCTCGGGCACGTTCGGTGAGGTGACGCCGACGTACACATCGACTTCGCCGCCGTTACCGAACCCGTGCGCCAACTGGCCGGTCTTGAGGTCCAGGCCCATCAAGTGGCCCTTGTCCGTCGCAAAGAACAATCGAGGGCCGATCGTTGCAGTCCCCTTCCAGTACGCGAGTCCACGCCCGTGGATATGGCGGGACGACTTGTACTGCCAGATGACCTTGCCCGTTTCCGGCTCCAGCGCCGTCACCGTCGACGCGAGGTTCCGATCGGTCTCCGAGGCCGGCGTGGAGACGTACATCACATCGTCGATCACGAGCGGCTGCACCTGGAATCGATAATCCAATGACACGAACGGGACATTGTCGACGGTGCCGGCGCCGTAGTTGAAGGTCCACGCCTTCGTGAGGCGATTGACGTTCTCGGGCGTGATCTGCGTCAGCGGAGAAAAATTCGAATTGTGCTGGTAGTGCGGCCACTGTTCCGCCGGCGCGTTGGAAGGCGCCTGTGACGTCCGTTGCGCGTCAAGACGTCCTATCGACAGCGCGATCCCAAGAGCAAGACCACCGACCACGAGAATTCTTCGCATGCGAATCTCCACAACTACTGAGACGCTGATTCCTTGATCGGTACTGGCGCGCTCAGCAGCGACGTGGCCCCATCGAACGATGTAACCGTTGCTGTAATCGACCGGAGTTTCTGCGCGACGCCTGTCGCAGCCACCGAGACGGCGAAGCTGCCATCGCTGCGGTCGCGGACCGGAACGGCAGCCTCACCGAGAACGATCTCGGCTTCCGCGCTCCCGTCAGCAGAATTGCCGAACACTTGCACGAGATAACGGCCGGCCGGCGCTCCAGGCAACGTGCCCGTCACATCGATTCGATCGGTCGTCGCGCGAGCGGCTGAGAGCATTGGCGCTTTCAAGCCTTGATTCGGCGCGGGCTGGCATTGCGGCGCGTGATCGGGGCAAATGTGCAGCAACGTCGCAGGATTCACCTCGACTCCCCTGCCGCGGGAGCCGACGAACGGTTCGTGCTCGAGACCCGGCAATCCAAACACGATCGCGCCTTTCGGTGCCGCTGGATCGCAACTGCCACCGGCTTCGCAGCGCGAAATCGACTGACCGTTGCCTGAGAGATGGTTTCGCGTGAGCCGCACGATCGGTGAGGGATCGGCCGGTCGCACGACAATTCCAATGCGGTTACCGCTGATGACGTTTCCGTCAACGATGTTCCCGATTCCAGTCAGATTCAAACCGAACGTATTGTCGACGAATGTGTTCCCGACGATGTAATTTCGATCGCCCCAGTTTATTTGAAGGCCATCGGAGTACCCCTCGAAGCGATTGCCCGACACGACGTTGTCGTTGCCACGGAGGATCTCGATGCCTTGCGATGGCTCCGGGTTCGCCGACGTGGATCGAAACAGATTGTCGGCAACGAGATTGAACGCCGCTCCGCGCGTCAGTTCGAGACCGTCGCCGTTGTCGACGAAGTCGTTTCGCAGCACCAAATTGTGAATCGTCGTCGTGCTGGTGGGATTTCCCTGGCCATCGTCGCCGGTCAGCATGACGCCGGCGCCCCCGCGGCTGATCGAGATCCGGTTGTCGTGAATCGACACCCCGGTCGCCCGGTTGACGAGAACGCCGATACAGAACCCGCGGATCTCGACGCCGGCCAGCTCGACGTCTGTCGTATCCGTGATTTGCAGCCCCGGCAGCGTCATCGTCCGAACGTTCGCACCGAATTGGCCCGGTGTCGCGCCCGGACATCGTTCCGGCCCGCCGGGAGCGATGTAGCCGGACGCGTCGAGTACGACGTAATCACCGGTTCGTTCCCAGGCGGCGCCCACAATCTGCACGGGACCCTTCACAGAGGGCAGCGGACTGTTGACCGTAATCGTTCGGTCTGAACCGTTCAATTCGATGGCGATCCGTTCGCGTTCGGGCGTGACGTTACTGTGGGCGATCGCCCACCGCAGCGTTCCCTCGCTACCGTCGTCAGCGGTTTTGGTCACGCGGAGGACTCGAGTGTCCATCTGCGTCGTCGGCTGTCGAATCGCCGCGACGTCGCGCGCTATCGCTATTGCAATTGCCGCGGCTGCGATGAGCGCGCGCGAAACCGTCATGGAGTCGATGTTGTACCGAGCTTGAAGGCGATCAACGAATCTGAGGTTGGCAATCCCCCGCCGATCGCCGTGCCGCCGCCGGCCGCAACGACGACGTACTGGATGCCGTCCTTCCCCATGTAGGTGACCGGCGTCGAATGCGCGCTCGCAGGCAATTTCGCCGTCCACAGCTCGGCGCCGGTCTTCGCATCGAAGGCTCTGAACCTCGAATCGTTCGTCGCTCCAATGAACACCAGTCCGCTGCCGGTCGCGATGCTGCCGCCGATATTACGCGTGCCCGATTTCACGGCACCATCGCCAAGTTCGCTGAGCGATTCCTGGATTCCAAGCGTCGAGTGCCAGGCGATGTCGCCGGTGTTGACGTTGAGCGCTATGAGCTCCCCGTAAGGCGGCGCCCAGCATGGAATAGTCGCGCCGTTCTTCAACACATACGAGAACGGTCCCCCCACGCGGCCGTTCGGTCCGCCGCCGCCTGGCTGCCCTCCACGACCGCGTCCTTGTGGCGCGCCCGCAGGCTGATCGTCTCCACCGGCGCCACGAGCGGCGGAACCCGCCGCGCGATAAACACCCGAATTGTGAAGGTTGATGAACACGTATCCGAGCTGAGGGTTATACGAGAGCGGTCCCCAGTTCGGGCCACCGACAGGCGACGGAAACGTGACGGTCGGAGCGCTGCCCACCGGCACCTGATACGCCTCGGACGGCGCGAGATGATTCGTGTCCCAGTAGTCAGTGCAGAACTTCTCGACCTCTGGCGTGATTGTGTTGATGTCCTTCCGTGTGATTCCGACTCTGCCGAGAGGACCAGGTTTTTGTGGGAAGGGTTGTGTCGGCCACGTGAACGTGCTCGCATCCTCGCTCTGTGGAACCTTACGCTCTTCGATGGCGTAGAGCGGCTCCCCGGTCTCGCGATTGAAGATGAAGACGAGATTCATCTTTCCGGTTTGAAGCACTGCCGGAATCGTTCGACCATCGCGACGGACGTCGATCAACAGCGGCGGCGTCGGTAAGTCGAAATCCCAGATGTCGTGGTGGACGAGCTGATGAAACCACTTCAACTTCCCCGTCGCCGCGTCCAGGGCGACGATGCATCCGGTGTAAAGGTTCGTGCCTTCGGGTCCCGGACGGTTCGCGTCGCCGAGGCCGGCGAAGAGGAGGCCGCGCTGTTCGTCGACGGTCATCGTCGACCACATGTTCGCGCCGCTCCGGTCCTTCAGCGCGCTGGCCGGCCACGTCCCGAAGTTTGCTTCGCCCTGCTGCGGGATCACGTGGAAATCCCAGACACGCTTTCCCGTGAGGGCGTCCCAGGCGCGAATGTCGCCACGCGGCTGCGGCGGTCCGAGCTCGCCCGGACGCGCACCCGCAATCACCAGGTTTTTGTAGATGCTTACCGGATTCGGAACCGTGAAAGTCCGGCGTCGACTCTCGCCGACCTCGGGAGACACGACGTCACTGTAAATGTCGATCTCTCCGTTGTCGCCGAATCCAGCCGATGGCTGGCCGGTCTTCAGATCTACCGCTCTCAAGTAGCCGAGATCTGTCGCAAAGAAGAGCCGCGGGCCGACGGATCCGGCTCCGGGCCAGTACGCGAGACCGCGGCCATGGATTCGCCTCGGCGACGTGTACTGCCAAATGATTTTTCCCGTTTCCGGTTGAAGGGCCGTCACCGTCGATTTCAGGTTTGGATCGGTCTGCGAGGCCGGCGTCGAAATGTACATGAGCCCCCCAATCAACAGGGGCTGCACCTCGAACCGGTAATCGAGTCCGACGAATCCTGCGTTGCTCGTCCCAGCGCCGTAATTGAAGGTCCACGCTGGCACGAGGTTCTTGACGTTCGCGGGTGTGATTTGTGTGAGCGGCGAGAAATCCGAGTTGTGCTGATAGTTTGGCCACTGGTCGGCAGGCTGCTGACCGGTCGGCGCGGCGGACATGAGAATAAGCACGACGAGAATGGCGGGCGCGAGAGATGAATGTTTCATCGCAGGTTCTTCAACCAGAGATTGCGAAACGATGCGACGTTGTCGCCGCGTCCTTCGAGTTGAATCGACAGAACACCATGATCGACGAACATCGTCGGATGATCGTCGATCAGTACCGACATCAGGTGACCGTTGATGAAATACAGCATCGTGCGGCCGCGGGCGATCAGGTGAATCTGATTCCAGTCGCCGACTTTCCAATAGGTCTTGAGAACATCCGGATCGCCGATGGTGGCGAGGAGCGACGGTTTCTGCCCATCGGCAGTCGCCGTCCGAACAACTTGTCCGCGAAATGCGCGGTCGGGTCTCGGCGCCACACCGCGACGCGGTCCGGCACAACACTCGATCAGCGCGCCGGTGTTGGCATTCGCATTGTCGATGTCGGCCTGGTATCCCCGCGTCTCCCACTTCGAGCGAGGGTTGCCGGGCACTTCTCCGAGTTTAAGGGCGCGGAACTGGACGCCGCTGTTGGCGCCTGCGCCCTCGAGTTTCAGTTCAGCCTTGAATTCGAAGTCCTTTGGCTCTCCCCCCTCCCACAGCAAGTAGGTCGGACCGGTCGGCGGATCTGATTTCGAACGGACGATGATCGTGCCGTTCTCGACGTGCCAGAGATCGGTCGGACCGTCCCATCCCTCGAGCGACGTGCCATCGAACATCTGGATCCAGCCCGTATGGTCGTTGAAGTCGATCGGCGATGCGTCTACGTAACGGGCAGCGCTCTGACCACCCGGACGCTGCTGGCGGGCGGGCGGTGTCGCTGCGGACGGCCATGGAATTACGCCAGGCGTCGTCGGCACAATTGGCGGTGCGACGGCGCGGCCCGGTGCCATCACCGTCATCGGCGGTAGCGTGTCCTGCACCGCCGTTTCCACGACCTCGGTGCGCGACCCATCTGGATCGAACAAATGCAGCAACCAGTGCCGGTTGTTGCCGACGTGCGCTCGCACTTGAAGATCGGTGAAGCCTCCGCGCTCTTGCACGAGATCGCGAGTCACCCGCATGTCCGCGACTTCGAGACCGACGTGTTGCACCGCGCCCATCACTTCGCGTTCGTACTGCGCACGCGTCGCAGGATTGTTTGGGTCGAGCGGTGGAAACTTTGTCTCGAGATTGCGATCGGAACTTGGCGTCTCGACGTAATCGCCGCGCGTCCCCGGAACATCACGCCCGCGCGCAAATCCGAGCTTTTCTTGGTAAAAGGATACGACGGCGTCGCGATTCTTCGTGTAGATGCCGACGTGCTGCAGGTGAGTCGAGATGCGGCGCGCATCGAGAAACTTGCCTCGCGCGAGCGTCTGCTTCGAACCGGCCACGTACTGAACGAAATCCAGCGTCGCCTCGTCGGGGCCGATCACGCGGAACACCGGATTGCCGTCCAGGCCGCGGCTGATCGCGCTTGGTCTCACACCGCGAGCCGCGTACACATCGTGCAGCCGGTCGAGATCTGTGCTCTGGAACGTGACGCGAACTTCACGGTTGATCGCGCCGGGCTGGAGACCGGACGCGATCTCGACGTACTGATCGTCGTTGACCTTGAAGTACACCGATGTGACGCCGGCCGAACCATCAGACGTCGTAAACGCCTCCGGGAGGCCGAGCACACCTTGGTAGTACCGCCTCGCTGTGTCGAGATCGCTGACGCGAAACGTGATGCTGGCGATACCCGCGAGCGGAACGTCGGCTGTCTCAGCCGCGGGGCTTTGTGCCACCGCTTGGCGGCACAAGAGCACCGCGATAATCGCAATCAGTGCTGGTCGCAGAATCTTCATCCCTCCTGGGCCTTGACCGCCTAGAAGTTGTACTTGAGGGCGAACTGCATGATCCGCATGTCGCCAGCCGCCGTCGTGATCGCTCCGGCATTCGTCGCTCCGAGCGTCACCACGGGGTCGCCAAAGTTCACCCGGTTGAAGACGTTGAACACTTCGACGCGAAGTTCGATCGGATGCTGGGACACCTTGAGGTTCCGCGACAAGGCCATATCCATGTTCCAGAATGCCGGTCCGCGAACGTAACCCCTCGGGGTATTACCCCAGAGGCCTGGTGTGTTCTGGGCGAATGCGGACATATTGAGGTACTGCAGCGCCGTCCCGCTACTGTTCCACGTCGGCGACGCGAGATAGGGATCGACGCCAGGCACGATCAACGGGCGTTCGGTGGCGGCAAGTCCCGTAAAGGCGGAATCGCCTGTCGTCGCCAGCGTCAACGGCGCGCCGCTCCGCGCTTGTAACACCGTGCCGAGTTGCCAGTCGCGTGTCAGCACGTTGATATACCCGTGGCCCGCGCCTCGACTCATCGCAACGGCGGACACGTTGAAGATATTCAGCCGATCGGAGTTGCAGGGTCCCTCGTTCGTCGACGGGTCTCTCGGGTCCGGAAAGATGTTGACGATATCGGTCCCCGGTTCGCCCTGGTTGATGCACTTGCTGCGCGTGTAGTTCGCGCTCATGCTCCAGCCATTGCTCAACCGTTTTTCGAGCGTGAGTTTCACGCCGTTATAGTGTCCGGTCCCCGGAGCTGTTTGCGCGACCGATCCAAAGTATCTGCCCTCGGCTGGATTCGCGAGCGTCAACGTCCGGCGCGCAGTGATGTTCGCGACCGAACTGTTCGAACAGGGCCCTGACGCCGTCAGGCCGTATTGGCCCGCGGCGCAGCTTCCGGGAATGTACACGGCGGGATTTTCCTCGTAGCCAAGCCAGATGCCGTTGGTGCGATTACCCATGTAGGTGATATCAACGAGCATGTGGCCCAGAATCTGTCGCTGATACGAGGCGTTCCATTGGACAACGCGCATCACGTCGGCATCGATTGGCATGCTGACGTAGCTCCCATTGATCGGGAATTGCACGTCGGCAGGCGCGAGCTGCACTGGCGCGAACTGATGTGGATAGTTGATCGCCACGAGCGGGTCACCGGTCGGCGTGTTCGCCCACGGATCCAACAGGTTGATCGGACAGCCGTTGCGGTTCGGCGGCGGGCATGCCGTCGGCGGAAGCGCCGTGACCGTGTTGCCGTACGGCGGGTTCAGCATATGGTGGCCGTATTGCCACAGTTTCGGCGAATCGTAGAATTTCCCTGCCGCCACGCGGATCGTTTGCACACCGTCGCCAGTCGGATCCCAGATGACGCCAGCTCTGGGCGCGAACTGGTCCAGACTGTTGGTCGTGTTGGCCCCGTTTGTCGGGAACCCAGGGTCGCCGGGAAATACGAGGCCCGCCGGCGCATTCCTGTACACCGTGCTGTGAATCCCCTGATCGAAGTTGCCGCGCACGAAGGCCATGTTGAAGCCGTTTTGATCCTTCGCTGCGAGGAAGGGCTCCCACCGCAACCCGTAATTCAACGTGATGTGCGCGTTCGCGCGCCACACGTCCTGCGTGTAGAGACCGACGTAGTGCTCTTTCTCCGACACGATTTGGCTGCCGCCCTGGCTGAACACGGCCGGGAGCCCGAGCAGGAAGTCGGCCATCGGCAATTGCGCCTGCGCATTCGCGCCGCGCGTAATCAGGCCGCTGAACGTCATCAGGCCGTTCGCCTGGAACGGACCATCGCCGTCAAAGAACGGGCGCGTCCAGACGCCGCCGAACGACAGCGTGTGGGCACCCTTGACCCAGTCGACGTCCTCTGACACCGACGGCGTCGTCGTGTAGAACGTGCCCGGGAATGCGTTGCCGCTCCAGCCGCCCGTCGCGCCGTTGAAGAAATTCTGGCCGTCGGCGTTCGTGTACTGGTAGGTCTTCACTCCGAGCATCGCGAACGTCGGCAGGCCATTTCCCTGCACGCGCAGCGCGGTCGTCTTCGCGAGCGATACGCGCGCCGAATTCAACAGTCGGGACGAGATCACGTGATCCCAACCGCTAGCCACTGTGTTCACGCGACTCTTGATGCCGAGACCGTTTCCGCTGGCATAGAGCAGATTGGGATTGCTGTTGCTGTCGAAACCCGGATCGTGCCTGTAATTCGAGAAGAAGTACCGACCGAAGAACCGTGCCGCAGCGGTCGCCTGGAGATCGATGCGTCCGATCACCTGCTGTTCCGTGCTGTCGTTCGGGATTGCCAGCGGGTACCGACCGCACCCGTCCGGGTCGGTCGCCGGGTCCGCGACGGGCAGCAGCTTCAGCAGCTTAAGTGCAAACGGGCTGAAGAGCGACGGATCGACCTGGTTGTTCACGAATGGAAATCCGAGCTGCTGGGCCGTGCCGCCGCGACACGCAGCCGACATCACTCTGCTGAAGTCGCCGCGGAGCACCTCCTGAGTCGGCACGATTTGATTGGTCGTCTGCGGCGAGATCGCCTGGTTCGTGACCTGCAGCCCGCCGAAGAAGAACAACTTGTCTTTCACCACGCGGCCACCGAGGGTGCCGCCGGCCTGGTTTCGTTTCAGCCCGTCGTCTTTCCCGCTGCCGCCGTGCTCGGTCTGATTGAAAAACGGAATCGCATTGAATTCATGATGCCGGGCAAAGTCGAACGCCGTTCCGTGAAACTGATTGGCGCCCGAACGCGTGACCGTGTTGACCGTCGCGCCCGTAAACATGCCGTAGCGCGCCGGCCGAACGCCGCTCTCGGTCCGGAACTCCTGCAGCGCGTCCGGAAACGGCATCGCATTGCCGGTGTTGTTGCCGGAATCGTTGTTGTAGCCGCCGTCCACGAGGAACAACGTGCTGTTGCCGGTGCCGCCGGCCACAGAAATCGCGACACCGTTCGGCGGCTGCCGATTGCTGACCAGGCCTCCCACGTTCGACGTGTCGACAGCGCCGCCGGAGAGCGCCACGAGTTGCGTCGGTTGGCGGCCGTTCAGCGGCAAGCCGACGATCTGCTCCTGGCCCACGACCAGGCCCACGCCGGTACCGCGCGTCTCGACCTGGCTCGCATTCCCCGTGACGGTGATCGTTTCCTCAACCGCGCCGACTTTCAGTGTGATCTTGACCGAGCGCGTGTCGCCGACGGCGAGCACGATGCCAGTCTGCTCGAATGTCGTGAAGCCTTGAAGTTTGGCGGTCAGGCTGTACGGACCAACCGGCAGGTTCGTGAAGACGTACTCGCCGCCAGAGCCGGAGACCACAAACCGGGTCATTCCAGTGCTGGTTTGCGTGACGGTGACCTCGACACCGGGAAGCGCGCCGCCAGACTCGTCGACGACGGTTCCTGAGAGTTGCGCGACCGCCACGGATTGGGCGAACGCGGCGCGCGCGAGAGCAAAGACGATCGCGGCCAGCAACAGACAACGTCGAACCATGTGCACTCCGCAGTAGGTTAGGAGCGGCTCTTCACTAGCTCTTCACCAGCTTGTCTGCTCATTGAGACAAGTAGCGCAGTGCGCAAATTACGCGTTTGTCAACCCCTTGTCAATTCCATCGACGAACGCGACGTGCCGTTGTCCGCCCGACGGATCACCGCACGAGGCCGCCGGCGGTGTCGTCGGCCGGCGCGCCACGTGCGGCAAGTACTTCTGCGCCCTCGTCTTCTTCTCGACGCCACCGCCGGCGGCTCGTCAGAAGATTTCCGAGTTGTAGAGATCTCCGAGAAGCTCCTGTTCGGTGGGTTTGTCCTCCGCGATCGGGACGCTCACCCACGTGGTGTTCATGTAGTGCTTGACGCTGATGTTCTCACTCGTCACGTTGCCACCCCACGTGCCGCATCCAAGGCTTGCCGTCATGGGCATGCCATTGGTGAAGGATCCTGCATTCCCGCTGACATTGGGCTGTCGCACCATCATTCGGCTGACCGGAGCCATCATCGCGAGTCGATGAATGTGGTCGTGGTTGAAGGACGCGATGCCGAGCGAGTGGCCCTTGCCTCCGACTTCGAAGATGTCCGTCACCATCTGCAGGAGATCGTCGAAGGTGTCGTACTTGAAGACCGCCAAGACCGGCGCCAGCTTCTCGCTCGAGAACCGGTGTGCTTCGCCGATGTGGGCTTCCTTCACGATGATGAACGTCTTGCCCTCTGGTAGATCGAAACCTGCTCTCGCAGCGATCGTCCGCGCGGGCCGCGCGATGGTGTCGAGCGTTCGTCGGCCATCCGCCTCCCACATCACCGACGCGAGCTGCTGCTTCTCGGCCTCGCTCGCAAGGTAGCCGCCTTCGGCCTGTAAAGCCGCGACGAAGCGTTCGTACACGGAGGCCTGGACAAGTAAATTGCCATCGCACGAACAGCCCGAACCGTGGTTCTGCGTCTTGCTGATGCGCGTATTTCTCGCGGCATCCGCGATGTCCGCCGTTTCGTCGACGATGACGGTCGCGTTTCCGGCGCCGACGCCATAGGCGGGTTTCCCCGAGCTGTACGCGGCCTTGACCATCGCGGCGCCACCGGTCGCGATCGTGAGATCGCAGATGGCCATCAGCTCCTGGGCCAGCGGGATACTCGGCTTCGGGAGGCACAAGACGAGATCCTCCGGCGCGCCTTGCCGACCGAGCGCCGCCCGCAGCACCCGCGTAATCTCGAGCGCTGTGTTCCGGCTCAACGGATGTGGCGAGAAAATCACGGCGTCGCGGCACTTCAAGGCGTTGATGGCCATGTTGACCATCGTCACCAACGGATTGGTGACCGGTAGCACACCCGCGATCACCCCGACCGGCTTCGCATATTTCACGATCCCTTTTTCCGGAACCTCTTCGATCACGCCAACCGTCCTCGTGCGCAGCGCGTCACGGAGGATCCCCAGGATTTTCCAGCGCCGCGCCGGCACACCTTCGGCGCTGCCCATGCCACTCTCGTCGACGCTCATCCGCGTGAGCCGACCGAACGTCTGTTCGTTGGCGGTCGCCCATGCGACCGCCCGGCAGAGACGATCGACGCGCTCTTGGTCGTACCGCGCGGCCACCTTCATCGCCGCGCGCGCGCGCCGCAGCAGATCGTCGGCAGTCGCCTTTTCTTCCTCTGTCGTTCGCCGTACGGCTTCCGCGGTCGTCATGGCCCGTTCCTCCGGACGAGACTGTGGTTCATCATGTATGCTTGTCAATACAACTCAAACCCTGGTGATATTCTCGTCAGCCGATGAAAGCGATCGCACGGCGCGGCCGCGCGCCTCTGACTCGTCAGTCGGGTCTTCCGCTCTACCATCAGATTCACCACCTGCTGCGCCACCGCATCCTCAACGGCGAGTATCCGGCCGGATCGAAGATCCCGTCGGAACACGAACTGTGCGACGAACTCGCCGTCAGTCGCGTGACGGTCCGCGACGCGCTCCGCGAGCTCGTCCGCGCGGAACTGCTGGTCAAAGTGCAGGGAAAGGGGGCGTTCGTCACCGTCGACACACCTCGTCGACTCCAGACGGTGAAATACACCGGCTTCCTCGAAGACCTGCAGGAACGCGTGCTCAAGCTCACCGTCACCGACGTCGAATCCAAACGGCTCCACGCGGCGGCCGACATCGCATCCGCGCTGGGTCTCAACGCTGGCGATGAAATCCTGCAGCTCCGTCGAGTCCGCCATATCGATCACGAGCCGTTCTCGTTCACAGTCAACTACCTGCCGCTCGAGATCGGCGAACGCATCCGGCCCAAGGAGCTGTACTCGATACCTCTGCTCAAAATTCTTCAGGTCAAACTCGGGATCCAGATCGTCCGCGCGCAGGAAACGATTGACGCCGTTCCAGCCGATCTCGAAGTGGCGCACCGCCTCGGCATCACGGTGCTGCATCCGGTCATGCATATGCGCCGCGTGATGTTCACAACCGGCGATCGACCGTTCGAGGTCGTTGAAACGTTCTACCGGGCCGACAAGTACCACTATTCCGTCAACCTTGTCCGCGTTAAACGCAAGGGTAAATGGGCCTGGAAGGCGGAAGTCGAGACATCTGCCTAGTCGTTGCCCGCAACGAGGAATTCGGCGATGTCCCAGTGCCCGGTACGAGGCATCGGCACGTCGCCTCGCGTACGCACTTCCAACAGATACGGGACGTTCGCGGCGAGCGCCTTCGTGAGCGCCGCAGGCAGATCGTCGGGTTCCTCGACACACGCGGCCTGAATACCGAACGCCTTCGCCAGCATCACGAAGTCCGGGTTGTACGGTTCGCCGTCGGGCGTCCGGAACTCTGTCCCGTACGCGTTGTTGAAGTAGGTGGTTCCGACGGACCGAATCGTTGAAAAGCAAAAATTGTTGAAGATCACCCAGACGACGGGAACGCCGAGCTCGACGGCCGTCGTGACGGCACCCACGACCGACAAGAAGCCGCCATCTCCCACGAGCGCCATGACAGGCCGGTCGGGGGCGGCGATCTTCGCGCCAATCGCCGCCGCCGGCGCAAATCCCATCGTCGCCATGCCGCCACTGGTGATGAACGACTGCGGCCTGGTCGCCACCAGTTGCTGCCCGGCGCCGTTCTTGTTCCACCCGACGTCGGTCACGAATACGGTGTCCTTCGGCGCGATTCGCGAGATCTCGTTGAGGAGTCGCGCCGGATGGATCGGTTTGTCTCCGTTACGCTGTTCGACAGAGAGCTCGTGCCGCCACGCGTCCTGCTGTGTCTTGAGATCGGCCGCACGCGCCGGCGACGGGTGGATCCCCGCTGTGTTGACTGCCGACGCGAGCTCCGCCAGGGTCGCCTTCGCATCACCCACAAGGCCGACCGCCACCGGGTAGATCTTGCCGACTTCCTGCGGATCGATGTCGATCTGAATGAGCTGGGTTGGCGGAATCGAAAAGGTGTAGTTCGGATTCCACGAACTGCAATCGGCCTCACCGAACGCGGTCCCGACCGCCAGGATCACATCTGCGCTTCGTGCAAGACTGTTCGCGACCCGTGTGCCCCAGATGCCAGTCATGCCGACGGAGAGCGGATGGTCCTCGGAGAAGACCCCTTTCGCCATCAGCGTCGTGGCCACGGGCGCACCGAGCAGTTCCGCGACCTGACGCAATTCAGGAGCCGCCTCCGATTGCACGGCGCCATTGCCGGCGAAGATGACCGGTGATGTGGCGGCGACGAGCAGTTTCGCGGCGGCTGCGATACCAGCAGCCGGAGCGGCGACACGCTCGAAATTGGGCCGCCGCGAGCGCGTGATCGGCGTTGCGTGCAGTTGTTGGGAGAAGACATCCATCGGCACGTCGATCAGCACTGCCCCCGGCCTGCCCGTCTGCGCAACATTGAGAGCGCGAGGCATGACGTCCGGCAGGAACTTCGCGTCGTCGACGCGCCACACACGTTTGCAGATCGGCCGAAAGATGTCGCCCTGCGATGCGTCCGCATGAAACCGGATTCCCTGGTGCGGTTCGCGCGCGTGGTGATACGACGGCGTATTGCCGGCGAACACTAGCATCGGAGTCGAATCGGCGGCAGCGGTTGCAACGCCGGTCAGCGCATTCGTGAGCCCTGGCGAGAGATGAACGTTGACGACCGCCAATTTGTGAGACAGGCGGTAGTACGCATCAGCCGCATGCGCCGCCTGCTGCTCATGTCGAAAGGAGACGTACTCGATCCCCAGGCGGTGACAGGCATCGATCAACGCGTAATTCGTGTGACCGCATTGGCCGAATACCTTGGTGACGCCTTCCTGTTTCAAGCACTCGGCGATAAACATCGCTCCAGTCATGCGTTCTCGTCTCCTGTCACGGCGAAAGGGGCACCCGGCGCGATGCGGTACGCGCCAGCGTCGATTCGGTCGCGTCTGCCGGCAGCAACGCGATCGCGATCGCGCCCACTGCGGCGATGCCGCATGCCACCCACAGCGCGCTCCCGTAACCACCCCACGCGGCTCTGAGCCGGGCGATCATGTTCGGCGCCCAGTACTGCGTCACCGTGTCGCTGGGAACAATCGCCGACATCGCACGGCCGAGCGATCTGACGCCAAACACGTCGGCCGCCATCAACGGAATCAGCATGTAATCGGCACCCATCGCGAAGCCGAACACGATCCCGAACAGATAGGCGTATTGCGGTGTTTGAGGGGTCACGAGGAAGAGCAAGGGAATCGCGATGGCAACCTGGGAGTATGTTGCGACCATCACCGTCTTGCGCGACATGCGATCCGCCAACCAGCCGACGGCAATTCGGCCGACGATGGCGGCGATGAGTGCTGCAAACGACGCGGTGCTCCAAATCCGATCCCGCGCCGCCTGGTCTGTGAACCCTTGTTCTTCGAAGGCGAACTTCATCAGGAAATTCACGCACGCGATCGATCCGATCGATGCGGCGCTGCCGACAAGCAACAGCCAAAACGATGACCGTCGTCCGAGTTCAGCAAACGACATCGACTCGGCCGCGTCGACAGAAAAGTCATCGAGCACGTCGCCGTCGATGTTCTGGCCGAGATCTTCCGGACGATCCTTCAGAATGAACAACGCGATTGGCCACGCCAACAGCAGGACGAGGCCAAGGAACTGCAGTGCGCTGCGGTACGACATGAACGACACAAGCCACGGCGCCAATTTGTTGCCGATTGCGCCGGCCAGCGCGCCGCCGATGTAGGCAACGCCCATCGCCTGACCACGATTGCGACGGTACCAATGTGAAATGATGATTTGGTGAGGGATCGGCCCGGACAACAGATACCCCAGCATGTAAACGCACCACGCTGCGTAGTACTCGAGCGCGGAACCGTGCAGATGACCAAACCATTGAAAGGCGAGACATGTCAGTCCCGTCCCGACGACGATCAAGTATCGTGCGTTGAACCTCGGCGCGATGAGGGGGCCGGCCCAGACGGTCGCGAGGATGGCGATCGGCGCGCCGAGAGTGACCATCTGCTGCGTCCAGTGGTGGTCGTCGCGGAGGTAGTCATAGAAAAACGCGATGTTGTAGTACGGGAGTCCGGACGCCAGTCCGAAGGTGATGAAACACCCAATGATGATCCACGGGCCGTAAAACCGACGTCGTGGAGACATCAGGCTTTCTCAACCTGCGGTTCGGCAACCTCGGGGCCGTCGTACTCAACCGGGATGCGAATGCGCATCGGCCGTTCCCGGGCGTACTCCTCCAGGACCTGTGCGGCGAGACCTGCGGTGCGGCCGACGACGAAGATCAGTTTGGCGGCAGCAGGCACGTATCCCAAGTCGTGCAGAATTGCCGCTATCGCACCGTCGACATTGATCGCAAGCGGCTGGATGAGCTCGGCGACCGCCGCCTGCAGGGCGCGGATGAACGCGACTCCACCGGCCGACTTTCCGTATTGATCCGCGATCGCAAACAGCACCGTCGACCGCGGATCCTCTCGATACAGCCGGTGGCCGAGGCCGGACAGCCGCTGATCGTTTTGACGCGCGGCTGTCGCCACGTTCCGTGCGACCTCGTCGAGCGACCGGGATTCGCGCCTCGCTTCGCATAACGCGGCGGCGATCATCGTCATACAGGCCATGCCTGCGCCGCCGTGCGCATCACCAATGGCCAGAATCCCGGCTGCCATTGCGGCTTCGGGCGCGGCGCGATTGCCGGACGCGGCCATTCGCGCCGTGGCAGCGCTCGGAGCGGACGCGCCGTGATCGGCGACGGCGATGAGCATCGCATCGATCAGGCGTCGCTCGCCTTCGTCAGGCTTGCGTCCGCCAAGCAGCAGCGCGACGACATCCGCGTACGACGCGCGCTGCATAAGGTCCACGAGGTCGTGGCCGCGGATCACGATCCGATTTCCATCGACGTTCGTGATCGCGGAGCGCCAGCTATCCACTCGACCTCCCTTTAGATGACGCCCGCAGACGCCAGCTCGCGCTGCTCATCGCACGTCACACCGAGCTCGTGATACACGCTCTGGTTGTCTTGACCGAGTGCTCCGCCCGGCCAGTCGATGCTTCCCGGCGTAGCTGACAATCGAGGCACGACGTTGTGCATTCGGACCGGTCGGCCTGCCGCGTCCGGGATGTCGACGATCAGGTGTCGTGCGCGCCAATGCGGATCGCATTCAATCTCAGCCACCGTGTTGACCGGCGCGGCCGTGAGATGGTACTCGTCGATGATGGCCAGGTTTTCGCTCACGGTTCGCTCGCGAATCGCAGCGCTGATCGCGGCGTCCAATTCGAGCGCGTGAGCCACACGCGACTCGTTGGTGGCAAAGCGCGGATCCTGCAGCAGCGCTCCGAGCCCGTAAGCCGTGAGGAACCGCTCGGCCATCTTCGGCGTCGATCCGCTGATTGCGATCCACTCGCTGTCGCTCGTCCTGTAGCACCCTCGAGGACCGGAGTTCTTCGAACGACTGCCGTCGCGGGTTCGGGTGCGTCCGAGGACGGCGTACTCCGCTGACATCGGACCCAGCAGTGAAAACAACGATTCGAAGAGCGAGAGGTCAATGACTTGGCCGGAGCCGTCGTGAACGTCGCGGTGGTACAGCGCGAACATAACCGCACTCGCCGCGTATAACCCGGACGTCGCGTCGGCCAACGGAAAGCTCGGCACAATGGGTGGGCCATCGCGCTCACCGTTCATTGCCGCGAATCCGCTCGCCGCTTCGATCAAGGTCCCGAAGCCCGGTCGCGCGGCGCCGGGGCCGGTTTGTCCCCAACCTGAAATTCGTAGGATGACGAGTTTCGAATGCTGGCCGTGAAGGACGGCGGGGCCGAGCTGGAGTTTCTCGAGCGTCCCTGGAACGAAGGACTCCATGACGACGTCGAACTGCGGCAACACGCGCAGGAGCAACGCCCGCCCTCGCTCGGACTTGAGGTCCAGCGTAATGAAACGCTTGTTCCGAGCGTAGACCTTCCACCAGAGCGGTTCGCCGCCGGCCGTCCACTGCCGCAGCGGATCACCTGTCGCAGGCTGCTCCGCCTTGACGACATCCGCGCCGAAATCGGCCAGCAGCATGCCCGCGACGCCGCCGGCGATCATGCGGGACAGATCGAGCACACGGATGCCCTCGAGCGGTTTCATCCGCAGCGGATCGTATACTTGTTCTATTGATAAGACAAGTTAGTCGGACCTGCTGATCGGCGCCCACCTCCTGACGTGCCGCGTAGATGCTCTCCTGTCACGCCAGGTTCGCTGCCCCGAAGTGCGGAGCCGTTCAGCCGGCCAACAGCTTCTTGGCCATCCATCGAGCGTCGCTCGCCCGCTGCGGCCCGTCAACCTCGGACCCCGCGACGGCGCCGTCGAACAGCACCATAAGAGCGCGAGCCGTCGCTTTCGCGTCCTTCACGCCCGCCGCCGTCGTCCACTCGCGGAAACGCTCCGCGAACCACTCTCGCTGACCGTGAGCAATGGCGCGCGCCGGGTGCCTCGCATCGGTGAGCTCGCCCACCGTATGCTGCAACGGGCAACCGCGGAAGTCCTTCGACTCCGCCCACTCCACTACCCAGTCGAAAAACTTGAGCGCGCGCTGTGACGGCGGCGTGTCGGCGAGGTACGCCTCGATGTTCGCGCGGGCACCCACGGTTCGGCGCTCGAGGTACGACGCCACGAGCTGGTCCTTGCAGCCGAAGTGCTGATAGAGCGACGCCTTCGCCGCGTCGGCCTCCGCCAGCACGCGGTCGATACCCACGGCCCGCACGCCCTCCCGGTAGAACAGGCGATCGGCGGCGTCGAGGAGGCGATCACGGACGCCGATTTCGGAGGTTTTCGCCCGTTTCCTAGCTTTCTGCGGCACTCCTTGACAATACAGACTGATCGGTCTATTGTCAAGCGCGTGAATAGACAGACCGGTCTGTTCTCGGCTTCCCCGTAGATGGTCGCCGCTTTCAGTCTCGCGCGGTGCGAGGCCGTCAGGAGTCTCGACATGGGTTACGCACTTTCAGGCAAGACCGCACTCGTCACCGGCGCCAACCGTGGCATCGGCGAAGCCATCGTGGACGCGCTCGTCGCGGCCGGCGTAAGAAAGGTGTACGCCGCCGCCCGCAACGTCTCGGCCCTCGGTCCGCTCGTGGCCCGCCACGGTTCCCGCCTCACGCCGTTGCAACTCGATGTCACGAACGCCGCGCAGATCGCCGCCGCCGCCGCGACTGCGGCGGACGTCGACCTCCTGGTCAACAACGCGGGCATCGTGGGCTTCTTCGGTGGCGAATTCACTGATCCGAAGTGGATCGAGGGCGGGCGACAGGAGATGGAAGTGAACTTCCTCGGCACCTTCGCGGTCACGCAGGCCTTCGCGCCAGTACTCGCGAAGAATGGCGGCGGCGCCATCGCCAACCTCAACTCGGTGGCCTCGTTCGTCAGCTTCCCGATTCTCGCGGCGTACAGCGCCTCGAAGGCCGCGACGCACTCGCTCACGCAGGTCACGCGCGCGATGCTGCGCGGGCAGAACACGCAGGTGTTTGGCGTGTATCCCGGCCCGATTGACACCAAGATGGGCGAGGTGCTGACGCTCGAGAAGGCCTCGCCGGCGGACGCCGCGCGGGCGATTGTCGCGGGCATCATCGCGGGCGACGAGGAGATCTTTCCCGACAAGATGAGTCAGGGCACGGGGCCGGCCTTCTTCGCGGATCCGAAAGGACTCGAGCGGCAGGTCGCAGGCGTCCAGGCCGTTGCCTAAGACTCGCAGGCTGCAATGAAGGCATTCATCCTCGATCGCTACGGAAGCGCCGACCATGTGCGGGCCGGCGACACGCCAGACCCGGAGCTGCGGGAGGATGACGTATTGGTCCAGGTCCACGCCGCTGGTGTCAACCTTCTGGATTCCAAAATCAGAAACGGCGAGTTCAAGCGCATTCTGCCTTACCGCCTCCCGCTCATTTTGGGCCATGACGTGGCCGGGGTCGTGGTCCGGGTCGGATCTCGAGTGCGTCGATTCAAGCCCGGCGACGAAGTCTATGCGCGGCCGGCTGACGGGCAAATCGGTGCATTCGCGGAATTCAGTGCGATCAAAGAGGATGACGTGGCGATCAAGCCCAAAGCACTCACCATGGAAGAAGCGGCTTCCATCCCCCTGGTCGGCTTGACCGCCTGGCAGGCGCTAATCGAAAGAGCGAATCTGAAACAAGGACAGAAGGTTCTCATCCACGCGGGTTCGGGTGGTGTGGGCACATTTGCCATTCAGCTGGCTAAGCACGTCGGCGCGACCGTGGCGACGACCACGAGCACGGCCAACGTGGATCTGGTCAGAAGCCTCGGGGCCGACATCATGATCGATTATAAGAAACAGGACTTCGCAGACGTGCTCCGTGACTACGACGTTGTCTTGAACAGCCTGGACAAGGTGACGCTCGAGAAATCTCTGCGAGTGCTCAAGCCCGGTGGACAGCTCATTTCTATCTCAGGCCCGCCCGATGCAGCGTTTGCGCGAAGCCTGGGCGCGTCATGGGTCTTGAGAATGATCATGGGCGTCTTGAGCTACGGAATTACAACGAAAGCCAAGCGCCGCCAAGCCAAGTACTCGTTTCTTTTCATGAGAGCGAACGGCGGCCAGTTGACCGAGATCACTGCTCTCATCGATGACGGAATCATTCGCCCGGTCGTGGATCGAGTCTTCCCCTTCGCATCGACCAAGGAGGCCATGGCCTATGTCGAAGCAGGACGCGCAAAAGGCAAGGTCGTCGTATCACTAAAATGAAATGCGGCGGTCAGGTGAACAATGGGGTTACGTTCACCGCGACGGCAGAGCAACATGAGTGAGTACATCGCAGAACTTGAAGGTCGATTGGAAGAACGTGCCAACGCGAACGATCACCGCAGGCGGAGTGGAGTTCGTTTATCGGGAGCTCGGGACGAACAATCCCGGCACCCCGGTGGTGTTCCTCGTCCACCGGGCTGCCTGGACAACTGGGACCCTCGGGTTGTTGATGGTTTCGCGGCGAGCCGTCGCGTGATCACGTTCGACAATCGAGGCGTTGGCGCGTCCAGTGGCTCACCGGCGACCTCGATAGAGCAGATGGCCAAGGACGCAATCACGTTCATCAAGGCCATGCGTTTCGAACGGGTGGACTTCTTCGGGTTGTCGAGGCGACACCGATGGTGGATCTTCGTCTGGCTGTGAGTCGCGGGTACAGACGAAGGTCGTGGTAGAGACGTATGAGAGATTTGAAGAAGCAGGAGCAAACTGCCATCGAAGCCGTGGCCAGACGGTTCTCGGCAACGTGGGAAAGGGTAGTGATCCCCAGACGTCTATCTCATGGTCGCCGGGAAACGGGTTGCTGTTGACATCACAACCCTCAAACGGCGCGGCACTGGCCAAGGTAACGCCGCCAAGCAAGTAACCGAGACGGCCCTCCGCATTCTCGTAGGCATGCCGTTCCCTCGGTCTACAGTGATTTGCGCATGACCGTCGCGGTTGACGGACATGCAGAGCTGAATTCGACAGAGGTCCGAACGCTGGCCGGAACTTCGGCGCGCGCAATTCGTTCAAACCCGAACTTTGGAAAGAACCCTTCGGCTGTCGTCGTCAGCAAGTAGATCGCCGGCGCTCCGACGTCCTGTGCAAGGCGGATGGCGGCATCCGTCAGCTGATGCCCGAGGCCGCGTCCCTGCTCCTCACGGCTCACGGCGACAGAACGAAGCAGCGCCCCGTCCGGATAGAGCTCGAGTGCCGCGCTGCCGACAACGCGACCTCGGTCTCGCGCGACCACCGTGGTCGTGAAATGCTCTCGAAGCCCCTCTGTCGGAAGGCCATTCTGGGCCAGGAGAACAAGCACGGCCTCGGTGTCGATGGGCTGCGCGCGTTCGATTCGCGTTTCCATGAATCACCGCATCACGTTCAGCGCGGCTGCCTGCGGTGTGCAACACGCCGCGCGCGTCACGTCGTCAGGCGTCGGCGCACAGCACCCGGTCGTTTTCTGAAGACGTGCAGCGTCACGATGCACTGTGTCCACGTGCGTGAGTGCGTGGCGGACCGCATCGACGATGGCGGCCGTCACCGGGTCGGCGCGTTTGCCGAGGCGATAGTGGATCCACAATCCCTCCCGTCGCGTGTCCACCAGTCCGGATCGCCGCAGATACGCGAGATGCCGCGACGCTTTCGGCTGCGGAATCTTGAGGCTTTCGTGGATGTCGCAGACGCAGACCTCGCCTGTCAACAGAAGCCCCAAGATGCGGAGTCGCGTGGCGTCGGCGAGCGCCCTGAAGAGGGTTTCCATTTCGTTCAATTGCTTAGCCATATATATTTGCCTTGACAAATATATCACGGTCGCCTAGATTCTGTATATTCGTTTTTGCAGATACAAGGAGCGTACACCGTGTCAGACATCCAGCAGGCGGTTCGCGAGAAATACGGCGCCATTGCCTCCTCAGTGACGAATGCGTCGACCAACAGTGGCTGCTGCGCGCCGACCGGCTGCGGTTGCGGCGATCCGATCACCTCCAATCTGTACTCCGATGCCGAGACGACCGGCCTGCCGGCCGACGCCGTCAGCGCGTCGCTCGGCTGCGGGAACCCGACGGCCCTTCTCGCGCTCGAACCGGGGCAGATAGTCCTCGACCTCGGATCCGGCGGCGGCATCGACGTGCTGCTGTCCGCGAAGCGTGTCGGTCCGACGGGGAAGGTCTACGGGTTGGACATGATGGACGAAATGCTGGCGCTGGCCCGCGAGAACCAGCGGAAGGCGGGGGCCACGAATGTCGAGTTCCTGAACGGCACGATCGAGGCGATCCCGCTGCCCGACAACTCGGTTGACGTCATCATCTCGAACTGCGTGATCAACCTGTCGAGCGACAAGGACGCGGTGCTTCGGGAGGCGTTCCGTGTGCTGAAGCCGGGCGGCCGATTCGCCGTCTCGGATGTTGTGGTTCGGGGCGACGTATCCCCTGATATTCGGCGAAGCATGGAGCTCTGGGTTGGCTGCATCGCCGGCGCCCTCAAGGAAACGGAGTACGCGACGAAACTGCGTGCCGCGGGATTCGCTGACGTCGAAGTCGAGCCGTGGCGCATCTACAAACTCGACGATGCCCGCGCCTATCTGGCCGAAACGGGTATTGACGTCGACCGGCTGGCGCCGCAAGTGGAGGACAAGTTCGCCAGCGCGTTCGTTCGTGCCCTGAAGCCGAACGCGAAAAGCTGCTGCGGACCAGACTGCTGCGCATGACCACAACCTTCGACACCCCTCGCCCGCGGCGTCGGCAGCCGAGCGCGATCTCCAGGCGGCCGGACATCTGAGTCGATCGTTGGTTCCGGCAGCTCCAACTCAGTTCGGCCGCGATGGACGGTCTCGAATCAAGAAATGCGCGTAGCGATCTTCAGCGACATTCACGGGAACCTTCCAGCTCTGGAAGCTGTACTCGCCGACGTTGCGCGCCGACGACCCGATGCGATGTATTGCCTCGGCGACTTGGTCGGCTATGGTCCCTTCCCGAACGAGGTGATCGAACGGATTCGTTCAGAGCAGATCCCGACGATCACGGGGAACTATGACGACGGCGTCGGCCACGACCGGGACGAGTGTGGATGTGCCTATCGCGAACCGGACGAGCGGAGGCTCGGCGATAAGTCCTTCACGTGGACGAAGGCACGCGTGACCGTTGACAACAAGACGTTCCTGCGACAATTGCATCCGCACATTCGTACCGAAATCGACGGCAAGCGAGTACTACTTGTTCACGGCAGCCCGCGCAAGATCAACGAGTACCTGTTCGAGGACCGCCCGATTTCGAGTTTTCAACGTCTCGCGGCGTCGTCAAACGCAGATGTGGTCGTCTTCGGCCACACCCACAAGCCCTATGTGAAGGTGGTCGACGCGGTGCGGTTCGTAAATGTCGGATCAGTCGGGAAGCCGAAGGACGGCAACTGGCACGCCTGCTACGCAATCCTCGACTTCGCCGCGAGTACACCGACCGAGTTCATTCGGATCCCGTACGACCTCAAGAGTGTCACTGATGCGATTCGTCGCAGCGAGTTGCCAGGCGAATTTGCAGCGGATCTCGAACACGGCGGTCGGACTGGCGAGCCGCATCCACATCCATGAGTCCCGCTAATAGCGGTGACGTTCCGTCGATCCGCACGGCTGGGCGACGCTTTGCGGCATTCGTATACGCGAATGCCATACCGAGAGCGGCGGTACGGATTGGTCTTGCTGTGCGAAGGAGCTATTTCAATGACAATGACCGAGCAGGCGGACACGAGTCGGACAGCAAGCGATGCGTCACGCACGATGCGCGCGGCGCAGATGACGCTCGTGCGCGACGGCCGGCAGGTCGCGGCGATCACGCGCGCCGCGGCAGCCGGCCGGGATCGAGCCGTCGCGACTGACGTGATCGATCCACGCTCGAGCTGATCGCGCGAACTGACGCGGCTTTCGCAGCGCGAGGCTTAGCCGACCGCAGTCGTAGCGCGATCGCTGTAGCGCAGTTATAGCGCGATGGGTTCAGCCGAGCGATCCGTGTGCCACACTGACACGTGCCGATTCCCGCTCGCTCGCTCTTCGATGTCGACGCACCGAACGGGTTCCGCTATCGCGACGACTTCATCACCGTCGAGGAGGAGGCGATGCTCGCCGGCGAGATCGCGCGCGTCGAGTTCTCGACCTTCGAGATGCGCGGCGTCGTCGCGCGACGGCGCGTCGCCTTCTTCGGCCGGACCTACGATCGCGGCGCGGCGGCTGCGCCGCCGATGCCCGACTTTCTGCTGTGGCTGCGCGACCGTGTCGCCTCGTGGGCGGAGGTCGACGGGGCGTCGATGGGGATGGCGCTCATCAACGAGTACCGACCGGCCGCGCCGGTCGGCTGGCATCGCGACGCCCCGCAATACGGCATCGTCGCCGGTATCTCGCTGCTGTCGTCCTGCCAATTGAAGTTTCGTCCGTACGTCGCGCCAGGAGACGCCGCTCAGGCGACGGGCGGCGCGCGACGGACGGCGACGCACACCATCGTGCTCGAGCCGCGCTCGGCGTACCTCATGACCGCCGAATCGAGAAGCGCGTACGAGCACCACGTGCCGCCGGTCGCGGCGCTGCGCTATTCGATTACGTTTCGCACGCTCCGCGGCTGACGGCCGCGAACGCCATGGAGGAGCACCGTCCATGCAGTCGAGCCTTCGGCAAGTGAGGATGGATGTTGTGTCACGGACGGATTTGGAAGGACCTGATCTGATCAATGGACGATTCGTGCCGCACGCTGTTGAGCGGCAGGACGCTACACTTAGAATCCAGCGACGTGACGGCGGTGCGTAACAGACAGTTTCGTGCTCATGATTGTCAACACGAGGATCAGTCGCTGATCCGACGCCAGGCGTCCCGGGCGCCACATCAAGGCCGCCTGAAGATCGTTATGAGTGGCAGCTGACGATCGATGTCGAACGACGAAGTCTACGCGAGCGGCTTGTTGAATCGCGCGTTGGATCCGGCCACGCAACCGCCGGAAATCCGTGCCTTCCTAGAGGCGGAGATCGAGCTCCTGCAAGACACGGTTGCCGACGGGATGGCCGTAATCGATATCGGGTGCGGGACCGGACGGCATCTCGCCATGCTACGCAACCGTTTGCGAATCGGCGTCGGAGTGGACTACGAGCACGCCTATCTCGTCGAGGCGCGTCGCCGCGCTGGATCGGGCGGGTTGCACTTCGTCACAGCCGACGCCGCCAGACTCCCCATCCGCGCGCGCTTTGATTTCGCGACGTGCCTCACCAACACGTGGGGCACGATGAGCGACAAGGCCGGCGTTCTCGACGAAATGCGGCGGTGCGTGCCTCGCCCGCATATGAGACTCCTGTCCGTCTTTGCTGAAGCTTCCATTCCGGCGAGGCGCGAATGGTATCGGCGATTCGGACACGCAGTGGTGGCGGAGTCCGCCGAGTATCTGACGACCGACGGCGGTTTGCGGTCCGAGCATTTCACGGAAACGCGGCTCCGATCCCTCGTCGGGGATTGCACGGTTCATCCCCTGGCCGGCATCGCTTACATCGTGAGATTTTGATGTTCGAACCGTTGCCGGCGACTGGTCGCAGCAGATGACTGAACGATGAAACGACAATCTATTGGGACCGCGTTCGCTGCCACCATTGCACATTTCTGTGCGAAGTGGATATTCCAGCTTCTTCGCGTCACTCCCGGCTTCTGCTCCGCGCCAGCATCAACTGCGGCGCTTCCGCCTTCGTGAGATCGAAATCGCGGCATACCTCGGCAACGATGTCGCGATCGACCGGCTGGCGCTTCAGCGCGAAGCCGTTGATCAGCGCGTTGTCGCACATCACGTTGATCACGCGCGGAATGCCGCGCGAGAACTCGTGGATGAGCGTCACGGCCTCGCGCGTGAAGAGCTTCGTCGTGTTGCCGCCCGCGGTTCGAATGCGCGACACGATGTAGGCGGCGGTGTCGCCGAGATCGAGCGGCGCGACCTCGCACCGGAGCGCGACGCGCTGCTTCAGCTGCCGCAGCCCCGACTCGTTCAGCCGCACGGCCAGCTCGGGCTGTCCCGCGAGCACCAACGGCAGCAGCTTTTCGGTCGGCGTCTCGATGTTCGCCAGCAGCCGCACCTCTTCGAGCAGCTCGTCGCTGAGGCTCTGCGCCTCGTCGACGATCAGCGCCGTGATCTCCTCGCGGGCGCGCCGCGCGCGAAGCTCCGCCTCGAGCGCGTCCAGGAGCACCGCCTTGGATGCGGCGGCGGCAGGGCCCAGCTGGAACCGCGCCGCGAGAATCTCGACGAACTCCTCGCGCGTCAGCGTCGGATTGTCGAGCACGATCGCCTTGACGCGGCGGCACCGTTCCGATTCGAGCGCTGCGCGCAGCAGCGTCGTCTTTCCAGTTCCCGCTTCGCCGACGACGACGGTGATCGCCTTCGCGGAAGACAACCCGTACTCGAGATTGGCGAGCGCCTCGCGGTGCTGCGCCGAGAAGAACAAGTACTTTGGATTCGAGGTCAGCTCGAACGGCCGCTCGCGGAGTCCGAAGAATCGTTGGTACATTTTTTTATGCTCGCGGGGAATTTTTCTCAACCGCGTCGGGCCCCACCCCGACGCGTGGCTCAGGGCTGCCCCCGCTCGCGCTCATTTGACGTCGATGATGACTGTCTTCTCGTATCTGACCGGCACGCCATTCTTCATCGCAGGCCGGTACTTCCAGGTGCGCGCCGCGCGAAGCAGCATCGAGTCGTAGCTCGGATGGATCGAGCCGCGGACGTCGGCCTTCTGCACGCTGCCCGTTTCGTCGATCAGGACGCTGAGCACCATCTGCTTGCGCAGCGCGCGCACGACCGTCAGCAGCTCGTTCGGCGCGCTCGGTGCGCTCTGAAAAATCACGACCGGAGGCCGCACGTCGGCGTCCTCAATGTGGTAAACGCTCGGCTCGCCGGCAGCCGCGCGTGGCGGCTCCGGCGCCGCGGCCGCGCGCGCCGGCTCCGACGCGGCCGGCGCCGACGGAGCGGGAGCGGAAGGCGGGGGCACGCTTGTCGCGGCCGTCGCCGGTAGCGCCGCCGGCGCCGCCTGTGAGCGGGCGAGCGTCAGGAATCCGTCGACGAGCTCGGTCAGGTCGGCCAGCCCCTCGTCCCAGGCACCGAGGTGCTGCGCTTCCGCGAGCAGGCGCCGCACGTCGGCGAGACGCGGTTCCGCCGCCCCGTACTGCTTCTGATCGATGAACGCGCGGCTCTCCCGGTACCGCTCGCGGATGAGGCCAGGCAGAATGCGCTTCTGGACGCCGACGAACATCGCTTCGATTCTGGGCGACGCATCGGCGGCATCGAGCTGCAGCAGCGGCTCGCGGCGGATCAGCGACTCGGCTACCGATTCGGCTTCCGACACACGGCCCAGGGCATACAGACAGAACGCGCGATACTGGTCGGCCTGTCGCGCGATGCCGGGCACGCTCGCGCGCGCATCCGTCAGCCGCGACAGCGTCGACAGTGCTTCTTCGTACGCCGCCGACGCATACAGATCCTTCGCGATGTTCAGCGGATCCTGGTCCGCGCTCGCGGCCGTCGAAGCGGCCACAAGTCCGACGGCCACGACGATCGCTCTCATGAATTGCCTCGGCTTCCGTTTCATCTTCCTATGCTCGCGGGGCCCACCCCCGCTCGCGCTCACTCGGCGCCGCCGCTTCGCGGCGGTTCGCTCCGCCGCCTCGGTGGGGCCGCAGGCGCTCATTTCGTCAAATCGACGGCGACACGGTTCGGCCCCTTGCCGGTCAGGATGACGCTCTGCCGCCGCTCGCCGAACTGCGGATGGCGGAACACGAGCTGGTGCGTCCCGACGGTGGCGGTGACGTTCGCAATCGGCGTTTGGCCGATGTCGTTGCCGTCGATCGCGACGTCGGCCCACGGACGCGCGTTCACGCTCAGGGTGACCTTCGGCGCATCGACGCGCACGCTGGTCGTCGTTCCCGCGGCGACCTCTACGTGACGGCTTTCCTGATAATCGAGCGCGCGGTTGGCGAGGAGGATGTCGTGGCGTCCCGCGGCGACCATGATTCTCGCGGCGCCGCCGGATCCGATGACTTCGTCCTTCTCGATCACCTGCACCTCGAACGGCGCGGTCACGGAGAGCCAGCCGCCGACCGGACCCGACACCTTGGGCAGCGAGAAAACGACGGTCGCGGTGTGACCGGCGGCTACCGTCACGGTCCGCTCAGCGGATCCGGTCGCACCAGTGACGATCACCGTGTGCGGCTCCGCGCTCAAGGCGTCAAAGGTGACCGGCGACGTGCCCGCCGGCGCCCCGTCGATCGTGACGTGCGCGCCCGGTGGATCGGTTGTGACCGACAACGCGCCCGATGTGGTCGGCGAAGGGCTGTTCGTCATCTCGAGATCCCGCACGATGTCTGCGCCGGCGCCGACTGTCACGGGCAGCACGCGCTCGTTGATCCCGCTGCGGATGCTCACGGTGTGCGGGCCTGGACTGACGGAAAGCGTCAGCGGCGTCATCCCTCGAGACTGCCCGTCGACCATGACGCTCGCGCCGTCGGGATGAGTGACGATAGTCAACCTGCCTGGTTGCGACCCCGCGGCGTTCGCGCGCAGCAACTCGATTTGCGCGAGCGCGAACGGCGCGGCCGCGGCCAGGATGACGAGCGCCGACGCCAGCACGACCCACAATCTGGCGCGCGACCGCGGCTTCTGCACCGATGCCGCCGCCGCTGCGGAGATGGCGGCCTCGACGGGACTCTCCGATGCGAACGCCAGCAGCGGGTCGCGCTCGACCGCGGTCGCGAGCCCGGTTTTCGAGCTCAAACGTCGAAGAAGGCGACCGAACCACGACGACCGTGGCGCTGCGGCTTCTGAAGAAACGGCATGCGGAAGCACGTCGGCTACCGCCTGACTTGCGGGTGTAGGCATCAGTTCCTGCTTTCGTGCGAGTGACTGAGACGACAACGCACGACGGAACGCCAATGTCGTGCCACGCAAATTCCGGCGTCCAAGCCCACCTGACGCCGCGATCGGCCGATTAGTCTCCGCCCGGAGTGACTTTGGTCTGACGGTGATAGACTCCCACGTCTCACCGACCCGTCTGCTGCATCTCGAGGAGGGTCACGATGGCCAGAATGATTCCCGATCAAACGTTTTACCCGTCCGCCGCGATGGCGATGAAGGCGCCGCCTGAAACGCTCGCGTACGTCGCGGTGCTCAATCCTCGCGGCGGGTCCGACGCGCTGGCGGTCCTCGACGTCGATGCGTCTTCGAACGCGTACGGCCGGCAGATCAATCAATTCGACATGCCGCGCACGGGCGACGAGCTCCATCATTTCGGCTGGAACGCGTGCAGCTCGTGCCTCTGTCCGTTTGCCGCGCACCCGCACACCGAGCGGCGCTATCTCGTTGTGCCCGGCCTGCGCTCGTCGCGCATTCACGTCCTCGATACAAAGGCCAATCCGGCGGCGCCGCGCCTCGTCAAGGTGATCGAGCCGGACGAAGTCGCGAAGAAGACGGGATACTCGCGTCCGCACACGACGCACTGCGGACCGGACGGCATCTACATGAACGCGATCGGATCGGCCGACGGCACCGGTCCGGGCGGCATTTTCGTCCTCAATCCGGACACGTTCGAGATCGAGGGCCGCTGGGAACAGGATCGCGGGCCGCAGTACCTCGCCTACGACTTCTGGTGGCACCTCGGCCACGACACGATGATCACGAGCGAGTGGGGCACGCCCGACATGGTCGAGAACGGCGTCAACCCGGATCTGCTGCTGGCGGGGAAATACGGACACCAGCTGCACGTGTGGGATTTGCAGCAGCGGCGTCACCGGCAGGTGATCGATCTCGGCGCCGAGCAGCAGATGGTGCTCGAGCTGCGGCCGGCGCACGATCCGAAGAAAGCGTACGGGTTCGTCGGCGTTGTCGTGTCGTTGAAGGATCTCTCCGCGTCCATCTGGCTGTGGCACCGCAGCGGCACGTCGAGCCGCGACGGCTGGCAGGCGACGAAGGTCATCGAGGTACCCGCGGAACCCGCTGACGCCGCCGATCTGCCGCCGCTGCTCAAAGGCTTCAACGCGGTGCCGCCGCTCGTCACCGACATCAACCTGTCGCTCGACGATCGTCAGCTGTACGTGTCGTGCTGGGGCACGGGCGAGCTGCGTCAGTACGACGTCTCGGATCCGTTCCGGCCGCAGCTGACGGGGTCGGTCCGCATCGGGGGCATCGTCCGGCGCGCGGGGCATCCGTCGCAGGCGGATGTGCCGCTCAATGGCGGTCCGCAGATGGTCGAGGTCAGCCGCGACGGCCGCCGTGTGTATCTGACGAACTCGCTGTATCAGAGCTGGGACGAACAGTTCTATCCCGACGGCATTCGTGGCTGGATCGCGAAGATCGACGCGGATCCCAAGGGCGGCTGCGCGGTCGACGCGAAATTCTTCCTCGACTTCGGCGGGCTGCGCCCGCATCAGGTGCATCTCGAAGGCGGCGACGCGTCGTCTGATTCGTACTGCTTCTCGTAGCGCGCCCGCGGCTCGAGCGAGGCGCCGGGGTCCGCCGAGGGCAGCGCGGCGAAGCGGCGCCGCCGAGTGAGCGCGAGCGGGGTGGGGCCCCGCGAGCATTCAGAAAAGTATGACGAGCTCCTGGGGAATGCTCCTCTTTCTGGGCGCGTTCCACGGCATCAATCCCGGCATGGGATGGCTGTTTGCCGTAGCGCTCGGAATGCAGGAAAACCGGTCGGCTGCGGTGTGGCGCGCGCTCGTGCCGATAGGCGTCGGGCACGCGTGCGCCATCGCCGCGGCCGTGCTGCTCGGCGTTGTCGTCGGCATCGTCGTGCCGCTCGACGCGATGCGCTGGTCGATCGCCCTTCTGCTGGTGACGCTTGGCGTGCTTCGACTCCTCCGCCACCGCCATCCGCGATTCGGCAGCATGCGCATCGGCGTCGGCGGCCTCATGATCTGGTCGTTTCTGGTCGCGACGGCGCACGGCGCCGGCTTGATGATTCTTCCGGTGTGGCTGCACATGTCGGCGACGACGAGTGCGCACGGCCATGTTCATGGCGCCACCGATCTCGCGTCGGGGTTGACTGCGACAGCGGTGCACAGCGGCAGTTATCTGATTGTCACCGCGATGATGGCGTGGATCGTCTTTCACAAGCTCGGCGTCGGCCTGCTGCGAAAGGCGTGGATCAATCTCGATGTGATCTGGGCCGCGGCGCTCATTGCCAGCGGCGGATTGATCGCGCTCGTCCCGCCCGTCTGAAATGTAAACTCTTCGGCGACACATGCTTTATAGTCCGCACATCAAAGGACTGTAAGCATGCGATTCCTTCTCAGGACCACACTCGCCGCTGCTTTCGTCGGAACGTTCTTGGTAGTGCCGCACGCACAGCGTGGCGGTGGCGAGCGGTCCGGTCCGGCGCAGCCGCCGCTGTGGCTGCCCGACGATCAGTACCTTCGCTGGCCGCTGCCGCCGGGCGAGCAGGTATACGCCGCCCTCGACGCCCATCGCATCAAGGGCTACATCAACGAGATCACCGCCATCTCGCGCAAGAGCCGCGACGATGGGAATCAGTACTGGGGACGGATTACCGGCACGCCGTACGACAAGATGACGACCGACTGGATTGCCGCGCAGTTCCGCCGCGTCGGCCTCGAGCAGGTGCGCACGCAGGAATTCACGAAGCTGCCGCCGCAATGGTTCCCGACGTCCTGGGAGGTCGTCGCAACCGGCGGCGGCCGGACGCTGCCGCTGAAGACGGCGTTTCCGATCTATCACTCAGCTGGAATCGAAACAAAGGAACTGGAGCCTGTCTGGGCCGGGCTCGGTCTGCCGGCGGATTTCATCGGCCGCGATGTGAAGGGGAAAGCGGTCATCGTCTACGGCATCCCGACGCCCGGTGGTCGATCGGATTCCGCGCTGATCAACGGATCCATCCAGCGCGCCGAAGAGGCGGGCGCGGCGGCGCTGTTCATCGTGCTCGGCTTCCCGGGCAACGTCACGAACCAGCCGACCGGCGGCGACGCCGATCCCGCGAAGATGCCGGTCATGATGCTCGGGAACGAAGACGGCACCGCCGTGCGCGAGCTGATCGAAAAAAGTCATAGCCTTGGCGAAGGCGGTTCAGGCGAGCGCCCGAAGCTGCGCATGCGGCTCACCGTCGAGATGCGGAGCGGCCTGAAGACGGCGAGCGTGTGGGGAATGCTGCCCGGCGCCACCGACGAGAACATCGCCGTGATGGCGCACACCGACTCGTTCTTCGAAGGAGCGATGGACAACGCGTCGGGCATCGGCACGCTGATCGAGCTCGCGCAGTATTACGCGCGCGTGCCGAAGGCGTCGCGGCGGCGCACGATGGTCTTCTTCACGAGCTCCGCGCACCATTCGCCGTCGGGCGAAGAAGCCGGGCTGCGCTGGATCCACAACAACATGCAGGCGATGTTCGCGAAGACCGCGCTCATCGTCAACTGCGAGCACACGTCACAGGCGCAGACATACCTCATCGGCAACAGCCTCGTGTCGTCGAACGCGGTCAGCGCAAGGCGGTGGTTCGTCGGCGGCAGCGATCGGCTGAAGGCAATCGTCGCCGACGGCTTCAAGACGTTCGGCGTCGCGATTTATTCGAGGCCGGAGACGCGTCCCGGCGGCGAGCTCGGCGTCGTCTATACCGACGCCCCGAGCTTCCACATCATCGATCACGCCTTCTATCACACCGATCTCGACACCGCCGTCATCGTGCCCGAAGCGGGCCTGGAGGCGGCCGTCCGCGCGTTCGCGAAGATCATCGACGAGGTGAACAAAGTCGACATCCAGAACTTGAGGGCTGCTCGCCGCAGTGAGGACGAACGGAAATAACGGCTCTCCGCTGGTACCGAAGCTGCGACGTTCTGTTCTAGATACGTCCGAGCGCGACGGCGTGTCGGGCGTCAGCGCGTGGGGATGCCCCACGCGAAAAAAGATGGAGAAGCAATATGGTGCGTCGTTTCGGTCGTGCGAACGTCGTCTTCATCGTCTTCATGGCGGCGCTGCTCGTCGTTTCCTCCGGAGCCGCCGCGCAGAACATCAGTTCGTCGAGCATCGACGGCATCGTCACCGATCAGTCCAATTCGGCGCTGCCCGGCGTGACGGTCACCATCACGAGCCCGGCGCTCCAGGTACCGCAGCTCACGACGGTCACTGACGGGCAGGGTCACTATCGCTTCATCGATCTGCCGCGCGGCACGTACCAGCTCCGTTTCGAGATCCAGGGGTTCGATCCGCTCGTGCGTCAAGGCCTGGACGTGAACGCCGGCTTCGCCGCACGCGTGAACGTCACGATGAAGGTCGGATCGCTGACCGAAACGGTAACGGTCACCGGCGCGAGCCCCGTCGTCGATCTCACCACGACGCGCGGCGGGCAGAACGTGTCGACGGATCTGATCACGATCGCGCTGCCCGGTCTCAAGCAGATGGCGGACGTGATCGGCGTCACGCCGGGATTGCATTCAACGGACGGCTACAAGCCGGGCGCGATCGGCCTGAACGGCCGCTCGCGCTTCAACACGTACGGCATCGACAGCGGCAACACGAACGTCACGGTGATGGTCGACGGTTTCAAGATCATCGCGAACTCGCAGCCCGATTTCGCGAACACGGTCGAGACCGACGTAAAGACCTACGGAAACGGCGCGGAGGTGAAAGAGGCGGGCGCACTGATCAACATGGTCACCAAGTCGGGCGGCAACGACTTCCACGGCCGCTACACGGAAGCCTACATGCGCCAGACAGGAAGCAACCTCACGTCCGACCTCACCGCACGCGGCCTCACCGTCGGCTCCGCGCTCAAGTACTACAACGACGTCAGCGGCGATCTGGGCGGACGCATCGTCCGCGACAAGCTCTGGTTCTTCGGGTCGCTGCGCGATCGTCGGAACAAGGTGACGAGGCCGGGTCTGGTGCTCGACCCCGGGCCTGACGGCGTGTACCTCACCGGCGACGAGCCGGCGGCATTCCCGAAGTCGTCGCTCGACAACCCGACGATCAAAGGCTCGTACCAGATGACGCCGAAGTACCAGGTTGTCGCCGACTATGCGAGAGAGGTGACGAACAGCGACGCCGATTATCAGAAGACGATCTTCAACGCGCAGCCTGCGTCCAATCCGGACTTCTCGCACATCGCGTTCGAGGCGACGCAGGTTTTCCGGTGGGTGCCGACGCGCTGGAAGCTCGAGACCAAAGGGACGCCGTCGAATCACCTGCTGTTCGACGCGCAGTTCGGCCGCTCGACGTACCTGCTCGATTACCTGCCGCAGTCGGTATGCGGCAACGCCGCGCCAACCTACGATCGCAATACGCTCATGCTGACTGGCTGCGCCATCCAGCAGCAGAGCGACTTCACGATGTGGGTCGGCGACGCGAGCCTCACCTACGTGCCGACGAGACTTCTCGGAGGCAGCCACGAGTTCAAGCTCGGTTATCAGGCCTCGCTTCGCGACATCACCGGCAACTCCAGCCTGATGCCGCAAGGCAACTACGCGCTGATGTTCGACGTCGTCGGCGGCGTGCCGCGCCAGCCGGTGCAATTCGAGACCAGCAACGCGCCGGTTGAACCCGACAACTGGGACAACGTCTATTCGCTCTACTTCACCGACATGTGGCGCATCGGCCAGCGCGTGACGCTGAACCTCGGCACGCGGTACGATTACCAGCACTCCTACGTGCCCGAGCAGACGCGCGAGGCGGGCCCGTTCGCCGCCGCGGCGACGTTTCCGCGAATCGAGGTCGCACGCTTCGGCCACTTCGGTCCACGCGCGGGCGTCGCATGGGATCTGACCGGCAGCGGCAAGACGGTGCTGAAGGCGTCGTACGGATGGTTCAACACCGAAGCCGCGCTGTCGGGCGACTACAACCCGAACACGATCTTCAATACTGATTACCGGTGGCACGATCTCAACGGCGACGGCCGATACCAGCCCGGCGAAGTGAACCTCGACACGAACGGCGTCGATTTCATCGGCACGACGAGCGCGGCGAACGCGCGCGTCAACCCGGACCTGCGGCTGTCGCACGTCCAGGAGATCAGCGCCTCGATCGAGCGTGAGGTCGCGCCGAACCTGGCGGTCCGCGGCCTCTATCTCGTGAAGCGCAGCGGCGACCTCAACATGACCGTCAACATCCTGCGGCCGTACAGCGCGTTCAACATTCCGATCGCGAGACGCGATCCCGGACCCGACGGTCTGCTCAACACCGGCGACGACGGGCCGATGGTCACGATCTACGACTACGACCCGGCGTACCGCGGCAGCAACTTCGTCGGGAACATGGCCGTCAACCGCCCCGACGGCCGAAGCGACTACTTCACGTCGTACGAGGGATCGGTGACGCGCCGCCTCGCCAACAGCTGGTCGCTGCTCGCCGCATATACGGCGACGAAGTACCACCGGTGGATCGTCGGCGTCCCGCAGAGTCCCAACGACGACTTCTTCCCGCTCGACGACTCGTGGCGGTGGAACGTCAAGCTGAACGGCAACTACAACCTGCCGCACGACTTCCTGATCGGCGGCATCGTGGAGCTCGTCAACGGCGCGCTCGGCCAGCGGACCTACGTCTTCCGCGCCAGCGATCCGAGCGGACCTCCACTCCGTCAGCTCGCGACGGCCACGATCCGCCTGGAGCCGTTCGGCGCGCGACAGGAGCCGCATCAAACGACGTTCAACGCACGGGTGGGAAAGAAGCTGACGCTGTCGCGCCGCGCGCTGAACGTGAGCTTCGACGTGCTGAACGTGACGAACTCGAACGCGATCACCGCGGTGACGTACGTGTCGGGCCCGAGCTTCGGGCGCGTGAGCGACATCGTGCCGCCGCGGACGCTGCGGGTCGCCGCGACGCTGGATTTCTAATTGCTGGGGGCTGGTTGCTGGGGACTGGATATGAAACGAAGTTCCGCACGATGGATCGTCGCGATTGCGCTCGGCGCGCTGGCGGTCGCGCCGATGCTGGCCGACAACAGTTTTACGATCGCGCTGACCGGCGATTCGCTGATCACGATGAAGCTGTCGGTGCACACCGATCCGCCGTTCCTCAAGATGATCGATCTCATCCGCGGCGCCGACGCGGCGTTCACGAACCTGGAGATGCTCCTGCACGACTACGAGCCGTACCCGTCGACGGAAAGCGGCGGCACGTACATGCGCGCCGATCCGTCGATCGCGAAAGAGCTCGCATGGGCCGGGTTCGACATGGTCGCGCGCGCGAACAACCACACGGGCGACTACGGCGTCGAAGGGGCGCGGATCACGACGCGCCACGTCGCGGCGGCCGGACTGGTGCAGGCCGGCTTCGGCGAGAGCCTGCGCGAGGCGCGCGAGGCGAAGTTCCTCGACACCGACAAAGGACGCGTGGCGCTGATTTCGACCTCGTCGACGTTTCCCGATCAGAGCCGCGCCGGCGTGTCGTGGGGCGATACGCGCGCGCGGCCCGGACTGAATCCGCTGCGCTTCACCACGACCCAGATCGTCACGCGCGAGCAGTTCGACGCGCTGCGCGGCGCGCTCACGTCCGCGGGCATCGGCACAGGGCGCGGGCAGAACGGCGAAGACGGACGTCAGCGCGCCGCCGACGGCTCGGCCACGGCGATGACGCTGGCGAACCGCCGCATCGTCGCCGGCGAGAAAACCGGCACTCACACCGAGCCGCTCAAGGAAGACGTCGACGCCATGGCCGCGGTGGTGAGGAACGCGCACAAGGTCGCCGACTACACGATCGTCAACTCGCACACGCACGAAGCCGGCGCCGAGCGGTACTACCCGCCGGAGTTCTTCATCACGTTCGCGCACGCGATGATCGACGCCGGCGCCGACGTCGTCTCGGCGAGCGGACCGCACGTGCTGCGCGGCATCGAGATCTATAAAGGCAAGCCCGTCATGTACGGGCTCGGCAACTTCATCTTCGAGAACGAGACGCTGCTCCGCCAGCCGCCCGAAAACTACGCGCCGCTCGGCATGACGCTCGAGTCGGGCGCCGGCGTCGGCGATTTCAACGAGCGCCGTTCGAACAACGACACGATCGGCTTCCCAGCCGACGAGCGGATCTGGGAATCGGTGATCGCGGTTCCGCGCTTCGTCGGCAGGCAGCTGGCTGAAGTGAAGCTCTATCCGATCACGCTCGGGTACAAGAAGCCACGGCCGCAGCGCGGATGGCCGATGCTGGCGGGTCCTGAGTTGAGCAGGAAGATCATCGACGACGTCGCCAGGTTCTCGACGCCGTTCGGCACGAAGATCGAATTCCGCGACGGCGTCGGCGCCGTCGTGCCCGGCGCGACGCACTCCGAGCAGTAACGGAAATCAGGCGGCGCTGAACCCGGATTCGGCCAGATCGTCCGCCTCGACGTCGACGACGACTTCGCCGTTTTCGACGCGCACGCGGAAGCGCGATCCGTCGCGCCAGGCGGCGCTGATGGGAACCTTGACGCGCTCGTCGATCAACCGCTTCAGGAATCTCGCGCCGTAGGCCACGCTGTAGCCCTGCGCGGCGATGGCATCGAGCGCTTCGCCGTCGATCGCGATCGTCTTGCCTTCCTTCGCCATCGTCTCGGTCAGCTGCGCGAGATAGTGTGACGCGATTTCCCGCTCTTCGTGGACCGTCAGCGGCGCGAACAGCACGACTTCGTCGATGCGGTTGCGGAACTCGGGCGGGAAGCGACGCTCCAGCTCGCGCAGTACTTCACTTTGAACCTGGTCGACGCCCAGGGCCCCCGAGAGAAATCCGAGCGGGCTCGTGAGCTTGTGGAAATGCTCCGACCCGATGTTCGACGTCATGATCACGATGGCGTCGCTGAAGTACACGCGCCGCCCGCGGCCGTCGGTGAGCCATCCTTCGTCGAACGCCTGCAGAAACAGGTTGAGGAGGCTCGAGCTCGCCTTCTCCACTTCGTCCAGCAGAACGACCGAATACGGGTGGTCTTTCACCTGGTTGGTCAGGACGCCGCCGCGATCGCTGCCGGCGATGCCGCGCGGCATGCCGATCAGCTTGTCGACGGCGACGGCGCCATCCTGGTACTCGGACATGTCGACGCGGATCATCTTCTTCTCGTCGCCGAAGAGGAACTCCGCGACCGCCTTTGCCAGCTCGGTCTTCCCGACGCCGGTCGGACCGAGGAACAGCAGCACGCCGTCCGGCCGATCGAATCCGTCCTTGAGCGGACCCTTGTTGAGCATGAGGCGGCGGGCCACCGCGCGAATCGCGTCGCGCTGCCCGACGACGCGCTGCTGCAGCCGCTCCTCGACGCCGCGGAACCGATCGGTGACGTCGCGGAACACCATGTCCTTCGGAATCTGCGCCGCGTCCGCAATCACCGACACGACGTCGTCCTTCGTCACCTCGGATCGGCGTCCGACTTCGGCGCGGACGGCGGCGGTATCGAGCCATCCGATCACTTTGTCGGGCCGGTGCAGATGGCGCATGTAGCGGGGCGACATCTCGAGCGCGACGTGAAGCGCCTCGTCGAGCACGCGCACCGAGTAGTTGCGCTCGAGCCGTGGCCGCAGGCTGAAGAGAATGCGCCGCGTCTCGTCGAGCGTCGGCTCCGGAACGTTGACGGTCCGGAAGCGGCGCGCCAACGCCTCGTCTTCCTGCACGTGCTGCTTGTACTCGCTCGACGTGGTGGCGGCAATCATGCGCACTTCGCCGCGCGCCAGCACCGACTTGAACATGTCGGCGGCGTCCGACGGCGCGCCGAGCGCCGAGCCGGCGCCGATCATCGTGTGCGCCTCGTCGACGAAGACGATCAGGTTCGGATGATCCTTGAGCTCGCGGATGATGCTTTCGATCCGATCCTCGAACATGCCGCGCAGGTGCGTCCCGGCGACGACGCTGTTGAGGTGCAGGCTCGCGATCTGACAGTCGCGAAGCCGGATGGGAATCGTTTCAGCCTCGAACTCGAACGCGCGCGCGAGACCTTCGACGATGGCCGTCTTGCCGACGCCCGGCTCGCCAACCAGCATGACCGAGTTCGCGCGCTCGCGGTGACAGAGGATTTCGAGCACCTGCCGGATCTCGGCGTCGCGGCCGAACACCGGCGGCACCTTGTCCAGCCGCGCGAGCAGGTTGAGATTCGTCGCATAGTGCCGCAGCACCGGCGGCAGCTCGAATCGTTTCTTCAGCCATTCATCGCGCAGCTCGAGATCGCGCAGCCGCTCGTGCAACCGCACCGTCAAGGCGCCCGGATCGACGCCGTGGCGCCGGAGGATCGACGCGGTGGCGCCCTGCGACTCCTCGAGCATGGCGGCCATGATGTCGACCGATGCGATGGCCGCGCGGCCGGCGCGCGTGGCGCAGTGCAGCGCGAGCCTGAAGATCAGCTTCGTCTGCGGCGGCACTTCCGGTTCGCGGCCCGGCACGCAAGCCATGCGACCCAGGCGATCCTCGACGGCGCCGAGGATTTGGTGCGGATTGAGATCGCTGTCGCGCATGATCTGCGCGAAGAGATCCCATTCGACCTGCGCAAACGCGATGAACAGATGTTCGTTCGCGAGAAGGGCGTGTTCGCGCCGGCGCGAGGCTTCGATGGCGCGGTCGATGACGCGCTGGGCGCTGTCACCAATCTTGCTGGAGGCGATGTCGAGGTCGAGTACGTACACTTCGAGCTCCGTCGTCTAAAGTACAAGTTTCGGCCGTTGACGGATGCTTCATGCGGCAGCAACAGTGACGCCAACGACGGAACCCGATGAATGTGTGCAGATCCGTGCGGTTTCAGCGACAGCGCGCAGGAGAAGTCCGCGCCTTGACGAACTAAGTCCGACGGGTTGCGGAAAACTCTCAGGGATCTGGTCGGGCCGCAAGCGTGGCGGGATCTATACTGCTGCGGTTGTGCAGAAGATGTGGCCCGTTTTCGCCTTGACGTTTGCCGCCTTGGTCGCCGCGGCGTGCGGATCGACGCCGACCGCTCCCGCGCCCTCCACGTCCGCCGCCGCTCCTCCTGCGCCTGCGGCGCCCACATCGCTCAATCTGAACGGCCGATGGACCGGCAGCGGATCGGACGTGCAGGGGCGCGAGACGCTCGCCTGGACGATCACGCAGAACGGAAGCGGCTTCTCCGGCACGGCCGACATGAGGCCGCTCGACGCCGCCGACGGATCGTGCGCGTCGTGCCACAAGTTCAAGTCGGGCGCCGTCACCGGCACCATCAACGGCACCGTGGTGACGATCAAGCTCGTCTTCCCGCCGGGCGGCGAGGGCGTACCGACGCCGATGTGCACGATCGTCTTCGACCTGAGCGCCGCGGGCGCGTCGACGGAACGGATCGCCGGGATGTACTCGGGCGACGATTCGTGTGAAGGATCGTTCGAGGGCGGCACGTTCACGATGGACCGCGCGCGCTGATTCGATCCGGGTTCGGCGTTCGGGGTTCCGGGTTCGAGGCTCTTGGTTCTGAGTTCGGCCGGCTCCTCAAACGCGCGACGTCGACGTCGGTCAGCAGGAACGGACGGCGATCGGGCGCGGCGAGCTCGTCGGCGGAGAATCGGGCACGCATCAAACCCGCGGGCCGATGGAACGGCGCGCCGAGGATCACGTGTCCGACCTCGTGCGCCAGCACGCGTCCGAGCGCGCGACCCATCTCGATGTCGGCAAATTCCTGGAAGCGCGTGGCCATCATCCGGCGATCCGACGGACGTCCGTCGAGGAGCGCCGCAACCGCCTGATAGGAGATCCAGATCGGCTCGTGCGTCTGCAGGTCGACGTGAAGACGCACGGCGCCGAGCGCGAAGAGACGCGCGAACGCGGGCGGTGGCAACGCTCTCCGCTCGACGAACGCCGTCAACTCGACGTCCACGACCGCTGGACGGTCGCGTCCGCCGACCCATCGGATGTCGACGCCGTACGGACGCCAGACGGCCGCAGTCTCAGCCTCGATGCCGCGCACCACGCGCGCCGACAGCGCGGCGTCGATCGAACGGAGATCGATCGTGACGACGAGACTCGCGAGCAGGACCAGGGGGACCATGACCTGCGAGTATGCGGAGCGCTGTCACATTGGAGAAGCGCATTATCCGCAACGATACGATGAAGAACCCGCATCAAGTCTTTCGCAACCACGTCCGCAGACCTCTGAACGCCGCGAGCATCTCCGGGTACGAGAAGTTCGCGTTGCGGCCGCTGGGGTTCGGCAGGACGAACACGCGCGCGCCTTCGAATGTGTCGGCCTGAAGACCGAGCCCAATCGGTTCGCTCGACCGTTTGCGAGACACGACGCGAAAGAGCGTGACGCCGACGAACGCCACCACGCTCGGCTTCCACCGCCGCACTTTCCGCCGAAGCGCGCGTTCGCCCGCGACGTATTCGTCCGGGCGCAGCGTGTCGATGCCCGGCGTCGCTCTCGGAACGAGGTTGGTGATTCCGAATCCCCATTCGCACAGCCGCGCATCGTCTTCGGTTTCGATCGGCTCGGGGACGAGCCGCGACTCGTAGAGCAGTTTCCAGAATCGGTTCGAATAGCCGGCGAAATGGTGGCCGATTTGCGCCGATCGCATGCCCGGATTGATCCCGACGAACAACACGCGCACGGGAAGACGGACGCGGTCACGCAACAGCGCTGACGCGGCACGCGGTGAGGAAGCAATTGACAATTTACAATTCACAACTTACAAAGGGGTTCGATGAACTGGCTGTTCAAAGAAGAACCGACGCACTATAGCTTCGACGACTTCACGAAAGACAAGAAAACGATGTGGAGCGGCGTCAGGAATCCTGTCGCGCAGAAGCATCTGCACGCGGTCAAGAAAGGCGACCGCGTCTTTTTCTACCACACCGGCGACGAGAAGGCGGTCGTGGGGATCGCGAAGGCGCTCGGCGACGCGTATCCCGATCCGGACGACAAAACCGGGAAAGCGGCAGTCGTCGACATCGCGCCGGTGAAGAAGCTCGCGCGGCCCGTCACGCTGAAAGAGATCAAAGCCGAGCCGGCATTCAAGGATTTTCCGCTCGTGCGGATTTCGCGCCTGTCTGTAATGCCAGTCACCGAGGCGGAGTGGACGCGGATCGAGAAGATGGCTAGACAGGTAGGATAGGCACAACTTCTCCGGCCTATCCTGCCCTTCCTGCCTTTCCCGCCATGTAGGTGTACACGACCGGCGTCAGGTAGAGCATGATGAACTGCGAGACGAGCAGGCCGCCGACGACGGCGAGGCCGAGTGGACGACGCCCTTCTCCACCTGCACCGAACCCCAGCGCCATCGGCACCGCCCCGAGCAACGCCGCCATCGTTGTCATCATGATCGGACGGAAGCGGATCAGGCAGCCCTCGTAGATTGCTTCGGTCGGCGTCTTATCGTGGCGGCGTTCGGCTTCGAGCGCGAAGTCGATCTGCATGATCGCGTTCTTCTTGACGATGCCGATGAGCATCACGAGCGGATTCGCAATCTGCAGCCCTCGGCGCTGCAGGCGCAGGTGGATCTCACGACGACGCTGCTCGCCGCATCGAACGGACTGAACGTCGCGGGCACGGCGCACGCGCCGGCGACCTACACGCTGGGCGGCGTCCGCTACGAAGCGCCGATGCGCGGCCGCGTGTCGCCGTACGTCTTCGGCGGCGCCGGCGTCGCGCACATCGCGCCGACGGCGCAGTTCAACTACAACAGCGGAACGATCAGCGGCATCAATCCGGTGGCAGGAGACGACGTCACCGCACAGCTCGTCTCGGCGGGAGACTTCACGCAGCCGATCGCGACGAACGCGTTCATGACGGCGATCGGCGGCGGCGTCCAGACTCGTGGCGCCGCGCGTGATGGTCGACGTCGGCTACCGCTTTTCGCGAATCTCCGCCGACACGCCGCTCAACGCGCAGAGCGTCACGTTTGGAGTGGGATACAGATTCTGACGCGCGAGGCCGGGGATGATGAGGAACGGGCCAGGCAGGGTGGCGGGTCCTGCCCGTCCTGCCTCTCCTGCCATTCCCGCCCTCGAGTCTCTGGCCACCTGTTCCACCCGTTCCATCAGGCGCAGCAGGTTGCCGCCGAGGATGTTCGTCACGTCCTGCTCCGAGTAGCCCTTCGCGAGCAGCGCTTCCGTGATCTTCGGCAGCCGCGTGACGTCGTCCATGCCGACGGGAACCGTCGTGCCGTCGAAATCCGAGCCGAGACCGACGTGCGTCGGACCGGCCAGCTTCACGGCATGATCGATGTGCTCGACGATCTTTTCCCACGAAACGCTCGGCCGCTCGGCCGGCGGCACGTTTTTCTGCGTCGCCTCGTACAGCTCGTTGCTCAGGAAGGAGGTCGAATAGTTGATCTGGATGACGCCGCCTTTCGCGGCGAGCGCCTTGATCATGTCGTCGGTCATGTTGCGCGGGTGGCCGGAGATCGCGCGGCACGAGGAGTGCGAGGCGACGAGCGGCGCCCTGCTGATCTCGAGCGCATCCCAGAACGTCTTGTCGGCGACGTGCGAGATGTCGACCATCACGCCGAGACGATTCAGCTCGCGGACGACGTCCTTGCCGAAATCGGTCAGCCCGTCGTGGGCCGGCTTGTCGCCGGAGGAGTCGGCCCAGTTCGTGTTGACGCTGTGCGTGAGCGTCAGGTACCGCACGCCGAGGCGCGCGTAGCCGCGCAGCACGGAGAGGTTGTCGTCGATCATGTGGCCGCCTTCCATGCCCATGAGCGCCGCCACCTTGCCCGCCTTCGCCGCCGCGCGAACCTCCGCCGCAGTCGTCGCCAGCGCAACCTCGTTCGGATGCCGCTCGGCGAGGCGATGCACCGCGTCAATCATCAGCAGCGATCGCCTGACCGCTTCCGGTCCGGTCACCGTGCCCGGCATGTAGATCGAGAAGAACGCCGCGTCGAGGCCGCCGTCGCGCATCCGCGGAAAGTCGACGTGGCTGTTGCCGTCGTTCGACCGCGTCGAGGCGGCGGCGCCGCGGATCGGCGGATCGTGCCGCGCGAAGAAGTCCCAGTTATCCCGCAGGAGAAACTGCGTCGTGTCGATGTGCGTGTCGAGGACGATCGCCTGCTTGTGAACGCGCGCGGCGCGAGCGGAAACCGTCGGGGGCTGAGCGCCCACGGAGACGGCTGCGATGAACGTGAACAGCGGAACGATGGAACGTGGGCGTGGCATCGCGACCGATTTTACTCTTCCGAGCAGCACCGCGGCGACGAGGAGCACCGGCGCCCACGCGAGGGCGAGGCGCGACAGGCCCATGCGCTCGAAGAGAAATCCGCCGAGCGCGGGACCGCCGAGCAGTCCGGCGCCCCATGCGAAGTTGTACAACCCGTACGAGACGCCGAACGATCCGATGCCGGCCTCGGACGTCGCCTCCCCCATGTACGCGAGCGACGGCGTGATGACGAGGCCGCCCGCCACCGCCTGCAGCACGAAGAACGGGATGGCCGACGTGTAGCTCCGCGTCTGGCCGAGCAGCGCGAGGGTGACGGCTGAAGCGGCGAGCCCGACGAGCGTCAGGCGGCGCGCGCCCCACCGGTCCGCCAGGCGCCCGAAGATCGGATGCAGCGTCGTGCTGACGACGGCGGCGATGCCGAACAGCAATCCGATCCGCGCCGGGGAGATGGCGAGCGTCGTCCCCAGAAAAATCGCGAGCACCGGCTCGAGCATCGACATCGTCGCCGACACGATCACGACGGCGACGGCGCACGCGGCAATCGTCGGAACCTGGAGGACCGCGACGAGCGGCACCGGCTCGTGCGCCTCACGGCGGGGCGGCGGCTCGTAGACGATGAACGCGACGGTGGCGACGACGGCGAAGGCCGCCACGCCGAGGAACGGCAGCCGCATGCCGCCGATCTGATACAGCCAGCCGCCGATCGAGGGTCCGACCATGAACGCGAAGCTCGCGCCCGACATGACGATGCCGGTCACGCGTCCGCGCTCGGACGGTCCGTAGAGGTCCGCGAGCAGCGCGAAGCCGACGACCCACGTGACGGCATCGGCGGCGCCCTGCACGAGGCGCGCGGCGAAGAGCCACGGGAGACTGTCGGCGAACGCGAACAGCAGCGTCGCCGCGGCGAGCGCGACGAGCCCGCCGATCATCGGCGGTTTGCGGCCGATGCGGTCGGAGACCGCACCCATCGGCATCGAGACGGTCAGCAGCGTGACGCCGAACGACGCAAACAGCAATCCGATCATCGTCGGCGACGCGCCGAGCTGCCGGCTCAGATGCGGCAGCACCGGAACGGCAATCGAGTAGGCGACGATGTCGGTGAAGGCGGCGAAAGTGACGAGCACCACCGCGACCGCGCGAGAGTGTCGAAGCGGCATCAACACGGTTCTGGCGAAGGTACTCGAAAGTCGCTATCGACACAAAGGACGCGAATCGCGAATCTACTCGCGCTTCCTCAGATAGAGACACCCGAGCGGAGGGACCACGAGGCGGAGCGACTGATCGAACCCGTGCGCCGGCACCGGCTCGCTCGCGACGCCGCCGCCGTTGCCGACGTTGCCGCCGCCGAAGATCGAGGCGTCGCTGTTGAGAAGCTCGACGTAGAGACCGGGCTCGGGGACGCCGATGCGGTATTCGCCGCGCGGCACCGGTGTGAAATTGAAGACCATCGCGATGAAGTCGCGCGGGTTGCGCGCGAACCGCAGCGTCGAGATGACGCTGTTCTCGTTGTCGTTGCAGTCGATCCAGCGGAACCCGGATGGATCGAAATCGCACTGATGCAGCGCCGGCTGCGCGCCGTAGTGCCAGTTCAGCGTCTGCACGTAGCGCGCGAGCGCAGCGTGCGACGGATCGTCCATCAGATGCCAGTCGAGGCTGACGTCGTGGTTCCATTCGCGCCACTGCCCGAACTCGTTCCCCATGAACAGCAGCTTCTTGCCCGGATGGCCGTACATGTAGCCGTACAGCGCGCGCAGCGTCGCGTACTTCTGCCACACGTCGCCCGGCATCTTGTCGAGCATCGACCGCTTGCCGTGGACGACCTCGTCGTGCGAGAACGGCAGGACGAAATTCTCGGTGAAGGCGTAGAGCATCGAGAACGTCACTTTGTTGTGATGCCAGCGGCGATGCACGGGGTTCTGCTCGATGTACTCGAGCATGTCGTGCATCCATCCCATGTTCCATTTGTAGGTGAACCCGAGGCCGCCGAGATACACCGGCCGGCTCACGCCGCCGAACGCCGTCGATTCCTCCGCCGCGGTGATCGTGCCCGGGAAATCGCCGTGGGTCAGGCTGTTCAACTGCTGCAGGAAGCCGACCGCGTCGAGGTTCTCGCGGCCGCCGAATCGGTTCGGGATCCACTCGCCTTCCCTGCGCGAGTAGTCCAGATACAGCATCGACGCGACCGCGTCGACGCGCAGGCCGTCGACGTGGTACTCCTCGAGCCAGAAGAGCGCGTTCGACAGCAGGAAGTTGCGGACCTCGTTCCGGCCGTAGTTGAAGATGAGCGTGCCCCAGTCCTGATGCTCGCCCTGGCGTGGATCTGCGTGCTCGTACAGCGCAGTGCCGTCGAACCGCGCGAGGCCGTGCTCGTCTTTCGGAAAATGACCGGGCACCCAGTCGAGGATCACGCCGAGCCCCGACTGATGACACGCGTCGACGAAGTACTTGAAATCCTCCGGTGAGCCGAACCGGCTCGTCGGCGCGAAGAACCCCAGGACCTGATAGCCCCACGACCCCGAAAATGGATGCTCCATCACCGGCAGCAGCTCGATATGCGTAAAGCCGAGATCCTTCACGTACGGCACGAGGCGGTGCGCCAGCTCGCGGTACGAGAGGAAGCGATTGCCCTCCTCGGGCACGCGGCCCCACGATCCGAGATGCGCCTCGTAGATCGTCATCGGACGATCGAACCACCTGTTCTGCTGCTGCCGCGCGCTCATCCATCCGGCGTCGTGCCACTGATAGCGCGTGATGTCGCGCACTACTGACGCCGACTGCGGCGGTACTTCGAAGGCGAAGGCGTACGGATCGCTCTTCTTCAGTACCGCGCCGCCTGGCGTCCGGATCTCGAACTTGTACTTCTCGCCGTCGGGAAGATTGGGGATGAAGAGCTCCCAGACGCCGCCGGGCGTCAGCAGGCGCATCGGCTGCACGCGGCCGTCCCATCCGTTGAAATCGCCAATCACGCTGACGCGCTCCGCGTTCGGCGCCCACACGGCGAAGTGGACGCCGTTCGTCGGGCCGATCGTCATGCGATGCGCGCCGAGCTTGTCGTACGCGCGATACTGCGTCCCCTCGGCGAACAGGTGCAGATCGAAATCGGTCAGGACCCGGCCGTATCGGTACGGATCATCGATCTCGCTCACGTGATCGCCGTGGAACGTGATGCGGAGGCGGTAATCGGGAAAGCCGGCGCCCGTATCGCCCGTAGGATTCAGCCGGATTTCAAAAATACCTGCGGGATCGACCTTTTCCATCGCCCGCAGCTCGCCGGTGGCCATCAGGCGGAGCTCGATCGATCGCGCCTCGGGTTGAAACGCGCGAACCACCGTGCCGCCGCCGCGTTCGTCGCGATGCGGCCCGAGCAGCGCAAACGGATCGCGGTTGCGCGCTTCGATGAGCAGCCGAACCGCGCCGGCCGCCGCCGGTTCGATGTCGTGATTGACCGGAGTCATTTCAGCGAGGATAGCAAACCGGGGACCGCTACCTGACCTACTTCTCGATCGTCGCCGTCCGGATGTAGTCGAGCTTCGGAAAATCTTTCGCGAGATACGCGTTGCCGCGTGCGCGGATCTGGCTCTGGTCCGGACCTCTGCCGCGCGGCGGACCGTCGCCATATCCGCTATAGAGCGCATCGACGGCCTCGAGGCCGCTCGTCACCCGGCCGAATGGCGTGGACCCGACCCGGTCGAACGCGCGGTTGTCGCGAAGGTTGATGAAGAACTGCGTCGTGCGCGAGTTCGGCCCTGCCGTCGCGAAGCTCACCGTGCCGCGCGCGTTGCTCTGGTGCACGCCGTCGTCTTTGATCGTCGCACCGTCCCACGCCGCCTGAACCTGCGGACTGCCGTGCATGCCGGTCTGCGCCATCACACTGTCGAGCACGCGGAAGAAGCGGCAGTCGTCGTAGTAGCCGTTCCTCACCAGGTTGTAGAAGCGATCGGCACCGGCCGGGGCCCACGCGCGGTGCACTTCGACGAGGAACACGCCTTTGCTGGTCTCGAACTTGGCCGTGAACGTGTCGGGCGCCTTCGCGGTGAACGATGCCGGGTGCGTGAGCACGGGCCGCTCGGCTGCGACGAGCGCACTCGTGCCCAGCACGCCGGCGATGAGGCATGGAAGAGCGCGAATCAGCGAGCGCGATCGATCGAAGACGCTCGTCCTTATTTCCGTTCGATCGTCACCGACTTGACCGTGATTGGGGTGACCGGCTTGTCGCCCGGCTTTGTCGTCTTCGTGTTGCCAATCTTCTTGACGACGTCCATGCCGTCGACGACCTCGCCAAATACCGTATGCTTTCCTGTCAGCCAGTCGGTCGGCGCGAGAGTGATGAAGAACTGGCCGCCGTTGGTGTTGGGACCGGCGTTGGCCATCGCGAGAATGCCGGCCTTATCGAGCTTGCGCCCCGATTGGAATTCGTCGGCGAACTTGTAGCCGGGACCACCGGTGCCGTTGCCGAGCGGATCGCCTCCCTGGATCATGAAGTTCGCGATGACGCGGTGGAACGTGAGCCCGTTGTAGTACGGCCGCTTGGTTTTCTCGCCCGTCTTCGGGTCGGTCCACTCTTTCGTCCCTTCCGCGAGGCCGACGAAGTTCGCGACCGTCTTCGGCGCGTCCTTCTCGAACAGTTCGACCGTGAACGGCCCTTCGCTCGTGGCGAAGTGCGCGAGCACCTTGCCGCCGGCCTTCTTCGCTTCCTGCGCAGCCGCGAGACCGGCCGCCGCCATCACACACACCGCAATCAGCAGATGTTTCATGTTCATCTCCTCATTCGCGTGGGGCCCCACCCCCACGCGCTGACGCCCTCGCGCCGTGGCGCTCGGGCGTATCTAGAACAGAACGTCACCAACCCTGCTAAACGTACAGGGTTCCCTCGCCCGCGAGCACCGCCTGGCCACCGACGCGGACGGTCGCGATCTCGCCGGCGCCATTCACGCCGATCGCGATGTGCACGTGGCTCGGGCGCCCCATCTTCACGCCCTGCAGGCTCACCATGTGCGCCGCCGTTTCCGCTGTAACGATTTTATGACGGAGCAGATAGCAACCAAGCGGTCCGCTCGCGACGCCGGTGGCGGGATCTTCGACAACGCCGAGGTCGGGGGCGAACATGCGGCTGTACACGGTGGCGTGATCGGCGCCCGGCTCGGGCGTGAAGAGGAAGACGCCGTTGGGGTGCGGCTTCATGCTCTGCAGCAGGACGCCGAACGGCTCGCGGTTCACTGATGCTCTGTCGACGGCATGCCGCGTCGTCAGCGGCACGAACAAAAACGGCACGCCGCATGAAACGACCTGCACCGGCGTTGTTGCCGCGGTCACGGCCGACGGCTGAACCGAGAGCGCCGCCGCGACAGCGCCGCGATCGGTCACCGGCTCGCCGAACACCGCCTGGCCCTGGGTCATCCACGCGAAGCCGAGCTCGCCGTCGTTCCACGTCAGGCTCACCGGCACCGGTCCGATGCCGAGGCCGAAGACGACGCGCTCGCGTCCCGGATCGACAACGCCCGTGCGCGCGAGCGCAAAGGTGCTGCCGATCGTCGGGTGGCCCGCTATCGGCAGCTCGTGGCCGGGCGTGAAGATCCGCATGCGCACGTCGGTGCCCGCACTCTCCGGCGGCAGCACGAACGTCGTCTCGGAAAAATTCATCTCCTTCGCGATCGCCTGCATCGTCTCCGTCGACAGACCGCGGCCGTCGAGAAACACCGCGAGCTGATTGCCGCCGAAGAGGTGGTCGGTGAAGACGTCGTACTGAAGGTAGCGGTATGATCGCATGGGCGTCGCTCTCAGCTGTCAGCTTTCAGTCGTCAGCTGTCGCGGATGGCCGAGAGCCGATAGCCGAACGCTGAGAGCTCAAATATGGTGCTTGCGCATTTTACGACGAGCGCAGGGAACTTCACGGCGCGGCTGTTCGACGCGGAGACGCCGAACACCGTCGCGAACTTCATCGGCCTCGCAGACGGCTCGAAAGAGTGGATCGATCCGCGCACCGGACGCAAGGTGACGCAGCCGTACTACAACGGCACGATCTTCCATCGCGTGATCGACGGGTTCATGATTCAGGGCGGCGATCCGCTCGGCCAGGGCACCGGCGGACCCGGCTACACGTTCGCGGACGAATTTCACGCGAAGCTTCGCCACAGCAAGGCAGGCATCCTGTCGATGGCGAATCGCGGACCGAACACCAACGGCGGCCAGTTCTTCATCACGCTCGCCGAGACGCCGTGGCTCGACAACAAGCACAGCGTCTTCGGCGAAATCACGGACGGCATGGACGTCGTGAAGAAGATCGGAACGACCGCGACGAGCAAGCCCGGAGACAGGCCGGTCAAACCGATCACCATCGAGTCAGTCACCATCGAGCGGAAATGACGCTCGGCTGAAAGCCTCCGCGCTACGGCGACGACGGTAGTAGCGCGAGCCTTTCAGGCGAGCGTCACGCGCCGTGTCGTCGCAACAGGGCGGCGGCTTCGCGATGATTTTTTTCCTGCGCGAGTGAGAGCGGCGTCTGGCCGTCGTTGTTCGCCGCGTTCACATCGGCGCCCTGCGCGATGAGCGCTTTGAGGGCATCGAGGATGTTGTTGGCGGCGGCGAGGTGCAGCGGACGCCAGCCGGCGGCGTCGGGCGCGTTCACGTCGGCGCCCTGGCCGATGAGCAGTCCGGCGACGAACTTGTGATTCCCCGCGAGCGCCGCGTGCAGCGGCGTGTTGCCGTTCGTGTTCCTCGATCGCGCTGCGACGTCGGCCTCGTGCGCCAGCAGCATCTCCGCGATCCTGGCGTGGCCGAAGAAGGCCGCCAGATGCAGCGGCGTCCATCCGTCCGGGCTGTAGCCGTTCGCCGGCGACGACTGCTCGAGCAGCCGCTCGACGCGCTCCACCTCGCCGGCCGCCGACGCTTCGAAGATCGTCATCGCCGCCCCGCGCGAGACGAGCAGGTTCACAATTTCCTTCTGCCCGTGGTAGACAGCCGTTAGGATGGCGCTTTCGCCGTTCTTCGCGCGCGATTCGATCAGCGCCGGATCCGCCGAGAGCATCGCCTTCACACGATCGAATTCACCGGCTTTAATCGCATCGATGAACGCAGGAGCGTCGGCCATCGCGCGATTGTATCTCCCCGGCGGGTGCCGCGTACTCGCGATGGCCGCGGCCCTCGTCGTCGCGGAGGCCCAACGCGCCGGCGCGCAGGCGCCGCCGGGCGATCGACCGCCGCTCGGCAGCCACGTCACCGCGGCGCCGTTGGCCGATCTGCCGTCGAGCGCCGATCTGTTCAGCCTTCTCGACGCCGCCGTCCCGGAAGTGATCGCCGATCGGATCGATACCGGCGGTCTCAGCACCGGCGATCCGGCGCGCACCGGCGCGCACGGCAGCTCATGGACGCAGACGCTGTTCCGCATCGACGACGCCTCCATCACCGATCCGGTGGGATCGGGCACGCCGCTGCTGCTGCCGCGCGTCGACGCGTGGGAGCGCGTCGACGTCATGACCGGTCTGATGCCGATAAACGTCGACGCGGCGGGGCTCGCCGTCGTGTTGACGCCGCGCAGACCCGCCGAACGCTGGCTGCGCGTGCTCGATCTGGCTGGGACGATTCCGGGATTGAATGCGGGCGCCGCCGACGCGTTCCCGGTTCCGATCGCGCGCCTCCACGCGTGGGCCGACGCGAACGTGCTCGCCAGCGGCCCCATTGCCGGCCCGAACGTCGGTTTGCTGGTCACAACGACGGCGACGCGCTCGTCGCGCTTCGAGCGCGGACGCGTCAACAAGCTCGATGCGAACCTTGCGTCATCGTTCGCGCACCTGCAGATTACGCCGGGCGCCGGCGCGCCGACCGGCGCATTGCACCACGTCAGCATCGTCGGTTGGGTGCAGCGGGCGCGTTATCCGCTGCTGAACCGGATTCCGTTCGATCGGTCGGCCGCCGGCGAACGCGCGCGCGCGATGCACACGCAGGTGGCATGGGACTTCGGCAGCGCCGGCGGCTGGTCGTCGTCCGCGTACTCGAGCATGACCGCCGGCGATCGCCGCAACGACGCTGCGCCGGCGCCGGCGCTGCTGATGGAACGGCTGCGCGACGGACCGGTGCCCGAGCTGTTGAACCCCGGCACCGGGAGTTCGAGCGTCTGGTCGATCGGCGGACGCCTGCGAACGCCGGCCGCGGGCGCATCGTTCCGCCAGCAGTTCATGGCTGGAGCGGATGTCGAAGGCGATGCGGCGCGCGTGCGCCCCGCGTTCAGCGGAATGGTTGGCGAGACGCTCGACGGCATTCCCGCGCACGTCTGGCAGTTCACGGCGCCGGAGTCGGCATCACGGTGGACGAGCACGATCGTTTCAGCGTACGCGAGCGAGCGCATCGCGATCCGCTCGCGGGCGGCGTTCGACGCGGGGGTGCGCTACGAGAACATCACCGGCACGAATTCCACCGGCGCGGCCGTCATCTCGTGGCGCACCGTGATGCCGCGCGCGCACGTTCGTGTTGCGCTCACGGACTTCGCCCACATTTCCGCGTTCGGCGGATACGGACGTTACGGTCACCGGCTGACGCTCGGCACGCTCGCATGGGGCGATCCGACCGCGCCGGTCGGCCGCATGTTTCTGTGGACGACGCGCGACGGGACCCGCCCGCCAGTGCCATCGGAGATCGGCGCCTTCGTTGCGCGCCTCGGCCCCGGCGCCGGCGGCGATCCATCGTTCACCTCGATCGATCCCGGGCTGCGGCGCCCGCACATGGACGAAATCGTGACCGGATTCGAGGCGCGGCCGACCGATCGATCGTTCGTGCGCCTCTCCGCGATCGGGCGGCGCGAACACGATCTGATCGGCGCCGTCGACGTCGGCGTGCCCGAATCGACCTACGCGGTGTCGTTCATCCGCGACGCCGGCGTCGATCTGGTCGGATCGCAGGATGATCAGCTGCTGCCGATCTACAACCGGGCGCGATCGACCTACGGCGCCGATCGCTACCTTGTGACCAATCCATCCGATCACGAGTCGTCGTTCGTCGGCGCCGATCTCACCTATCAGACGCAGACCGGACATCTGTTCCTGCTGATGGGTGCGACGGCGGGCCGATCGGAGGGACTATCGGCAAATCGCGGATTCAACGCGATTGAAAACGACCAGGGCGTCGTCGGCGACGTCTTCATCGATCCGAACGCGCGCACGTACGCGCAGGGGCGCACGTTCACCGAGCGCGGCTACACGTTGAAGTGGTCGGGCGCCTATCGGTTTCCGCGCGACGCGACGTTCGGCGTCGTCGCGCGCTATCAGGACGGCCAGCATTTCGCACGGCTCGTGATCGTGCCGAATCTGAATCAGGGTCCCGAGGCAATCCGCGCGTTCAGGAACGGTCGCACGCGCTTCACCTACACGCTGACGATCGACCTGCGCCTGCAGAAACAGTTCACGATCGGCGGCTGCAGGCTGACGGGCCTGGTCGACGCCTTCAACCTGCTGAACAAGGCGAAGGAGGTCGAGGAGTTTCCGGTGACGGGACCGCTCTCGCGCCTGACTGCGGCCGTTCAGCCGCCGCGCGCCATCCACGTCGGCGCGCGCTTCGCGTTCTAGGCACGCCGGTGCCGACGAGCGTCCAGGCCGCTCCGTCCGGCGACGGGCAGGCGCTGAACGTCGCGCCGTCAGACGCTGACGTGCGAGCGATGACCGAGCCGCGCCACCGCATCGACGAGCGCGTGGGGATCGATCGGTTTGGCGAGGTGAAGCTGGAAACCGGCGCCGAGCGCCTGCCGGCGATCTTCGTCGCGCACGAACGCGGTCAGCGCCGCCGCAGGAATTGCAGCGGCCGGCGCCGACAGGGCGCGCACTTTCCTGATCAGCGTATAGCCGTCCTCGTTCGGCATCGCGATGTCCGCGAGCAACACGTCGATGCGCTCGCGTTGGACGAGCGCGAGCGCATCGTGGGCCGACGCCGCGGTCAACACGAGGGCCTGATGCTGTTCGAGGTGCGCCGCCACCACGCGCACGCTCTCCTCGTCGTCGTCGACCACGAGCACGCGGAGTCCGCTCAGCGACGCCTCCGGCTGCTCGCGATCTTGGCTCGCGGCCGCGCGATCCCCGGCCGACACGTGCGAAACCCCGGCGCGGAGCATGGCCGGAAGCCGCACGGTAAACGTCGCGCCGCATCCCTTACCGCGGCTTGCGCCGCTCACCGATCCGCCGTGGGCTTCCGCAAGACGCTTGACGATCGACAGACCGAGCCCGAGGCCGCCGTGGCGCCGCGTCGTCGATCCGTCGGCCTGCCGGAACGGCTCGAACACCAACGGCAAGAAATCGTCCGCGATCCCCTCGCCGCTGTCCGTCACCACGAGCTCCACGACCGTTCCGTTGCGACGCAGCCGGACGCCGACGATGCCGCTTTCGGGCGTGAACTTGACGGCATTCGATAGCAGGTTCCACGCGACCTGCTGCAGCCGCGCGCCGTCGCCGTAGATGGCGCCGATCTCCGGATCGATTTCGATGTTGACCTGTATCCGCTTGGCGTCGGCCGCAGGCTTCACGACGTCGACCGCGCTGCGGACGACGTCGGCGAGGTCGATGGTCGTCGGGTCCAGCTGCAGCTTTCCAGACGTGATGCGCGCGATGTCGAGCAGCTCGTCGATGAGCCGCGCCTGCCGTTTCGCGCTGTCGAAAATCGCCTGGCAGGCCCGGTCGCGGCGCGACTCATCGAGCTTTCCGCTGCGCAGCATATCGGCCCAGCCAAGCATCGCATTCAACGGCGTCCGCAGCTCGTGCGACACCGTTGCGAGGAACTGATCCTTCGCGCGCTCGGCCTGGTGCGCCTGCTCGAGCGCCTCGACCGCCTGCCGGTGCAGGCGCTGGCTGTCGGCGGCGTGCTGCTTCTGATCCTCGAGACGCCCGATGAACGTGCGATACGTGCGGTACGTGACGTACACCGGTGCGACCATCAGGATCGCGAGCCAGTGATCGCCGCGCTGCACGACGATGGCGGCCGCCGCGCCGGCCGTCCCGGCGACGATGAAGCTGACGCCGCTCCACAGGAACTCCTCGCGCCATACGCTCCAGATCGTGCGGCCGGACGACAACGCAATCGCCGCCGCGACGAGGCCGGTGTTGACCGCGAAGTACGTGGCGATGGCGCCGATGAGCGGCTGGGCGAGCGCGGGGAAATCGGCCCGCTCCGGCTGCCCGCCGAGCGCGATGTAGGCGAGTCCGGTCGCGATCATCGTGATCGCCTCGGCGGCGGTGCTGAAGACCGTGCGATAGATCGGATACGTTCGCTTGACGTGGAACGAGCACTGCGTCCACGCGCCGATGACGGCGATGATCATCGCGTGGCGCGGGCCAAGGAGCAGCAGCGCCATCAAGTCGGCGGCGTACGACACCGACAGCGTCGATCCACTCGCGAGATGAATCGGAAGGTTCACCTTCCACGCCGACGCGAGGCACGACGCGACGAGCAGGCAGACGAAGAGCGCCGGCCGCGGGTAGGCCGTCGGGAAGAAGGCGACGATCTCCGCCGCGCCGACGGTGATCACGGCCGCGACGTAGAGCTGCGCCGCTGGCGGCAGCGCGCGCCATCCGAGAGCGTCGCTCACTGATTCCAGATCACGGGCTGACAACTCGGGTCGTCGCAACTGGTTCCCCACACGACGGTTTCTTCATCGCTCGTGCCCCAGACGACCGTTTCGTCGTCGCTGGTCCCGAAGACGGCGCCGTGATTCCACGGGCCCCCGCAGTCGGCGCCGCCGCACGTCGTGCCCCACACGACGTTCTGCGAGGCACTGCTCATCATCGTCCAGCGGTCCAATGGCCCGATGACGCCCCAGTCGATCGGCAGGCCGGACGCCGTGGTGCTCGCACCCCACGTCACGCCGGTAGACCACGCGCTGGCGTCGGCCGTGAGGCGCCCGCCCCGCACGAGACGAGTACCCCAAATCAGACTGGCGCTCCAGTCGCCCGACGTCGGATCGCTGCCATCCGGCGCCGCGAAAAATTGCGCGAGCTCCACGGCCCCTTTGGCGTTGAGGAATCCTGCGCCCTCGGTCAACGGGTCGTAACCGTCGTACGTCTCCGAGGTGTACTGAAGAATCGCTTTGACCGCGTTCGGAGTGAGCGCGGGGTTCGCCTGAAGCATCAACGCAACCGTACCGGCCACGACCGGCGCCGCCATGCTCGTGCCGCTCAAGCTGAGATACGGCAAATACGACGTCGGCACCGTGCCCGGCAGCAGGTACCGCGTATCGGTGGCGTAGAACAAGCTGGCCGGCACGCTCAACGACTCGATGCCGACGCCGGGCGCGACGAGATCGGGCTTTGCCTTGTAATCGATCGCGGCGGGACCGCGCGAGCTGAACGCGGCCATCGTATCGTCCGCGCGATCGGACGTGCCCATGTGGCTCGACGCGCCGACGGTCAGCACCCACGGCGCATTCCCGGGCGCGGTGACGCCGCCGTACTGCGTGGTCCCCTGCGGATCGCGTCCGTTGTTGCCGGCCGCCGCGACGACAACGATGCCCGCGCTGGCCACTTGCTGCGCCGCCAACGTCAGCGGATCCGTGGAGTACGATTCGTACACGCCCGTCGCGACCGACAGGTTGACGATTCGGATGTTCAGCGTGTCCTTGTTGCGAACGACATAATCGAACGCGGCGATCACGTCGCTGATGCGTCCGCGGCCGGATCCGTCGAGCACCTTGAGCACGACGAGGTGCGCTGCCGGTGCTATGCCCGAGCGGGCGCCGCTCGAATCGAAGCCGTTGCCGGCAATGATGCCCGCGACGTGCGTGCCGTGGCCGTAATCGTCGTACGCGGCTAAACGTCCGTTGACGAAATCGACGAACCGATCGACGCGCTGCGCGCCGGCAGTCGGCGCGGCGAGATCGTCGTGCCACGGCGTGATGCCGGAATCGATTACCGCGATGCCGACGCCGGATCCGTCGAAGCCAAGGTACTGGCGGACCGCGGGAGCGCCGATAGTGGCGCCCGTTCGTTCGAGCGCGCCTGCGATTGCGCGATCGAGCGATATATGTCCGACGAGGGAGCTGGCGGCGAGCGTCGCGATCGAGATGTTCGGAACGTCGGCGACCTGCGCATCGATGACCCCGAGCGTGCGGCCGACGGTGCCGCCCGCGCTCAGGATGAGCGTTGTCACCGATCCAGCGGACACGCCGCGCGCGGCGCGGATGATGACGCGCGAGTGCCCCGTCAGCAGCAACGCGCGCCGCTGGAGCACGAGCTCGAGTTTCGGAAGCCAGCTGGGCGTTCCGATCGTGATCCCGAGTTGGGACGAGGCCGGCTGCGTCAGCACGATCGCGAAAAGAAGGATGGCTAGGCACCGGCCGGAGAGTGCTAAACGCTTCACAGGGCGAGCGCTAGAGCAACGGCCGTGCCCGGTCGACGAACCACGCAACCGCCACAAACACATGGCTTGAAAGCGGAAACCAATGCGACGTCGACATTTTGTGTAGTAACAACTGACGGTCCTGCAGAAGGGTTTCAACCTCGACCTGATCGCCGGTTCGCCCAGGGGTCGTAACCTTTATATATATGTGCGAGCGGGCCCACTCCGCGCACCTGTCGCGGCTCGCCTTTCGGCTCGCTGCGGTCGTTGCGGCTTTCCGCGAAGGAGTCCTCTGATGATCCGATTCTGCGGCCTCGCCATCGCGCTGACGCTCGTCGTTCCCCAGGACGTCGACCGCGCCGCACATCACGAATTCGTGATCGACAACTTCCGGACCGAGAGCGGCGTGGTGCTGCCGAAGGCGCGGATCGTGTACGGCACCTATGGCCATCTCGATGCCGCGCGCGACAACGCCGTGCTGCTGCCATCGCACTACATGGCCACGCATCACGGCTACGAATGGCTGATCGGATCGGACCGTGCGCTCGACGAGTCGAAGCTGTTTCTGGTCGCAACTGAGCTGTTCGGCAACGGCCACTCGTCGTCGCCGAGCAACACGCCGGAGCCGTTCCACGGACCGCGCTTCCCGGTGACGACGATCCGCGACAACGTCGAGGCGGTGCATCGGCTGCTGACCGAAGACCTGAAGATCACGCACGTGCGCGCCGTCATTGGCTTCTCGATGGGAGCGCAGCAGGCGTTTCAGTGGGCGGTTTCGCATCCCGATTTCGCCGACCGTATCGTCGCGACGGCCGGCACGGCGAAGACCTGGCCGCACGGCGTTGTGCGGCTCGAAGGACAGATCGCCGCGCTGACGGCCGATCCGGCGTTCAACGGCGGCGACTACGCATCGCCGCCGCGAAAAGGGATCGAGGCGTACGGAATGGTGTGGCTCGGCTGGCTGTACTCTCAGGAGTGGTGGCGCCGCGAGATGTGGAAGGGCACGGCGCCCGGCCGCACACTCGATCAGGAGATCGAGAATCGACGCCGCACGTTCTTCGCGAACAACGACGCCAACGATCTGATCCTGCAGGCGCGCACCTGGCAGCGGCACGACGTCGGCGCCACGCCCGGGTTCAACGGCGATCTCGAGCGCGCGCTGCGCTCGATGAAGGCGCCGCTGCTCTACATGCCGTCGGAAACCGATTTGTACTTTCCGATTGGCGACGCGCGCTTCGAGGCACAGTTCATCCCGCGCGTGTCGCTGGTGCCAATTCCGTCGCTGTGGGGGCATCCGGCCGGCGCCGGCGGGAATGCCGCGGATCGCGCGTTTCTCAACGAGAAGATCGGCCGCTTCTTGGCGGAGCGTCAGCCTTCGGCGCGATGACGGACGCTCGGAAGGGCTCGCGCTGCCTGGCGCGACCTGATAAATTGTTGGTATGCGTTACGACAAGCTGATTTTCGTCGCGTGCGCGGCGCTCGGTCTCGCGTCGACGCCGCTCGGCGCCCAGGCCCCGCGAGGCGCCCAAACGCCCAAGCCGACGACGGCGCGGACAGCCGATGGCCATCCGGATCTGTCCGGCACCTACGACGTCGCGACGATGACGCCGCTCGAGCGGCCCGCGGGCGTGGATCGCCTCGTCGTGACCAAAGAAGAAGCCGACGCGGCGGAAACCTACGAGGCTCAGCGCCAAATCAAGAACGATGCGCCGCTCGATCCGAACCGCGGCGCGCCGCCTGTCGGCGGCGAGAACACGACGCCCAAGTCGTACCTCGAATTCCTCGAGAAGCTCGGCGGCGGCGTGGTCGGCGGCTACAACCACTTCTGGCTCGCGGAGGGGAACAAGCTGATCACCGTCGACGGCCAGAAGCGAAGCTCGATCGTCATCGACCCCGAGAACGGCAAGATTCCGAAGATGAAGGCGGAAGCGATCACGCGCAACGCGGCGCTGCGCGCGGTGAGCGTCAACCCGGCCGCCAACGAAGGCGCGGCGTCGGCCGGCCCGGCCGGCGCGTTCGATGGTCCCGAGCTCCGCCCGCTCGCGGAGCGGTGCCTGCTCGGTTTCAACTCGACTTCGGGGCCGCCGACGCTGCCGAACTACTTCTACAACAATCTGAAACAGATCGTGCAGACGCCGACCCAGGTCATGATCGTCAACGAGATGGTGCACGACGCGCGCATCGTCCGCATCGGCGCCGAGCACCTGCCGAAGAGCGTTCGCAAATGGATGGGCGATTCAGTCGGTCACTGGGAGGGCGACACGCTCGTGGTCGATACGACGAACTTCACGTCGAAGACGCAGTTCCAGGGCGCGAGCGAGAACCTGCACATCGTCGAGCGCTTCACGCGCGTCGATCCGAAAACGGTCCTGTACCGCTTCACCGTCGAGGATCCGACGACGTGGGACCGGCCGTGGACCGGCGAGTACCCGTGGAACGCGACGAGCGAGAAGCTGTACGAGTACGCGTGCCACGAAGGCAATTACTCGCTCGAGAACATGCTGCGCGGCGCGCGCGCGAAGGAAGCGGAAGACGCGAAGAAAACAGGCAAACAGTAGCCTGACCCGCCGATCAGTCGCCTCGCAGCGCAACCGCAGGATCGACGCGGACTGCACGCCAGGCAGGACCGACAATCGACACCGCCGCCGTGAGGGCCAGCACGACCGTCACGGAACCGAACGTCATCGGGTCCAACGGCTGTACGCCGAACAGCATGCTGGCCAGCAGCCGCGCCGAAGCCGTCGATAGCGCCAGTCCGATGACAGCCCCGGTGGCGATCATGCCAACCCACTTCCGGCGACGAGGCGTAGCACGTCGCTCGTGGTAGCACCGAGCGCCCTCCGTACGCCGACCTCACGCACGCGCGCAGGAGGGCAAGACGGGGCCGCAGGTGCGAGGTCCATTCAGGCATGGTCGACTCCCGTAATGAGACTCATCGCGTGGACGAAGATCTTCCAGGTGTCGCGTTGGCGGCCAAGGACGTGTCGGCCTTCGCGCGTGAGCGCGTAGAAGCGGCGCCGGCGTTGGCCGGGCTTCTCCACCCACCGGCCCTGGAGCCAGCCGCGTTCTTCGAGTCGGTACAGCAGCGGATAGAGCGAGGCGATGTGGAACTTCAGCCGGCCGGCCGAGCGCGTCTCGATGAGCTTGCTGATCTCGTATCCGTGGCGGGGTCGGGGCTCGACGATCGAAAGGACGATCAGCTCCGCGGACCCCTTCTTCAGCTCGCGGTCCAGCATTCGGGCGTCAATAGCTGTCATAGCCACATATGCTATAGACATGCGAATCGCCGTGCAAGCGCGTGGGGGCAATTCGTCGCGGCGTTTCTGATCGCGGCGGTTCGCAGTCGAAGCGACCACCACCTCTTTCACCAAACGATCGCATCGTTCGTGTTGACAATCTATATGGCTGAGGTTAGAGTGTCGGCCTCGCAAGAAGGAAATGCCTGTTCGCCATCGATCTCGGGCGGTCGCATCTGTGACCATTTTGATCGCAGGCACCCTGCTTAGCGGACAGACTTCTCCAATCATCGCGCTCCGACCTGACAGCGCGCCTCCGCCCACTCCTTCTTGCGGCACCGCGGCGCGGTGGGAATTGAACGGTCGCGTGCGCGCTGACGCGCTTCCCAATGGTCTCGCCGATGGAGAGCCATTGACATTCGATCAAGACCCCCCGCTCCTACTTGCCAGTTCTTCGAGCACACTCACATTCCGCAACTTCAGCGTAGTCGGCGACTATCCGTCTGTGACGTTCCTTCGCACTGCGCGCGATGCTCCGGACGGTGTGAGCGAAAAATGGGACCGGGTGTCGACGAGAAAAGTCAGCGGGCAGATCGTAAGTGTGTTTGAACCCACGTGGAGGGCCACGGACATCGACCAGGTATTCGCCGCGCGGCGCTATGGCTTCGATCAGCCGTTCGCGTACTGGGGAGCATTCAATTTACCGGGAGAGTCAACCCAGCGTTACGTGTACGTGCGAACGCGCGTGGGCGCGATTCCAAGCTCGCAAGTCATCCACATCAACGATCAGGTCCAGTACGCGAGTAACGTGGTGAATCTTGTCGTGCCGACCTTCGACGATGCAAGAATTTCAGGCGGTATGAACGGTTTCGATGTCGTAACGGCTTCACGGCTCTTTTACCAATACTTCAGCGACAATTACGACGTGCTGGCTTTTACGCCTGAATCAGTGTCGGTCGGTAGTTTTGGAGCGTTCCACATGAACGTGCAGAACGCCGTGACGGGCTTGAACATCAGTACATTCAATCAAGCCGCCCGGTATGGGAGTGCCGGTAATCTGCAGGGCGTCGAAGTGTACACAGGTGCGTTTGCGACGCGATACCAGGATTCCGATCACGAGATGGCGCACCAGTGGGGCTCCGATTTCGACTGGACTCGAATCGCCGGTATTTCGCGCGCTGGTCACCAGCCGACGGCGCACGCGCCGTTGTGGACCGGAGGCGAGACGTTGATCGGCGCAGTGCTTTTTGGTGATCGCCGAGTGGCCACCTCGAATGGTGGATTTACGATCGAGCAAACACCGCCGCCCGCTACGTACCACCCAATTGAACGCTATTCCATGGGAGTGCTGACGCCCGACCGAGTACCCGATTTCGCCGTGTTCGCGAATCAGGATCAATTCGATTCGACAAACGCCACATCGCCGACGATCGGTACCGCCGTTCAGGGCGACATCCTGACGGTGAGCATTGCCGATCTGATCAAGGTCCACGGGCCTCGAACCGGCCCGACACCAAGCACCTGGCGCCGCGCGACGGTCTTGATCTCACAGAATCGGCTCGCATCCCAGGCAGAAATGGATTACTGGAATTTCTTCGCGCAGCGGCTCGCGGATCGCAATGGTGCGGGTAGGCCGACATACGGCAATTTCGTGTCATTCTGGCGTGCGACGGCCAAGGCGGTCACACTTCAAACCGCCGTCACCCCTCTGAACAATCCGTCGCTGGACGAGCAGCTCGACACCGATACGCCGATGTTCGGCCCATCCGACTGGCGTGGTGTGACGTTTGCGACACCCGTCCCGAGCCGCCTCACCGTCAACCAGACGGTGCTTGTTAGTGGACACATTACGGCGCCCGATCGCGCTGACTTCAGTCGGATCGGTCTTGGGTTCTGGCTGGTGAACGCCACGACGCCGGTGAATTTCAGCAGCACGATAAGCCGCTCGGGCGACTTCTCCGTACCGATCCGCTTTACCGATTCGCAGCGCGGCGCATATCAGCTCTCGGTCTATTTGTTTTGGCCTGGGTCCGGCAGCCAATACCCGCGAAGTTCGCTGAGCACCATCACTGTGGAGTGATCCTCGCCGGCGTCCAGCAGATACCTCACCTCAGTGAGACAACGCGCTCGGCCGAAAACCGTAGCGGGTCAAAGAACGGCGTGAAGGTTGAGACGCAGCGCGTGCGTTCCAATCCGGCCGAAGCATTCTCGAGCGCGATACGAACGTGCGTGGCCGAATCAGGTACAAGCCTTGCTCAGCCGCTGTTCCGGATCAGACATTTGACCACTTTCTGGAGCCATCGCTCTCCGACCTGGAAAGTGCCTGGCAGAAATTGGAACTGCCGGACTCACGCGAGGGAGGGTCGAATGAAGACGATCTCAATCGTTCGATGGCTCTCGATTCCGGCCGCGATCGCTCTGCCCCGACCCGCAGCAACGGAGCGCGCCGCGTGCCATAGTCTTGAATCGCGTCTTCTCTTCCGATGTGGTTCTTCGGCACACTCCGTCATTCATTGACTTTTCGCAGATCGCCTGCATATTCTTCGGCCGCCCTGGATGCAGCCGCTGTCGACACACGCTCGTGACGTCACGCCTTTTGGGATCGGTGTTCGAAGGAGGCATCTGCTATGCGCATCTCGGCGAAGTGCCTGGCAATTCTCACGGTCCTGCTCCTGCCCGGAACTGTCTTTGCTCAAGCCGTCCTGACAGGCACCGTTCATGACGCATCGGGGGCGGTGCTGCCCGGCGTCACCGTCGAGGCCGCCAGCCCGGCGCTCATCGAAAAAACGCGGTCGGCGACGACCGACGGTTCGGGTCAGTACCGCATCATCGATCTGCAGACCGGCACCTATGCCGTGACGTTCACACTGCCCGGCTTCACCACTGTCAGGCGCGCGAACATCGAGCTCTCCGGCACGCAAACAGTCACGATTCCGATCGAAATGCGTGTGGGCGGCATCGCCGAGACGATTACGGTCACCGGCGAGACGCCGCTCGTCGACGTGCAGAATGCCAAGCGCGAAGTCGTCATGAACAAGGACACCATCCAGGCGTTGCCAGTGGCGCGCGCCGTCGGCGCGCTGCTCAACGCGACGCCGGGGCTGACGGTCGACACCAACGGTCCGGCGTTATCGCCCACGATGACGTTCTTCAACGCGCATTCGAGCACGGCGAATTCCACCGGCGTCGCCGGCGAAGGCCGCATGACGGTCAACGGCATGACGATCGCGGCGGCGAGAAGCGGCGGTGTGTCGTCGTACGTGTATGACACTCCCAACTCGGAAGAAATCGCCGTGACCGTCGGCGGCGGGCTCGGCGAAAGCGACATCGGCGGGCCGGTGATGAACCTCGTGCCGAAGTCGGGCGGCAACACCTTCGGAGGTACGGCGTTCTTCAACGAGGCCGGCAACTGGTCGCGCGGCCACAACCTGACGGACGACCTCCGCGCCATCGGCCTGACGCAGACCCCCGGCATCATCGAGGCGTACGACGCCAGCGGCTCGTTCGGCGGCCCGATCATGAAGGACCGGCTATGGTTCTACGCGAGCTATCGCAACCTGGACACGCAGACGGCGATGGAAGGCATCACCGCGAACGCAAACGCCGGCGACGCGTCACGCTGGGACTGGGTAGGCTCGCCCGTCAACGCGCGTCTCGTGCAGGACCGCCAGATGTTCATCGGCCGCCTCACCGGCCAGGTTGGAAGGAATCGCCTCTCGTTCAATTCCGAATACCAGCATCGCTGCGAAGGCACGCCGCTGAAGGTCGACACGCCGGGCTGCCACAATCGCAGCTCTGATTGGATCGGCCTCGGCAACAACGCCACGCCGTTCCAGTCGCCGGAAGCGACGTCGACCGCGGCGCGCGGCTACTTCGACGCGCCCTTCTACGTCAATCAGCCGTTCTGGACGATGCCGGCGAGCAACAAGCTGCTGCTCGAGGCTGGCTACACCGCGTTCCGATACAACCCGATCTTCGGTTTTCCACCACCGGACGGCATCACGAACCTGGTGCCGGTCACCGAGCAGTCGAACGCGATCAATCCGGCCACCGGCCAGCGCTTCGCGCCGCAGCCGAACTACGCGTATCGCGCGGTGGAGTCGTGGGGATGGGCGGTCGGCAAGACCGACGGCTGGCGCGTGTCGGCGTCCTACGTCACCGGCGCACACAACATGAAGATCGGCTATCAGGGCAACCGGCTCGACCAGCTCGATCAGACGATCGCGAACGACACGCAGCTCGGCTACCGCTTCAACCAGGGTATCCCGAACGCGGTGAGCTACTACCTGCCCGACTTTGGCCGTCGAACGATCACAAAGCTGCAGGGCCTCTTCATACAGGACAGCTGGACCCGCAGCCGGTTGACGCTGCAGGGCGCGCTGCGCTACGACCACTCCTCGAGCTACGCGCCGGTCGAGCAGAACGGCACCACGCGGACGTCGTTCCTCAATCCGACGGCGATCCCGATCCAGAAGACGCCGGGCATCGATGCCTATAACGACCTGACGCCGCGCGTCGCCGCGGCGTACGACGTGTTCGGCAATGGCAAGACGGCGCTCAAGTTCAACTGGGGCCGCTACCTCGCGTACGCCGCGAACGATCCGCCGTATACCTCGACCAACCCCGGCTTCACCGTCGTGCGGTCGGTCACCAATCGCGGCTGGACCGACTCGAACCGGAACTACGTCGTCGACTGCGACCTGCTCAATCCCGCGACGCAGGATCGGTCGGCGAGCGGCGGCGACATCTGCGCCGCCGCGGTCGGCAACCAGGCCAACTTTGGCAAAGTGGGCGCGGCGACGATCGTCAATCCCGACGTGCTGCACGGCTGGGGCAAGCGTCCGGGCGATTATCAATGGGCGGCGACGCTGCAGCATGAGATCATCCCGCGTGTCACGGCGGAAGTCAGCTACACGCGCCGGAACTTCTTCGGGTTCTTCGTCACCGACGATCTGAATCGCAACGTCAACACGGCGTACGAAGCCTACACACTGGCGGCGCCGCAGGATCCGCGGCTGCCGAATGGGGGCGGCTATCCAATCACCGTGTACGTGCCGACGGCCGCGGCCAATGCGATTCCTTCCAAGACGTATCTGACGTGGGAAACCGACTACGGTCCGGAGCGTACCAGCTACTGGCACGGCGTCGACTTCACGCTCAACGCGCGCCTGCGCGAAGGCCTCACCGCATCGATAGGCACGAGCACCGGCCGCGCGGTGCTCGACGACTGCGCGACGGCGACGAAATACAATCAGGTGAACGCCCAGACCAACGTCGCCGCCGGTCCCGATCCGCGCGGCTGCCACAGCGTCGATCCGTTTCAGACGCAGGTGCGCGGCCTCGCCATATACATCATCCCGAAGATCGACGTGCTGGTCAGCGCGACGGTGCGGTCGCAACCGCCCGTCCAGCTCGGCGCGCCTCCGGCCGGCGCAACGATCGCGGGTGGCGGCAACTCCGCACAGTGGATCGTACCGAACTCCGTCGTCGCGGCGGCGCTCGGCCATTTGCCGGTCGGCGCGACGGCGACCGGCACCACGACGATTCAGATAGCAGACAATGTCAACCGCGTGTACGCGGATAACCGGCGGACCCAGATCGACATGCGCTTTGCCAAGGTCCTGCGCTTCGCTCGCACGCGATCCGATATCGGGATCGACCTCAACAACCTGCTGAACACGAACTACGCGACCGGCTACAACACGACTTACGCGTACAGCGTCGGCAACGCGCTGCAGGGCGGCACGTGGGGCAACCCGACGAGCATCTACACGCCGCGGTTCATGCGCATCAACTACACGATCAACTTCTGATCGCGTAGCGTGCGGCCGCTTGAAGTGGCAGGCGCTCAGGACCGACTTCTCCTCCTGTCGGTCCTCCGCCTGCGCGGTCTCTCCTGGCGCAGCACCGCGCCGATCGCGTGCTCCAGCTGCGGCGTGCTGAACGGCTTCGACAGGAGCGGCGCACCGGCGTTGCGGATCCGCTGCTGCGCCTCCGGCACCGCGGTGAATCCCGAAATGAAAATGACGGGCAGACCGGGGCGAACGCCGCGGGCGGCCTCGGCCAGCGCGATGCCGTCCATTCCTTCGGCGAGCCCGACGTCCGTCAACAGCACGTCCGGCGCGCCCGGACCCTGAATCAGCAGCAGCGCTTCGGTGGTTCCTTCGGCCACGAGCACTTTGTGTCCGAGGCTTTCGAGCTGGCGCCGGACGATGCTGCGGACTTCGGATTCGTCCTCGACGACGAGAATCGTGCGCGGCGTGGCCGAGACGCGCACCGGCGCGGCGCTGAGCGCGGACGATCGCGCATCGCCCGAGGCAAGCGGCAGCATCATCGTCACCGTCGTGCCGCGGCCCGGCTGAGACGCGATCGTCACGGTGCCGCCCGTTTGTTTCGCGAAGCCGTACACCATGCTCAGCCCGAGTCCGGTGCCGCGCGTGGTGCCTTTGGTGGTGAAGAACGGCTCGAAGGCGCGCGCGAGCACGTCCGGCGTCATCCCGCAGCCGGTATCCTCGAGCGCGAGCACCGAGTAGGAGCCGGGCTTGAGGTCCTCGTCGGTCGCGGGCTCCTTCGTGATCTTCATCGCCGATGTGCGGATGGTCAGCGAGCCGCCGTTGGGCATCGCGTCGCGCGCGTTCAGCGCGATGTTGAGAATGGCCGCCTCGAGCGCCGCCGGATCGACGAACGCCACGCCCGCATCGTCGCGGGTCTCGGTAATGATGCGGATCGTCGAGCCGAGCGTGCGGCCGAGCAGCTTCACGCTGCTGTCCACGAGCGCGTTGACGTTGACCGGCTGCGGGTTCAGCAGACGCCGGCGCGAAAACGCGAGCAGGTGGCCGGTCAGGTCGCGTCCATGCAGCGTCGCGCGCAGCACGGCGTCGATGATTTCGTCGGCGTAGCGATCCTTCGGCAGGTACGCGCGCAGCAGCTCGACGTTGCCGAGGATGATCGCGAGGATGTTGTTGAAATCGTGCGCGATGCCGCCGGTGAGCTGTCCGACGGCTTCCATCTTCTGCGATCGAAAGAGCGCCTCGCGCGTCTGCTCGATCGTTTCCTGCGCGCGCCGCAGCTCGGTGATGTCGTGTGAGATGCCGAAGAGGCCGAGAATCCTGCCGCCCCGATCGCGGTACACGCCTTTCGTCACCAGATAGGCCTGTCTGCCGGTCTCGCTGGTCGCCACGCCTTCGAATACGTGCGGATTCCCCGATTCGAGCACCTTCCGGTCGTCCTCGATGAACTGCCGCGCGGTTTCTTCCGGATACAGCTCGAGATCGTGCTTGCCGATGATTTCGTCCGGAGATTTTCCGAGGAAGCGCGCGGCCGCTTCGTTGACGAGGACGTACCGGCCTTCGAGATCCTTGACGAAGATGGCGTCGGGCGTCGCCTCCATCACCGCCTGGAGAATCTGAAAGCTGTTCGGAATCGCCATCGGCCGATCACATTATCGCCGGGCGCGTTCGCCGGGCAGACGCCGATTCGCTGTTTCAGAGATGGTGCGGTCCACCCACGATTTTCGGACTGGTTTGCCAGTTGTCCCGCACCGGACCTTCGCGGCGCCACGACGGAGCCGGCATCATCAGCATGCGGCTCAAGGCGACGACGAACGGTTCGTACGAACGCCGCAGCTCGGCGAGCCGCGCGTCGGCATCGGAGGATCGACGCGGGCGAAGCCCGGACTCCTCGAGCAGCTGACGCACGCGCTCCAGTTCCGCCGGCGACAGCCGATCCGCCGACGCGTCGAGCGGGGCATGCAGTACCTGTGTGAGATCGACGGCGGTGTGCCGTGCGATCGCGAAGGTCACTTGCGCCTGCCACAGCGGGATGCCTTCGATGCCGACGATGACGAGCGCGGACGCATCGAGAACGGCGACGAGCGCCGCCACCCATGACTGACGCTGATGCTGAGATCGAAAGAACGCGAGCACGGGATACGAGATGTGGCTCTCCAGCAGTTCCGAACACCAGTACTCCCAGTCTCTGAGAAACGCGTCGAGCGCGTTCAGCTGGCCGGCGCTGGCCAGACGCCGCAGGAGCTCCGCCGCGGCCGGAGGCGAGCCGGCCCACGCGTCCATCAGCGTGAGCCGCACTTCTCGGCGGGAGAACGATTGATAGAGCACAGGGAAATACGCGATGACGATGGCGAGGAACGCGAAGCCCATGCCGCCTTCGGCGACCGTGAGGACGCGCGCGATGCCGCCCACGGGGTGCACGTCGCCGAGGCCGAGCGTGAAGAACGTCGTTCCGCTGATGTACAGATCGTCGCCAAACCGCGCCTGGCCGCCCTCGACGGCGAGGTGTGAACCGTCCGCCCACTGCAGCAGCGCGAAGCCGGCGATGAGACACAGCGCCCACACCGTCAGCAGACCGAGAAGCGACACTGGCCCGTACACCGCGAGAAACCGCTCCCGCCGGCTGTCGTGGCGGACGCGTGTCGCTACGGCACTCCACGACTGCCATGTGAAGCGGAAATAGGTCCGCGCGAGTCGGAGGCGCCGCGTCACGGTCCGCGGCAGGACGACGGTTTCGAATGCGTCCCAGAGCGCAGTGGCGATGAGGATGAGACCGATCAGAAGCGACGCGACTCGCACGGCGGAGATTCTCTCATCGAAGCGGACCGGGACCGCGGTCGGCTTTGCGCCGTTCCTCCTTCACGGCACAGCTCGAGAGCAGAAGTGGGCGGAGCTTCTATAAGATTTGAGTGCGTTTCAAACTTGCCGGAGGACCGTGGTAGCGCAGGCGTTCAGGCCTCCCAACCGGGCGGCCGGGCAGTCCTAAAGGGCTACGCTACTCAATTCTGAAACGCAACTCTCAGTTTTGTTCGGGATGTTCCCGGTCAGGATCTGCCGCACGGCATTGGAGGAGCGGTGAGCGCAATCGATCGTCGGTCGTTTCTCGCTGCCATCGTCGCCGCTGCGGCGCGCGCGAATTCAGCGACAGCGGATGGACAGGCCGCGACATCGCGGCCCGAAACATTCACGCAGTGGATCGGCGCGTCGCGCAAGGCTCGCGCGGACGCGCTGCAGCCGTGCCTCGATTTCATTCGCGCCAGCGACCCATCGATCCGCGCCTGGGTGCAAGTGCAGCCGGAACGGCCGACGGGAAACGGAAAACTCTCCGACATCCCGTTCGGCGCGAAGGACATCATCGAGACGAAAGGGCTCGCGACCGAGTACGGTTCGCCGATCTACAAAGGACGGATTGGCACCGCGGACGCCGCCATCGTGCGCAACCTGCGCGGGCGCGGAGCCGTCCTGCTCGGCAAGACGCACACCACCGCGTTCGCGTACCGGACGCCGGCACCGACGCGCAATCCGCGCGACCTGACGCACACGCCGGGCGGTAGCTCCAGCGGATCGGCCGCCGCGGTTGCGGCGGGCATGGTGCCGTTCGCGCTTGGCACGCAAACCGGCGGATCGGTGCTGCGGCCCGCGTCGTTCTGCGGCGTCACCGGTTTCAAACCCACCTACGGTCTCCTGCCGATGGAAGGGGTGTTTCCTTTCGCGAAGAGCCTCGACACCCTCGGCCTCTTCACGCATTCGGCCGCCGACATGATCGCCTTGTGGGAATCGCTCGACTACCCGACCGGTCGGTCCGAAGAGTTTCCGCTGGCGGTGCCGGAACCGATGCCGGACGTCGAACCCGCGATGGCTTCGACCTTCGAGAAGACGGTGACTCATCTGCGCCGTGCCGGCGTCGCAATCCGCCCCATCGACATCGCTCCGATGCTCGCAAGGCTCGTCGATGCGTCGAGGATCGTGATGTTCTATGAGGGCGCGCGATTTCACGAGCAGCGGTTCAAGCAGTACGGCGATCGTCTCGAGGACATGGCGAATCTGGTTCGAGAGGGTCTGCGGATTCCGCCGGCGCGATACGGCGAGTCGATGGGATACATCGGCGAGTGCAGGTCCACGGTCGCGGAGCTGTACAAGGCGACGCCGATCATTCTCGTTCCCGCGGCGCCGGGCCCGGCGCCGCTCGGTCTCGCGTCGACCGGCGATTCACGCATGAACGCGCCGTGGACGGCGCTTGGCACACCCGCAATCACTGTTCCGATGCCCGTGGGAAGCGCGCTGCCGCTGGGCCTCCAGTTGACGGCAGATCGAGGACAGGACGCGAGCGTCCTTCGAACCGCGGTGCGGCTCGAAACGCTGCTTCGCCAGCAGTAGAAAAGGGTTTGCTCAGCGGATCGGCAGGAACTCCGCCGGCGCGAGGGCGCGGCGCGTGAAGCGCGCGGCGCGAATTGCGCCCTTGAAGTAATTCACCAGATTGATCCGCACCCCGATCGACGAGCGGCCCGGACCCTGGGGATCGAGACGAATCTGGGCCGCGCCTTCCTGCACGCCGTTCACGTAGTTCCGGAACTCGCGGCCGTCGTACACGGCTGCCACGTGATACCACTCTCCGAGCGCGTGAAGGCGTTCGGGATTGATGAGCGCCTTTTCGGCAGCGCCGCTGTGCACGTAGCTGTCGAAATACCATTGCCCTCCGACGATCCGGAGCTCGAACAACATGCGGTCGTCGCTGCCGGTCTGCTGCAGATGGAACCACCGCTGTGCCGGCTCGCCTCCGTCCGGACGGAAGATGGCCTCCCACGTGAACGTCGACGCTCCGGCCAGCGGATGGACGCCGACGACGAGCGCATCATGGACGCCGTCGAAGGCGATCGCCTTGCCGATCGGCGTATCGATCACCCGCGGGTCGCCGACGACCGTCGTCTCGTGGCCGCCGATGCCATCGAGGCGATCGAAGGTCCACAGCTCGGCGTCGGCACCGATTAGAATGACGCCGGAAGCAGCAAGGAGCGAAGCGATGACACGTCGAGCGCGCGTCTTCACGGACATCGTCGTGATTCTCCTCGGGTGCCGTCTCGCCGCCGGCGTCGCGATCGGGCTCGGCGCATTTCAGGGTCGAAACTTTACGCCAATCACCGATCAAATGCTGCTCACTCCCGATCCTGCGGATTGGCCGAACTGGCGGCGCACGCTCGACGGATGGGGATACAGCCCGCTGAAGCAAATCAACAAACAGAACGTTCATCAACTCCAGCTCGCGTGGTCGTGGGGCCTCAAGCCCGGGCTAAGTCAGCCGACGCCGCTCGTCGCCAACGGCACGATGTACGTGCCGAGTCCCGGCGGCGGCGCGCAGGCGCTCGACGCCGCAACCGGCGATCTGTTGTGGGAGTACGCCGCCACCTCCGCGGACGGCGCCGCGCGCACGTCGCCGATGCGAAATCTCGCCATCTACGGCGACAACGTGTACGTCGCCACTGCGGATGCGCATCTCGTCGCGCTGAACGCGCGAACCGGCGCGGTCGCGTGGGACCATCGGGTCGCCGACAGCAAGCTCGGTTACACCTATTCGAGCGGACCGATCGTCGTGAAAGGACTCGTCGTCGCCGGTGTCACCGGGTGCCAACGCTACAAGAACGACGTCTGCTTCATCTCGGCGCACGACGCGCGAACCGGCAGAGAAGTGTGGCGCACGCCGACGATCGCCAGGCCCGGCGAACCGGGCGGCGACAGCTGGGGCGAGCTGCCGCTCATGTTCCGGGCGGGCGGCGACGCGTGGATGCCCGGCAGCTACGATCCGGCGACCAACCTTATTTACTGGGGCACCGCGCAGGCCAAGCCGTGGACGCGATTCGCGCGCGGGACCGACGGCGACGCGCTCTACACGAACTGCACGCTCGCGATCGATCCGGCGACCGGACGAATCGTCTGGTACTACCAGCACATTCCCGGCGAGACGCACGACCTCGACGAAGCGTTCGAGCGCATCCTCATCGATTTCAACGGCCGCCAGTCGGTGTTCACGATGGGCAAGCTGGCGATTCTGTGGGAGCTGGATCGCAGGACGGGCGCGTTCGTCAGCGCGCACGACCTGCGCTATCAGAACGTGGTCGACGTCGATACTCGAACGGGGAAAGTGACCTATCGGCCGAACAAGATTCCGCAGCCGGGTGTGCCTCTGGAATTCTGCCCGAGCTCGAGCGGCTTCAAGAGCCTGCGCGCGATGGCGTACCACCCGGACACGCAGGCGTTCTACATCCCGCTCTTACTGAGCTGCGAGCGAGGCACGTTCGGCAGCGACATCAAGCGCGAGGAAGGCGGCGGCGGATCCGGCGGCGTGCGGCGTACGAACCTGATCCACCCGGAAAGCCGCGACGGAATCGGCGAGTTCCTCGCGATGCACGCGCGGGACGGCAGCATTCTCTGGCGTCACCGCACGCGAACGCCGCCCAACACCGCCGCGCTCACGACCGGCGGCGGCCTCGTCGTGGTCGGCGACTACGACCGATATCTCTACGTGCACGACGCCGCGAGCGGCGACATTCTGTTTCAGACACGGCTGCCGACGTCGGTGCAAGGCTTTCCGATCACCTACGCTGTCGGCGGCAGGCAATACCTCGCGGTACCGGTCGGCACCGGAGGCGGACAGTGGGTGACGACGATTCCAGCGGACCTCACGCCGGAGAAGAAAATTGCGCAGAGTGCGAACGGGATCTTTGTCTTTGCCCTGCCGCGATGACGAGTATCCACTCTCGTACTTTGCCGGCGCACGGCGGAAGCGGATCGCAGGCCAGCAGATACAGCAGCACCGTCGTCAACAGGACGAGGAAATAACTGAGCAGGACGATGCGGACGCGAAGATTGAAATAAACGAGCGCAACCGGATACCAGAGCAGGATCGCAAGCGTCACGAACGACATTCGGAGTTGTGCATCCCGCACGCGTCTCGGATTCCTGAAGCCCTTCGTCACGCGCCGATACGCGTTGGCTTCGTACTCCTCGATGGACACCTTGAAGATCGTCTGCGTCAGCGCATAGAACACGCCGCCGCAGAACAGCCCGACGAGGACTCGCAGCCAGAGCTCGGTGCTCCAGAAATACAAACCGGCCCACACGAAGTACACGATGATGCTCAGATTCGTGAGCTGCACGGCAAGCCACACGTTCGTCTTGCCCGTCAGGAGCTGAAACTTACGACAGGCCCATTCGGTCATGTCCAGGATGAAGAGGTCGATGTGGTTCATTTCCTTCGGCGGTCTATTGTGGATCCAGCCACGTTCAGTTCGTCAGCCTGGGCTTCCGGCCAACAATGATGAGATGACACTGGACGACGTCACATGGCGCGAGCGCGCTGATATCATCACGGAGTAGATATCGTTGCGAGGTAGATCGTCGCGGCGGCGATTCGGCCGTTCGCGCCGCGCGCTTCGCATCGGTCTCGTTTCCCTGACTCGGATTTTCCTGGAGGTCGATATGGCCTCGTCCTGCCGCCGATTGCGAAACCCTGTCGTACTCGCGCCGTGTATTGCCGCCGCGGTCGTTCTGTCGGTCGCGCCGCATGCCGCGATCGGTGACCCGATCCGGATTTGGAAGGTCGGCTCGCCCTATCGCCGCGATACACCCAGAGCAACGGTGCCCTTCAACTTCGAGCGAGAGTCGACGACACGCGGATTTCAACTGACGGTCGAGGCGTTTCCGGCAAAGAACTTCGCGGCAACCTTCTTCGACGCGGTCGCGCGCAGCGCCGCGCCCGACGTGATCGTCTTCGACAATTTCGGCGTGATGGACGGCATCACGACGCCGCTGGGACGCTTCGAGGGAATCGGTCAGGAGCCGACGCTGCGACAGCAGTTCATTCGCGTCACGGGAGCTTTCGACGAGTTGCTCGGACCCGAACGCGGATGGACGTATTTGTTTGCCTTGTCACCGAACCACGCGGCGGCGAGGATCCTTGCGTCGAAGCCGCCGCGATGTCCGAACGGACCGCCGGCGCCGCCGCTGTACGGAGGGCTCGAGCAAATCGTGCCAACAGTCGCCGCAGCGCACCTCGAAGGCGACCTCGGCGTGGTGCAGTCGTACGCCGACCCCGAGCGACTTCCGTCCACGCGACCGCGTCGGGAAACGATCAAGGCCGGTGGAATACAGCCGTGCGGTGTGTGGGGGAACGAGAAGCTCGCCATCGCATCGGTGAATGCGGCGTACGACGCGAACACGACTCTTGGTCACACCCGTCTGCTGCTCGTTCTGCGGAAGCCTTCCGTCCAATGGCAGCTGCTCGTCGCCGCGCGCGATCCGATCTCGAACGATGAGTTCATGAGGGACGCGTCGCGGCTTGGGAGTCTGCTGACGCCGGAACAGCAAGTTCGTGCGCTGCCGATCCCGGCGATGCTGCTGTCGCCAATCACCGGCGAACTTCCGCTTCCAGCGAGTGGCCAGCGGTTCGGGACGTTCGTCTGGCAGTCGAGCGCGTCCGACGATGTCGTCGCTGAAATCGCCGAGTTCGCCTATGAGGACGACGCGCGTCTGTTCCTCAGCCGGCCGCGGCGGCCGGCGGGGCGCGGCGAACTTTCGACAGGCCGGCTGTGGACCACGCGCGGCGAATGGTACTGGCGCGTCTGGTCGATCTCACGAGCAGGCGACGTTGCATTCTCGGAAGCGAGAACGTTTACGCACTGACGATCGCTCGCACGAATCAGCGTTCGACGAAGCTCTTCAGCCGGTCGAGTGTCTCGTCCCACTGCGCCGCGATCGTCTGCAGCTGCCGGCGCGCGTCCGCGAGCCGCTTCTGTTCCAATTGCCAGACGCTCTCGCGCCCCTGCTGCTCGCTGCGCACGAGGCCGGCGTCTTCCATCACGCGCAGGTGCTTGGTGATCGCCTGACGCGTGATGTCGAAGCCGTCGGCGAGTCTCGCGATCGACATCGGACCGTCGTGGCTGAGGCGCGAGACCAGGCGCAGCCGGGTCTCGTCGCCCAGCGCCGCAAACACCGGCGCCGCTCCGATGAACGCCGCGTTCGCCTTCCTGGAGTTACGCGTTGTTCGCAAGATACTTCTCGATCAGCGTCATCTGTATCGTCCATCCACCCTCGTTCGCCGCGAACGCCTTGGCGCGCCGCTCGAGCGGGATGCGATCGAAGCCCGATTCGGTCACGGTGAGCAGCGTGCCGTTCGGGACTTCCTCGAGCGCGAAGGTGATGAGCGTCGTCGGTTCGGCCGAGTAGTCGACGCCTCGCTCGATCGCGAACGGATGCCACCGGAACGCGAAGATCCGCTCCGGCTCGATCCGGTCGATCGTGATCTCGAACGGGACGTCCTTGTAGTCCCGCTGCATCTTCGCCACGTTGGCGTCGACGGTGGTCCCGACCAGCACGCCTCGCTGGAGCGCGCCCACCTTGAAGGGCGCGTCGAACTTCACGCCGAACCAGGCGCCGAACTCCTCGGCGTCGGCGATCGCCCTCCACACACGCGCGCGCGGCGCGCGCAGCAGGACCTGCTTCTCGATGCGATCTGTGCTGTTCACAATGGACATATGCAACCTCGTGGTTGCCATCGTATACGAGGCGGCCGAATTGTGCAACCCCTGGGTTGCCGATTCGCCGGCCCGGCCAGGCGGCGTCAGACGGCAGCGGTGAGGGCGGTTCTTGATGCGCTTGCGGTGCGCAACTTGCTTGGTACCGCGCATGGCGCCGCATCGGTCTGACCTTGACCGCTCATGCAGGCGTCGAGACAGCTGGGGCATACGCCGGTTGGGGACGGACGAGGACCGAAGATGGGCAACACGTCACGGCACATCGACCTGACGCCGCGTGAGCGCGATGTCGTGCGCGGCGTCGTCGCCGGATGGAAGAATCGCCAGATGGCGCAGGAGTTCGGTCTGACCGAACAGGCCGTCAAGAACGTCCTGTCAAACGTCTATCACAAGTGCCACGTGCGCAATCGGCTGGAGCTCGCGATGTTCGCGATGCGGCATCATCTAGTACCCGACTGATGGAACGCGTTGCCGCCGCCGTTCTCGAAGCGGAAGTGGGAAGAGCTCACTTTGGAGCAACCGCGCGCCGCCGAAGGGACAATGCGCCGAACGCCAGACCGGCGACCAGCATCACGAGCGTCCGTGGTTCGGGCGTTGGGCTCACAGGCGCCGGGCTGAAGGTGAATACCGTGCTGCCCACAAGGAAGCTGCCGCCGCCGGTGTCCCGGAGCGACACGAGCGATGCCGTTCCGTGGCCCGCCAGGTTCGCCGTAAACAGCGGCAGCCCCGCGCGGTCGCGATCGGAGAATCCAGAGAGCACGCCGCTCATCGTGAAGAGAGTGCTGAACGAACCAGAAATCGTGGCGGGAACGATAAACGGCGTCGCGTTGAAATTGAGGCCGCCGCTGAGGAAGACGTCGAATTGCGCGCCGTTGACCGTCTCACGCAATGGATGGTTGAGGAATTGCGACGGTGTAACGGTCGTGCTGAGATCGACCCGCGTGCCGGCACCGACGGCCGGCGTTCCCTGCGCGAAGGTTTCGACCGCGATGGCGGTGTCGTTTCCGAAGAGCTCGAAGCCGAACGGCGGATCCAAGCCGCTGAATGGCGATGCCAACGCCACCGTTCCGCGACTGATCGCGATTGGGTCGGCGAACGCATACGGCACCGCGCCCAGACAACTGACGGCCGCCAGCAGAAACAGGCGCAGCCTCATTCGATTCCTCCTAAGCGCTATCACCGTCACCACCGCTCGTCGGGTTAGGTATGCACGTAAAGCGGCCTTCACTGGCGAATCGTCGATGTGCAATTGAAGCGCCGGCCTCCGGCGTGGCACGGCGCTCGCGCGCTCGTCAGCGCCTTCTGAGCGAAGGTGCTGCCTGGCCGTGGAACGGTAAGGAATTGCTCAGAATGAGCAGCGTGACATCCTGAAACCGGCCGACGCCGAACGGGCCATTTCCGCATGGCACTGATGAAGACGAAGCCTCGGAATCGAGGCGACGAGAACTCCGGTGCCCGCTGTCTTCATCTGGGACATTCGGTGCCCCGCGGATGGATAGCGTCTGCTCGAAGAAACGATTGAGGTGACGAGGGAGAAAATCAGTTCTGAAGCATCGGCCCCAGATACGTCCATACGGTTTCGGCAATGCGGCGCGCGCCTGCCGCATTCGGGTGCACGAGGTCCGATCCGTTGAGATCGGGAGCCAGCGCGACCCCGGCGAGCAGAAAAGGAACGAGCGGAACGGACTGCTGCTGCGCAAGGGTAGGAAAAATGAAGTGAAACGCGACCGAGTAGTCCAGGCCGTACGTCGGCGGCGTCTCCATCCCGCATAAGAGCGGACGAACGTTCCGCTCGCGCGCGCGCTGGACGATCGCCAGAAGATTCTGCTCGATCGTCGAGACGGCTACTCCTTTCAAGCCGTCGTTCGCACCGAGCTCCACGACGAGCACGCCGGCGTCACTGGTGAGCAGCGGGTCGAGACGCCGCAGCCCGTCGACCGTCGTGTCTCCGTTGACGCCGGCGTTGACGACCGTCCAGCGAAGGCGCTGCGCTTCGACGCGTGCCTGCAGCTGCGACGGAAAACTGTCCTCAATCGACGGCGACACGGCAAGGCTGTCGCCGAGCACGACGACGCGGCGGATTGGTGTCGGGGTTGCCGACGGAGATGTGAGCGTGTCGCGCGAGCCGCATGCGGCCGTGACGAGCAGCAGCAGCGCTGACCGGAACTTCCGGCGGGCCATGGTGCGCGAGGGAGGATCCGCGGGCTGCTACCCCTTGGATTTCTTCAACTGTCGCCGCGCGCTGTTCATATGCTTCCTCGGGCCGTCGGCACCCTGGCGCGCGCGATCCCGACCCTCACGCATGCCCGGGTGGATGTTCCTGATGTAGTGCTCCAGGTTCTCGTGGTTGACCCTGTATTCTTCCATCAGCGCGTTGATGCGGACGAAGCGTTCGTCCTCGTTGTCCTTCTTCGTCGGCACCTAGAAAGTGTACCACCCTGCTGTCTCGTGTATCCGGCCTTCGTCAGAACAGCTGACGCGATCGCGCGGCGGCGCTCGAGCTCGTCGACGATCGCTGCGGTTGAAATAACTGCGGAGCGAACGTCGACAGATAGTCGCGCCAGTTCAGCCATGTGTGCGCGCCCTCGCTCTCGACGAACACCGGCTTGAAGCCGTGCTTCTTCAACAGCTCCACCGTGCTGCGCGTCGTCGCGATCAGAAAATCCTCCTTGCCGGTGCCGAACCACATGAGGTTCAGGCCTCGCTTGTTGGCCGCGTTGTCGAGCGCGGCGAGATGCTGTTTCTCCCACGCTTCAGCGAAAGGCGCAGAGGCCGTGTCGGCTGACGGCGCCGCGCCGCGGCCGGCGCTGATGATGCCGGAGCTGAACACGCCGATGTACGCGAACTTGTCCAGATGCGGAATCGCGATGTTGAGCGTCTGATTACCTCCCATCGAGAGTCCCGCAATCGCGCGGCTCTGGCGATCGGTCAACACGCGATAGTTCTTCTCGACGTACGGCATCAGGTCGGTCATGAAGTCGTTGGCGAACGGATCGGGGCCGGACCCGATTCCCGGGATTCCCTCCGCCGCAGCGACCGGCACCGACCCACCGAGCGCCGCGCCCGCGCCGTTCACGTGCCCGGCGGGCATTACGACGATCATCGGCTTCGCGCTGCTGGCTGCGATCAGGTTGTCGAGGATGAAGCCTGCGCGACCGACCGACGTCCACGAATCATCGACGTCGCCTGCGCCGTGGAGAAGGTAGAGGACTGGATAGCGATCGCGGCTCGTCTCGTAGCCCGGCGGTGTGTAGATGTGCATCCGGCGGATGCCGCCGAGCGCCGTCGAGTTGTAGTGAACCGCGGCGACAGCGCCGTGCGGCACATTTTTCGTATCGAACAGATCCGAACCGGGCACAACGGCGAGGCTGTAGACGGTCGTGTTGGTCTGGCTCGTCGCAGGATTGCGCGCGTCGACGACGGTCAATCCATCGACCACGAAGACGTAGCGGTACGCGCCCGCCGGCAGCGGTCCGAACGTCGCCTCCCAGATCCCGTCAGCGTTTTTCGTCAACTGCGGCAGCGCGACGCCGCGGCCGCCGACACCGGGAATGTCGCCGGGACTCCGCAGCTCCACCTTCTGTGCGGCCGGCGCGAGGATGCGGAAGGTCACGCGTCGATCGCGGCGCACCTCGGGCGATGTCACCGTCGGACCCTGCGCCGCACCTCGTCCAGGCTGGACCGCAGGCGCCGCGGCAGAGGAGGCGGGTTGTTCCCGCGCTACGAGCCTCGGCGCGATCAACGAACCGACGAGTAGTACGGCAAGCGCCAGGTCTCTCGACAGAACGCGATGCGTCATATTTCTCTCCATGGCTTTCGGCTCGCTCAGGGCGGAACGCGCGAATTGTAATCGATTTCATCCAGGGGCGGCGGGCCGTCGCCAGGCCCTATAATCACCTCGGATCGTCTGAAACGTGCGCACGACGCTCATCTGGTCGACCGTCGCGGTTTCCGTCTTTGCCGGCGCTGCCTGCGCTCGCAATTACGGTCATCCGCCGTCCGCTCGATTGCTGTCGCAGGAACTGCAGCGTTCAGGCGCGCCGCCATCGGCACCCGCCTCGGAATATGCAGCCCTCGTCGGCACCTACTGCATCACCTGCCACAACGACCGGCTCAAGACGGCGGGGCTCACGCTGCAGGCGCTCGATCTGGCGACCGTCCCGGAGCATGCTGCCGTCTGGGAGAAGGTTGCGCGCAAGCTGCGATCGGGCGAGATGCCGCCGTCGACCGTTCGGTCCCGTCCCGACGCTCGCGTCGCCGCAGCGTTGGCCACGTATCTGGAAACCACGCTCGACCGCGCGGCCGCTGCTCATCCCAATCCGGGCCGCGCGCCAGTTCATCGCCTGAATCGCGCGGAGTACAGCAACGCCGTGCGCGACGTACTGAACGTCGACATCCATCCGGGCGAATGGCTGCCGGTGGATGATTCGGGTTACGGGTTCGACAACATCGCCGAAGTGCTGTCGACGTCGCCGGCGCTGCTCGATCGGTACATGTCGGCGGCGCGCAAAGTGAGCCGGCTTGCGGTCGGCGATCTCACGATGAGGCCCGTCGAAGAGATCTACAACGCGAAGCGCGATCCGGTGAAAGGCAGCCGGAACGAGCAACTGAACGGCGACCTGCCGTTCGACTCGCGCGCCGGCATGACGGTCGCTCACTATTTTCCGCTCGACGCGGAGTACGTCTTCAAGGTCCGTTTTCTCGGCGTTCAAGCCGACGGCGAGGAGACAGAGATCGATCCGTACCAGGTGCGCGTCGCGGTCAGGGCCGGACTGCACACCGTTGGCGTGACGTCGCCGCGCGAGAACCTGAAGCTTGAACGCGAGGCGCCGCCGGGACCGGGCGGCGCGGCGGCCGCGGCCGCCGGCGCGGTCGAGATTCCGTCGCCAGTCGATTTGAGGTTGAACGGCGCGCGCCTGAAACGATTCGATGTGCGTGCGCGGACGCCAGAAGTCAGCAAGTTGATCGTCGGCGGCCCGTACGAGCCGACAGGCCGTGGAGACACACCGAGCCGGCGGACGATTTTCACGTGTCATCCCGCTCGGCCCGCCGAGGAGCCGGCGTGCGCGCGAAGCATTCTCACGTCGCTGGCGCACCGAGCCTTCCGCCGCCCGGTGACGAATGCCGATATCGATCCGCTGTTCGCGTTCTACCAGAAGGCCCGCTCCCCTCACGGCGACGCGACGGCGGCTGGGCGACGCAGCGAAGCGGAGTCGGAGGGATTTGTCAATGGTATTCAGGCCGCGATCGAAGCGATGCTCGTGTCGCCCGAATTCCTGTTCCGCATCGAGCGCGACCCTCGCGGCGTCGCGCCTGGACAGGCGTTTCACATCAGCGACGTCGAGCTCGCGTCGCGCCTCTCCTTCTTCTTGTGGAGCACGATTCCCGACGCGGAGCTGCTCGATCTGGCCGAACGCGGCAGACTGAAAGACGCCGCGACGCTGGAGCGGCAGGTGCGGCGGATGCTCGACGACGCGCGCGCCGATGCGCTGGTCTCCAACTTCGTGGGTCAGTGGCTTCAGCTGAGGAACGTCGAAACGGTGAAGCCGGATCCGGTCATCTTCCCGTTCGACGAAGCGCTGCGCCAGGCGTTTTTCACCGAGACGTCGCTCTTCGTCTCGAGCATCTTCCGCGAGGACCGCAGCCTGCTCGATCTTCTCTCCGCCGATTACACCTTCGTCAACCAGCGTCTCGCCGAGCACTACGGCATCCCGCGGGTGTACGGCTCGCAGTTCCGGCGCGTCACGATCACCGATGTGAATCGACGCGGCCTGCTCGGTCAAGGCAGCATGCTCACGGTGACGTCTTATCCGAACAGAACGTCTGTGGTGCAGCGCGGCAAATGGATTCTCGAGAACCTGCTCGGCACGCCGCCGCCGCCACCGCCGCCCGACGTGCCGGAGCTGAAAGCCGCGCCTCACGGCAAGGTGCTGTCGATGCGCGAGCAGATGCAGGCGCACAGGGCGAACGCCACCTGCGCGGCGTGCCACGCGCGGATGGATCCGATCGGTTTCGCGCTGGAGAACTACGACGGCGTCGGACGGTGGCGGACCCAGGATGCCGGCGCCGAAATCGACGCGAGCGGCAGGCTGCCCGATGGGGCCGAGTTCCAGGGGCCGGCCGGGCTGAGCCAGCTGCTGCTGACCAAATACCGCGACGATTTCGTGCGGACGGCCACCGAGAAGCTGCTCACCTACGCGCTCGGCCGCGGCGTCGAGTACGACGACTACGCGGCGATTCGCGCGATCGATCGCGAAGCGGCGCGCGATAATTATCGAATCTCGTCGTGGATTCTGGCGATTGTGAACAGCACGCCTTTTCGAATGCGGAGAGCGTCGGACTCATGAACAACTTCAACCCTACCCTGCCGAGGCGAACATTTCTGCGAGGCCTCGGCGCGACCATGGCGCTGCCGCTGCTCGATTCGATGAGGCCGGCGGCGGCCGCGCTCGCTCCGTCCGCGCCGATTCGACTGGGCTACGTCTACACACCCAACGGCATCATCGGCGCGTGCGACAAGAGTCCCCGGCCGTTCATGTGGACGCCGAAGAGCGCGGGCGCGAATTTCGAGTTCAGTCCGACGATGAAGGCGCTCGAGCCGTTCCGCGAGCACCTCAACGTGTTCAGCGGGCTCGCGCAGGTCAACGGGCGCGCGCTCGGCGACGGCCCCGGTGATCACGCCCGCGCGACCGCGACGTTCCTCACGGGCGTCCATCCGCGAAAGACCGGCGGCGCCGATTTTCGACTCGGGATCTCGGCGGATCAGATTGCGGCCAAGGAACTCGGAAAGTACACGCAGCTCGCCTCGCTCGAGCTCGGGCTCGAGCCGCAGCCGCTCGCGGGCAACTGCGACTCCGGGTACACGTGCGCGTACATGTCGATGTCGTGGCGCGGACCGACCAGTCCGCTGCCGGCGGAAATCAATCCGCGCAGCGTCTTCGAGCGGCTGTTCGGCGACGGCGACAGCACGGATGCCGCCGCGCGCCTGGCGCGGCTCGAAAGCCAGAAGAGCGTCCTCGACTACGTCGCCGGCACGCTCTCGCGCCTGCGGATGACGCTCGGCAACGGCGACAAGCGCAAGCTCGAGGAATACCTCGAGTCGGTCCGCGACATCGAGCGGCGGATTCAGCTCGCCGAACAGCAGAACGCGACGACCGTGCTTCCGTACATCGACCGGCCCGGCGCGATTCCGGACGATTACATGCAGTACACGAAGTTGATGATCGACATGCAGGTCGTCGCGTGGCAAACCGACATGACGCGCGTCGCGTCGTTCATGCTCGGCCGCGACGGCAGCAACCGTGCGTACCGCGAGATCGGGATCTCAGATGGACACCACTCCATCTCGCACCATCAGGGCGACGCGGAGAAGATCGACAAACTCATCAAGATAGACGAGCTGCACGTCGCCATGCTCGCGTATCTGCTCGAGAAGCTGAAGAACACACCCGACGGCGACGGTACGCTGCTCGACCACTCGCTCGTGCTGTTCGGCAGCAGCATCAGTGAATCGAACATTCACACGCACGACGATCTGCCGATCGTGCTGGCCGGGACGGCGAACGGGCAGCTGAAAGGTAACCGTCATCTCGTGTACTCGAAGGAAACGCCGCTGAACAATCTGTTCCTGAACATGTTCGACCTCGCGGGATTGCCGCACGTCGAAGGGTTTGGCGACAGCACCGGACGGCTCGCGAACTTATAGAGCGAAATCGCGGGCCTGAAAGGCCCGCGCCACCACCACAGGCGCGCGCCACATATTGACCGCGAACCGTTGAAGCGCATGCGAACAGTGTGGGGCGGCCCTTTCAGGGCCGCCAACGTCGTCGTGCTGGTCGGCATCGGTTGCCT
>Ga0209057_1000010_pt1 | contig 139623 bp, 144 predicted proteins | sample GraSoiAngelo_146_FD_185903 | JGI IMG/M metagenome (GOLD analysis project Ga0209057, IMG submission 185903) | Grasslands soil microbial communities from the Angelo Coastal Reserve, California, USA - 14_1009_05_30cm (SPAdes) (version 2) | ecosystem: Environmental > Terrestrial > Soil >...
TCGCGCCGGTGATGGACTTCCGCGCGCTGATGGGCGTGGGACCGCGCGTGGCCGATCACGCCATCAACGTCGTCCCGATGACGCCCTTCCCGTCCTACGAAGACATGCGCCTCAAGGACCGGTGACAAGGAGCCACGCCATGAAGGAGCCGATTATCGTTCGCCTCGAAGACACGGAGCCCGTCAGCTTCGGTCCGCTCTCGCAGTACCAGCTGATCATCGGCGACGACGAGGGCACAACCCCCGTGCGCACAGGCATCCAGACGGCGCAGCCCGGCTACGTCGCGCCCGTCCACCAGCATCCGTACGTCGAGATCCTGCACATCCTGGACGGCGCCGCCGAGGCGTGGATCGACGGGCGCGAGCGCGAGGCGGTCACGCTGCGGAAAGGCGACACGATGGCGATCCCGCCCGACACGCCGCATTCGTTTCGCGTGGTGGGCGATCAGACGCTGCGGCTGCTGGGCACGCACGCCTCGCCGCGGCGCATCGTGGCCTACAAGGACGGCGCGGCGAGTGACGCGCGAGGCTACCGCGTCATCGCTTGAGGGCGGGGACGACCTCGTGCGTGAGGATGCGTAGCGTCCTGAGCATGCGGTCCATCGGCAGCAGGCCGCCGGGATTCAGCTCGGCGATGAACCCGTCGAGGCCCAGCTCGGAGGCCAGCCCGCCCAGCCGCTCCCTGAGGCTCGCCGCCGTGCCGAACGCCACGCGCTTTTCGAGGATCTCGTCGTAGTCCATGGCCTTGAGCTTCGCGAGCCGCGCCTCGTGTCGGTCGAGCGGGCCGGTGTCGTTGCGGCCGAGCCGCGTGCGCGTGAGCTCCTGGTGGCGCTCGAAGAAGTAGGTGATGTTCTCGCGCGGCTCCTCGAGCGCCTCCTTTTCGGTGGGCGCCGCGTAGACCGGGATGCGCAGGCACACGTCGCCGTCGCCAGGATGGCCCGCCTCACGCCACGCGGCGCGGTACGCCTCGAGGTTCACGCGAAGCTCGGGCAGATCCACGTCACGGAGGCCGACGAAGAGCCTCAGCCCCGCGCGCCCGACCCACGGGAACGTCTCCCTGGAGTTGGCGGCCATGCGCAGCGGCGGGTGCGGCTTCTGGACCGGCGTCGGCGAGACCACGGTGTCGCGCACCGTGAAGAACTTGCCCTCGTAGTCGAAGCGCTCGCCCTTCCATGCCTCGCGCATGATGGCCAGCGACTCCTCGAAGCGCGCCTGGCTCTCACCGTACGCGACGCCGAGTCTGTCGTAGGTGCGCGCGCCGCCGCTACGGCCGATACCCAGGTCGAAGCGCCCCTGGCTCAGGTGATCGACCGTCGCGACCTCTTCGGCGATCCGCAGCGGATGCGCGAGCGGCAGCACGATGACGGCCATGCCGATGCGCACGCGCGTGGTGCGCGCGGCCATGAAGGCCGCGAGGTTCATCGGTGCGGACTGCACCGAGCGCCACGGATTGAAGTGGATCTCGCCCAGCCAGACCCCGTCGAGGCCCCAGGCCTCGGCCGCCTCGGCCAGCTCGAGCGCCTCCGCGAACGCGGTCGCCTCGCTGGTTCCCCGGCGCCGCTCCTCGACAAAGATCCCGACGTGCATGCGTCCCTCCGGTCCCCGGAACAATACCTCCGTTCGGCTACGCGCGCACCTTCGCCTCGCGGATGGCCCGCCAGACCCGCTCGGCCGTCACCGGCATGTCGAGGTGCCGCACGCCCAGGGGCGCCAGCGCGTCATTGACGGCGTTCATGAGCGCGGGCAGCGCGCCGACCGTCCCCGCCTCGCCGACCCCCTTGGCTCCGAGCGGGTTCACCTTCGTCGGCACCTCGTAGGAGTCCACCTCGAACGACGGCAGGTCGTCGGCGCGTGGCATCGCGTAGTCCATGAACGAGCCGGCGAGCAGCTGGCCGGTCTCGTCGTAGACGAGCGTCTCGAAGAGCCCCTGCCCCAGACCCTGGACCACGCCCCCGTGGATCTGCCCCTTCACCAGCATCGGGTTCACGATGCGGCCGACGTCGTCCACGACCGTGTGGCGCACGATGCGCACCGCGCCCGTGGCCTCGTCGATCTCGACCTCGCAGACGTGACAGCCGTTGGGGAAGGTGACGGCCGGCGGCGTGAACGCCGCCGTCTCGCTGAAGCCCGGCTCCAGGCCCGGCGGCAGCTGGCGCGGCACGTACGCGGCGCGCGCCACGTCGGCGAACGTCACGCCCTTGTCGGTGCCGGCCACGCCGAAGCGTCCATCGCGGAGCGCGACGTCTTCGGGCGCGGCCTCGAGGAGCTGCGCGGCGATGCGGCGGCCGCGCTCCACGATCTTGTCCGTCGCGCGGAGCACGGCGGAGCCGCCGACCGTGAGCGCCCCGGAGCCGCCGTTGCCGCGCCCGGACCCCAGAGCGTCCGTGTCGCCGGACAGCACCTGCACGCGTGCGGGCGGCACGCCGAGCCGATCGGCGATGATCTGCGTGAAGGCCGTGTCGTTGCCCTGCCCCATCGTCGTCGAGCCCGCGAAGAGCGTCACCGAACCGTCGGGGTTCACGCGGATCTGCGCGGTGTCGGGATTCACCGCCGTATAGGGACCGCCCGCCACCTCGATCGCGTTGGCCACACCGAGCCCACGCAGCTTGCCCCGCTCGCGCGCCTGGGCGCGGCGCTTGGCGAATCCCGCGTGGTCGGCCAGCGACAGCGCCATCTCCATGCCGCGCGCGAAATCGCCGCAGTCGTACGTGAAGACGAGCCCCGTCTTGAACGGCATCGCCGAGGGCGGGATGAGGTTACGCCGCCGCAGCTCGATGGGATCGATCCCGAGCTCGCGCGCGGCCACGTCGATGACGCGCTCGATCGCGTACGTCGCCTCGGGCCGGCCCGCGCCGCGGTACGGTCCCGTCGGCGTCGTGTGCGTGTAGACACCGGTGGTCTCGTGATGGATCGCGGGCGTCGTGTACATGCCCGCCACGCCGCCGACGTTGTTGGTTCCCGGCCCCGCGCTCCGCGGCGTCAGATAGGCGCCGACGTTCAGCGTGACGGCGATCCGCAGCGCCAGGAACGTCCCGTCGCGATCGAGCGCGAGCTCGACGGTGGAGACGTTGTCGCGACCGGCCTCGTCGGTGACCATCCCTTCGCGGCGGCTTGACGTCCACTTCACCGGCCGGCCCAGCCGCTTCGCCGCCCACAGCACGAGGACCATCTCGGGATAGAGCCCGCTGCGCATCCCGAAGGAGCCACCGACGTCGGCGCTGACCACCCGGACGCGGTTCTGCTCCACGCCGAGCGTGGCGGCCAGTAGCGTGCGCGTGACGTGAGGCCCCTGGATACCGGTGTGCAGCGTGTACCGCTCTGTGCGCCGGTCGTACTCGCCGACGGCCGCGCGCGGCTCCATCGGCGCCACGGCCACGCGGCTGACGACGAAGGGGAGCCGCGTGACGTGCGGCGCGCTCTCGAAGGCGTGCGTCACCGCGTCTTTGGGGCCGGCCGACCACACGAACGCGACGTTGTCCGGCGCCTCGTCCCAGACGACCGGCACGCCAGGCTTGCGCGCGTCGGCGGTCGCGGCGAGCGCGGGCAGCGGCTCGTATTCCACGGCCACTCGCTCTGCAGCATCGGCGGCGTGCTGATGGGCGTCGGCGACGACGAGCGCGACGGGATCGCCGACGTGGCGCACCCGCTCGCGCGCGAGCAGCGGGCGCGGGGTCGCGAAGGCCGGGGTGCCGTCGCGGCGCTTGCGCGTGCGATCGGTCGGCAGGTTGCCGAGCCCGTCGGCGGCGACGTCGGCGCCCGTGAGCACGGCGAGGACGCCGGGCGACTTGAGGGCCCCGCGGGTGTCGATTCGCACGATCCGGGCATGAGCGTGCGGCGAGCGCACGAGGACGGCGTAGGCCTGGCGCGGCACGTCCATGTCGTCCGAGTAGCGGCCGAGCCCGTGGAGCAGCCGCGCGTCCTCGACGCGGCGCACCGACTGGCCGACAGCGAACTTCTCGACGGTGATCGGGTCGCCCACTTACTTGAGCTTCAGGTCTTCGGACGGCGCGACGTAGGGATAGCCCGGGATCAGGCCGGCGCCGGGCTCGGCGACGCGCGAGCCGACGCCCCAGATGAAGGCCTGCTGATAGAGCGGCGCCACGAGCACGTGGTCCGCCACCGCCTTCTGGATCTGGTGCAGCAGCTTCTCGCGCTGCTTGCGGTCCAGCTCCTTGGCCTGCCGGTGGAACAGGTCCTCGAGCTGAGGCTCCGTGCCGTACGCGTAGATGCCGTCCTTGGTCAGGAAGGGCTCGAGGCGGGCGGCGGCGTTGCCGGCGGCACCGGTCGCGCCGATCAGCAGCCCGTGCAGCTTCTTCTCGCGCCACGTGGTGAGGAAGGCCGCGCGCTCCATGGTGCGCACTCGGCTCTTGATCCCGATCGCCTGCAGATAGCCGCCGATCGCCTCGGCGACGGAGGTGTACGGCGGCAGCGGGGTGAGGTCGCCTGCGTCGAACCCGTTGGCATAGCCCGCCTCGACCAGGAGCTGCTTGGCGCGCTTGGGATCGTAGGGGTGGGGCTCGATGGGCAGCGCGAACTCGAACGACGAGGGCACGAAGGAGCCCGTCAGCTTCGCGAAGCCGAGCATCTCGGCCTGGTTGATCGCCGCGCGGTCGATGGCGAGGCTCGCGGCCAGCCGCACTCGCCGGTCGTGCCACGGCGACTTCGGGTCCCACTGGTCGAGGAAGTCCAGCCAGTAGACGCCGTACACGAGCGGCGCGACGATCCTCACGCCCTGCGTCCGGCGCAGCTCCTCCGCCAGGGCCCCGCCGAAGAGATACGCGATGTCCACCTCCCCGGTCTTCACCGCCGCCGCCCGGGTGGACTCGTCCGCGATGCTGCGCATGATCAGACGCTTCACGCTCGGCGGCTTCCGCCAGTAGTCGCCGAACGCCTCCAGCACCAGCTCGACGCCCGGCGTGAACGAGACGAACTTGAACGGCCCGGCCCCGACGGGCGCCCGCTTGAAGCCGTCGTCGCCGACCTTCTCGACGTACTTCTTCGGCACGATCCAGCCCGCGCCGGTGGCCGAGGTGCCGTAGAAGGCCATGAAGTCCGGCCACGGCTCGCGGAGCACGATGCGCACGCGGTTGGGCGCGACGACCTGGAACTCCTTCACGTGCTCCTTCAGCGTCTTGGCCCCGCTGCCCTTGTAGCGCTCGAAGGAGAACTTCACGTCGTCCGCCGTCACCGGCTCGCCGTTGTGGAACTTGATGCCCTTGCGCAGGACGAACTCGTAGGTGACGTTGTCCTTGGCGAGCGACCACGACTCCGCCAGGCTCGGGGTGTTGATGCCGCCCGGCATCGGCTTGACCAGCGCATCATGCAGCGGGTAGAGCACCATGAACGGGGTGATCAGGCCTTCGGTGTCGCCGGGATCGAGCCAGCGATTGACCAGCGTGACGTGCACGCCGACGACGAGCGCGCCCTCCTGCGGCGCGGCCCACGCGGGCGCCACCGCGGCGAGGAGAGCGAGGACGACGAGCCCGAGCAGCCGCGTGCGCCGCCCGGGCGGCTCAGGCGCAGGCGAGCGCATAGATGTCCTCCACGCCCTCGGGCAGGCGATGCTCGCGCCACGAGCGGCCGCCGTCCTCGGTGCCGAAGACCTGGCCGGTGCGGCTCACGCAGTAGACGCGCTCGGCGTCGGTCGGGTGCAGCGCGACGGCCATCATGGTCGTCTCCGCCTTGACGCCGTGGTCGAAGCGCTTCCACGTCTCGCCCACGTCGTCGCTGCGGTAGAGCGAGCCGTCCTGGCTGCGCGCGGCGGGACTGAGGCACGCGTACATCACGCGCGGATCTTGAGGACTCACGCGGATGTCGCGGCCGTAGGTGAGAGGCGAGAAGCGCCCCACCTGCATGTCCTTCCAGTGTGCGCCGCCGTCGGTGGACTGGAACAGCCCCATCCGGATGGCGGCATACGGCACGCCCGGCTTCGCGGCCGTGAGGGCGACGGCGTGGATGTCCAGCATGCCCTCGATCTCCGTGTCGCTCACGATCCGGCTCTTGAGGTTCGGCAGCTCGGCGAGCTTGACGAGATCGGCGGTGCAATCGGTCCACGTCTCGCCGCCGTCCTCGCTCTTCATGATGCCGCCAACCTCGAGGCCCGCCCACACCGTCTCCGGCCGCGCGGAATCGACGGCCAGGCGCATCACGCGGCACGCGAAGCCCATCTTCACGCGCTCGGGCATGACGGCCTTCGGCAGCCGGCGCCACGTGTCGCCGCCGTCATCGCTGCGGAAGACGCCGATGGGCGAGGTGCCCGCGTAGAGCCGGCGCGGATCGCGCGGGTGAATGGCGATCGACCAGACCTGGAGGCCGCTCTCGGGCAGCGCAAGCCGACGCCAGGAGTCGCCGCCGTCGGTGCTGCGGTACGGGCCGTCGTGGGTGCCGATATAGAGGAGGTTCGGGTTGCCCGGGTCGATGGTGATGGCCTGGACCTTGGTCGGCTCCGGCAGGCCGTTCTTCAGCTGCTCCCACTCGCCGTTACCGACCCGGCGGAAGATCCCGGGACGCTTGCCGGACGTGAAGCTGCCGACCCCGACGTAGACGCGCGACGGATTGGCCATGGTGGTGTCCTTTCGTCGGACGTTTCGGCGGTACGATAGCACGCCGGGCCAGCTGCAGTGCGAGCAGCAGCACGTCGTGGGGCTGGGGCCCTACCGTGCGAGGCGAGCATATGAATGGGCCCGCGATCGGGAGGCCGACATGAGACTCGCGGGGAAAGTGGCGCTGATCAGCGGCGGCGCGCGCGGCATGGGGGCGGCCGAGGCCAAGATGTTCGCGCGCGAGGGCGCGCAGGTCGTCATCGGCGACGTGCTGGAGGCCGAGGGCCGCGCGGTGGAGGCGGAGGTCGCGGCCAAGGGCGGCAAGGCCGCCTTCGTGCGGCTCGACGTCACGCGCGAGGCCGACTGGCAGGCGGCCGTCTCGCTCGCCGAGCAGCGCTTCGGCACGCTGAACGTGCTCGTCAACAACGCGGGCATCAGCGCGGCCGGCCGCGTGGAGGACACCTCGCTCGAGGCGTGGCAGCGCGTGATGGACGTCAACGCCACCGGCGTGTTCCTCGGCAGCAAGGCCGCCATCCCGGCCATGCGGCGGGCGGGCGGCGGCTCGATCGTCAACATCTCGTCGCAGCTCGGTCTCGTCGGCACGGACATCACGAGCCCGATGTACCCCGCCTCCAAGGGCGCCGTGCGCCTGCTCACCAAGGTGACCGCCATCCAGTACGCGAAGGAGGGCATCCGCGCGAACTCCGTGCACCCGGGCCCGATCGTGACGCCGATGACCGAGAAGCGCCGCGCCGACCCCGCCACGTACCAGCTGATGCTCTCGCGCATCCCGCTCGGCCGGTACGGCGAGCCCGAGGAGGTCGCCTACGCCGTGCTCTATCTCGCCTCCGACGAGTCCGCGTTCGTGACCGGCAGCGAGCTGGTCATCGACGGCGGCTGGACGGCGCAGTGAAGCCCGCGGAGCGGGCGCTACGCTATGGTGGACGGCGCAGTGAAGCCCGCGGAGCGGGCGCTACGCCAATGGTGGACGGCGCAATGAAGCCCGCGGAGCGGGCGCTACGCTATGGTGGACGGCGCAGTGAAGCCCGCGGAGCGGGCGCTACGCCAATGGTGAACGGCGCAGTGACGCCGACGGGAACGCCGGCGGCGCCCCTGCTGCTGAGCGGGGGACTGGTCGGCGGGCGCCGTCAGGACGTCGCGATCCGCGACGGGCGCATCGAGCGCGCCGGCGCCGGGCTCGACGCGAGCGGGTACCAGAGGCTCGACGTGACCGATCGCCTCGTGCTGCCCGGCTTCGTCGAGAGTCACATCCACCCGGACAAGGCGTTCATCGCCGACCGCACGCAGGGGCTGCGCGCGGGCGGGCCGACGCCGCAGACCCTCGTGGCCGAGCTGAAGAAGGCCTTCACCGTGGACGACGTCTACCGGCGCGCGCGCCGCGTGATGGAGCTGGCCGTGCGCCACGGCTGCACGACCATGCGCGCGCACGTCGAGATCGACGCGTTCGTCGAGCTGCGCGGCGTGGAGGCGCTGCGGCGGCTGCAGGCCGACTTCGCGGGGGTGCTCGACCTCGAGCTGATCGCGTTCGCCCAGGAGGGCATCTTCCACGACTCGGTGACCAGGGACCTGCTGCGCGAGGCGCTCAAGGCGGGGCTGAAGACGCTCGGCGGCTGTCCCTACATGGACCGCGATCAGCGCGCCCACATCGACTGGTTCTTCGAGACCGCGCAGGCCTTCGGCGTGCCGCTGGACTTCCACGCCGACTCCGGCGACGACCCGGCGCAGCTGACCACGAGCTACATCGCCGACCAGACGCTCGCGCGCGGCATGCAGGGCCGCGTGACGCTCGGCCACCTCTGCCTGCTCGACGTGCTCGAGCCGGAGCACCGCGCGCGCGTGATCGACCGGATCCGCGAGGCGGGGATCCACGTCATCAGCCTGCCGGCCACCGAGCTGCACGTGAAGGCCCGCACCGACGCCAGGCGGACGTGGCGCGGCGTCACGCGCATCGGCGAGCTCCGTGAGGCCGGCGTCAACGTCTCGATCTCGACCAACAACATCGTCAACCCCTTCACGCCGTACGGCCATCCCGACCTGCTGCGCCAGGCGCTCGTCACGGCCATGGCCGCGCACCTCGGCAACCTCGACCAGCTCGCGTGGCTGCCGGAATTGATCACGACGAATCCGGCGCGCGCGCTGGGCCTGGAGGGTTACGGCCTCGCGGCGGGCTGCCGCGCCGACCTCGTCGTGCTCGACGCGCGCGACGCGGCGCAGGCCATCACCGAGCAGGCCGAGAAGCTCTACGTCGTGAAGGCCGGACGCGTCGTCGCCCGCAACACGCGCACGCACGAGCTGTCGATCGACCGGCGCGGATAGCGCCGGATGCCCCTGCTCGGCTCGCGGACCGTCTTCACGCCGACGCTGCTCGCCTGCTACGGGATCACGGCCGCCGTCCACGTGGCCTCGATCGTCCTCAACACGCTGCTGCCGTTCCACGTCGTCGATCTCGGCGGCACCAAGACCCAGGTCGGCCTGCTGTTCTCCGTCATGACCATCGTGTCGATGTTCCTGCGGCCGACGGTGGGCGGCTGGGTGGATCGCTTCGGCGCGCGTCCCGTCATCGCTCCGGGCATCGCCGCCCTCGCGCTGACATCGCTGGCGCTCCAGCTCGCGACGACGCCGGTCGCGATCATCGTGCTCATGGTCGGCCTCGGCATCGCCAACGGGCTCATCACCACACCCGCGAGCGTGCTGACCGCGCTGAGCAGCCCGGCCGCGCACCGGGGCGAGGCGCTCGGGACCTACTACCTCGCCGGCTCGCTCGGCATCGCCGTCGGTCCGCCGCTGGCGTTCGGCCTGCGCGCCCTCGGCGGCATGCGCCTGGCCCTTGCCGTGGTGGTGGCCTTCGCCGTCCTGCTCGCGGTCATCGTGGCGCGCCTGCCGGCCAACGTCGCCGGCCCGGCCGCGGCCGGGCCGCCTCGGCTGCGGCTGATCAGCCGCTCGGCGCTCGCGGTGTCCTTCGCGCTCGTGCTCTCCACGATCGGTCACAGCTCGGTGTTTGCGTTCCTGCCGCTCTATGCCGTCGGCCAGGGACAGACGGCGGCCCTCGCGTGGTTCTTCGTCATCTATCCCGCGTGGCTGATCACGTGGCGCGCGCTGCTGCGCGGCGTGTCGGACCGCCTCGGACACCTGCGCGTGAGCGTGTTCGCGATGTCGGTGCTGGCGGTCGCCTACCTGCTGCTCGCGCTGCCGCCCACACCGCTCTCGCTGGCGCTCGCCGCCCTCGTCCTGGCCAGCGGCAACGCGCTGCTCTATCCCACGCTCGCCGCGCTGGTCGTCGAGCGCGCGCCCGAAGCCGAGCGCGGGCTGGCGTTGGGCACCCTGTCGGGGGCATGGGACCTCGGCGTCGTCGTGGGCTCGGTGCTGATCGGCGCCGTCGCCGACCGCGTCTCGTACGGCGCGGGCTTCGCGGTCGGCGCGGGGTTCGCGGCGCTCGGCGTCGGCGTGCTGGCGCTGACGGCCGCGCGCCGGCCGATGGCCGAGCCGGTGCCGGCCGGCTAGGGCATCACCCAGCCGCCATTGGGCTGGAGCACCTGGCCGGTCAGGTAGCCGCCCGCCTCGTCGGCGAGAAAGAGCGCGCAGTACGCCACGTCGTCGAGGCCGCCGAGGTGGCGCACGGGCAGCTCCTTCGTGCGCCGCGCGCGATACTCCGGCGTCATGACCGCGCGGCTCATGTCGGTGTCGATGCCGCCGGGGGCGATGGCGTTGACGGTGATGCCGTGCTCGCCGACCTCGTGGGCCAGCGCGCGCGTGAGGGCCTCGATCGCGCCCTTGCTCGCCGCGTAGGCGGCGAAGCCGCCGGTGCCCACGCCGGCGCGCGCGAGCTGCGAGCTGAGGTTGATGATGCGCCCGTACGTGCGCTCGATCATCGCGGGCAGCACGGCGCGCGTGCAGAGCATGGTCCCGGTGACGTTGGTCTCGAACATGCGCGCGTAGTGACCCACCGGCGTCTCGGCGAAGCGGCCGCGGTCCATGATGCCCGCGTTGTTGACGAGGACGTCGAGACAGCCGAAGCGCTTGAGCGTCGCGTCCACCATCGCGCGCACGTCGCGTTCGCTGCCGACGTCGGTCTTCACGGCGAGGGCGCGGCGGCCGAGCTTCTCGAGCGCGGCCACCACCTCGGCCGCCGCCGTCGCGTTCGCATGGTAGTTCACGACGACGTCCGCGCCTTCCTGTCCGAAGGCCACCGCGATGGCGCGCCCGAAGCCGCGGCCCCCGCCCGTCACCAGCGCCACGCGTCCATCGAGGCGGCCCATCGCGACGCTCAGGCGGGGAGACCGAACAGCGACGTCATCCGCTCGGACTGGACCATGGCCGCCATGTCGGCGTCGGACGGGCGGCGCTCGAAGCGCTCGGCCGCGTCGAGGACCTTGGGCAGCAGCGTGAGGTCGCCGGCGGTGTTGAGGTGAACGGAAGCCGCGCCGAGCGCCCAGTGCACCGCCCGGTCGATGTCCGCCTGCGACTCGAGCGGCTGGTACCACGTCGTGTGGCTCCGCCCCGTCGTCGCCCACGGCCCGCGCGCGATGGACTTGATCACCTGCACCGCGACGTTGCGCTCGCGGCAGATGGCGAGCACCTCCTCGAAGCTCTGCCGGTAGCGCGCGTCCTGGGCCATGAAGAAGTTGTAGGGCAGCAGGACGGAATCGAAGTCGAAGCGCGCGAGGCTGCGCCGGTGCATGGCCGCGATCGTCCAGCCGTGGCCGGTCACGCCGATGAACCGCGCCAGCCCTTCTTCTTTCGCGCGCACCGCGGCCTCGAGGGCGCCGCCCGGCCCCATCGCCTGCTCCCAGTCGTCGGGATGGCCGAGCGAGTGGAGCTGGATCAGATCCACGTGATCCACGCGGAGCCGCTCGAGCGAGCGATGGATGTCGTCGCGCGCCTCGCGGCCGCCGCGGCTGCCCGTCTTGGTGGCGAGAAAGAAGTCCTTCCGGTGGCGCGCCATCCACGGCCCGATGCGCAGCTCGGAGTCACCGTAGCGCGCCGCCGTGTCGATGTGGTTCACGCCGTGACGCAGCAGGATGTCGAGCGCGCGGTCGGCCTCGTCCTGGCTGGCGCGCGCGAGGGCGGCGGCGCCGAAGAGCGTGACGCTGCTGGCGTGGCCGGTGCGGCCGAACGGTCGTCGCTGGATCACGGGCCCTTATGGTACGCCGATCGTGCTAGAGTGCCGCAGATTCGGCACCGGAGGCGCTCGCCAAGCGCAATGACCATTCCACGATTCGGCCTCAACCGGTTCGACCCGCGCTCTGTCGACGCCTTCGCCGCCGACGTCAAGCGCGCGGAGGCGCTCGGCTGGGACGCGGCCTTCCAGCCCGACTCCCAGCTGCGCCGGCGCGACACGTACGTCTTCCTCGCCGCGGCGGCGCGCGCCACCGAGCGCATCACGCTCGGCACGCTGCTCGCGAATCCCGTCAACCGCCACCCCAGCGTCACCGCCTCGTCGATCGCGACGATCGACGAGCTGGCGCCCGGCCGCGTGCTGCTGGGCTGGGGCGTCGGCGATACGGCCGTGCGGCTGGCGGGCCTGCGCCCGGCGCGCGTGAAGGAACTGGAGGACTCCACGCGGCTGATGCGCGCGCTGCTGGACGGCGAGGCGGTCGAGGTCGGGGCCGAGCGCCCCGCGCGGCTGCCGCACGCGCGGCGCGTCCCGATCTGGATCGCCGCCGGCGGCCCGCGCACGCTGCGCATGGCGGGCGGTGTCGCCGACGGCGTCTTCATCAGGGTCGGGACGCATCGCGCGAACCTCGCGGGGTCGATCGAGGCGATTCGCGCCGGCGCGGCCGAGGCGGGGCGCGACCCGGCGAGCGTGCGTCTGGGCGCCGTCTTCCACACGGTGCTCGTCGACGACGCGGCGCGAGCGCTGACGATGGCCAAGTCGATGGCGGCCGGCTATTACGAGTATTCGCCGATGCTCTTCGACCGGCCCGGCCTCAAGTGGACCGGCCCCGACCCGGAGGCGCTCAAGCGCGACCGGCACGTGTGGCCCGACTTCCATCACGCGCCGGACCTGGACGCGAGCGGCCGCGTCGTGGACTTCCTGCCATCGGAGGCGGCCGACGCGTTCGCCCTGCGCGGCGGGCCGGCGGACATCGTGAAGCAGCTGGTCGACGTGCTGCGCGCGTCGCCGGCGGCGTTCGACTACGTCGTCCTGCATCCGATCCCGAACCCGTCGTGGCCCGACGATCCCGACCGCGGCTACACGGCGCGGGTGGCGCGTGAGATCCTGCCGGCGGTGAGGCGGGCGCTGGGAGGCTAGGTGGCGGCCGGCGTCTACTTCAACATCTCGGTCCTTTCGCGCCCCTTCAGGTAGTCGCGATCGGCGCGCGCGAGCTCCTCGACGATCTCGCGGCGCTCAGCGAGGAAGCGCCTCGCTTCCTGAGCGCGCGTGAGGAGGAGCGCGCCGAACCTCAGCTGGTGGCGCAAGCGCCCCGTGCCGACCAGATACCGATACGCGATCAGACCCCCGAGCGGAAGCGAGAGGAAGAAGGCCACCGCCCAGGCGACACCGGCGGCCCATCCGACGAGCGACGTCTCGAGCGCCCAGAAGAGCGGGAATGCGACGATGCTCGCGAGAAGCCGAGTCGTCGCGTAGTCCGTCTGCCGGCGCGACGTCCGCCCCGCGAGCCATCCCGGGAGGTAGTAAGGAAGGAAGTTCACGGCCCCGCCGTACGCGAAGAGCGGGAGACCTACGATGGTCTGCCATGGCCGTGCAACCCGTTGGCGCTCCGCCGTCGGCTCGAGGCGAGTCCGACCCGCCTCGTCACGGAGCCGGTAGGCGGCAAGTCCGGCGCGGTAACCGAGTATCCGCTGCCAGAGCCGCTCGATGCGCTCGGGGTCCTGTTCGCGGAAGTGCTCGACCGCGTCCGCCATCGACCCCGAGAGCGGCAACAGCTCGATCCTCCGTCCCGAGAGCCCGCGCTCCTCCCACAGCTCACGCTCGAGCTCGCCGCGATAGAGAGTCTCCACGGCGCGCGCGAGCGCCGCTGTGTCGATGCGCTCGACGTGGACGACCTCGCGCTCCATTGCCCACTGAATCGCCGTCGTGAGCGAATGCAGCGCCTTCGCCGGGTCCCCGCGGTAGACGGCGAGGAACGACGAGACGTCGACCGGCTCGCCGAAAGACACGAGGACGCGCCCGCGGAACCTCCTGCGGGCCTCGAAACTGAGCCCTACCGGCACGACCGTGAGGCGCCCCGGAGCATGCGCCTCGTAGCCGAGCGTGATCCGCGCCGCGCCCGTCTTGATCCGCTGCACGCGCGGCTCCGCGCGGGTGGCGCCTTCGGGATAGATGGCGATGACCCGCCCGCGGTCGAACGTCTCGTCACACGCCGCGAACGTCTCGATGTTGCGGTCCATCTTGTCGGGGTCGTCCGCCTTCCGGTAGACGGGAATCACCCCCAAGGCGAGGAGAAACCGGGCGACGAACGGGTTGCGGAAGAGCGCGGCGGTGGCGAGGTAGTGCACCTTCCGCGGGAGCACCGACCCCACGAGCAGCGAGTCGATCAGGTTGTTCGGGTGGTTGATGCAGAGGAGAACAGGACCCATGCGCGGTACGCGCTCGCGGTGCCGGACCTCGACGCGCTCGAAAAAGAACCAGATCCAGAACCGCGCGATCACCCTCACGACGGCGTAGAAGGGGCCTAGTCCGGACCGCGCGCCTCCAGCACCGAGACCACGGATACTTCGACGATGTCCGCGGAGGGCTCGCGATAGCTTCCGGTGTAGCCGATCGAACCGACCGGCGGGGTCGGCCGCGCATGCCACTGCTCGGCCTCCCTTGCCAGATCCATCCTTACAGGTCCTTGAACCGGTCGTTCAATCGTTGGACTCGTTCCTTTTCCTTCGTCTCGGCATCGATTCGGTCGAAGCGCTCGCGCCGCACCCGTTCCAGGGTCATCAGGTATCGCGCGTTCGTCGAGGCGATCCACTTGTCGATCGATTCGATCCAATGCTCCACCTGGTCCTCATCGCTCGTGAAGATGGCGGAGGCGCGGTCGAATTCCACGCGTTTTGGGAGCGCCTTTGCGGAGGACTCCCCCGAAACCTTGAAGAGGTCCAGCCACTCGCCGGCTGGCGTTGCGCTGAGCTGCACCTCCCACCGCCGTCCATTTGTCGTCTGGGGCCCTGTCGTCCGCTTGATCTCATCCACCTGCGTGATGTCCTCCCGGCCAGCTGTGCGATCGAAGAGGCGCTCCGCCATGTCGTCGTCAGCCCCTGCGCTACGTTCACGGCGGACCGCCGGCACCTCGACGCTAGGCGATGTCGTCCGGGCGGGGTATTGGACCTTGGTCCAGCCGGCGACGCGGAGCCTCCACCCGCTGCCGTGATCTCGTAGAGACGCTGCTGAGAGCGCAGCGCGCGGCCGGCATCGCTGACACCGTACAGCTCCTCGATGAGACGGTGGTCCACGAGGCCGTTCATCCTCGCGATGATTCGCGCCGGTCGCCCGGCCCGCGCGTGGTCGGTCTCGCGCCGGATACGCGCCACGAGCCCGTGGCGTCGCGCACCGCCGCCGTCGCGACCGCGACGATGCGCGGGGCGCGGCCGTCGGAGGCGTGGCGCGAGACGAAGCGGCGCACAGCCCGGAGCGTTTCGTCGATCGCGTCGCGGGACAGCGTGCCGGGCGCCCCATCGCCCAATCGCGTTCCACGCGCTCCTGCACAAGCACGCGGTAGCCGGCACCCGGCGCGACCCGCGCGAGCCGGAATCGCACGGCCGTCGATCCGAGATCCACGACGGCCAGCAGCTGCGTCAAACGACCTCGGATGATTTGTCGTGTCGCCGTCGCGTCCTGATGCTCGCGGCGTAATCGCGCAGGACGTCCATGAACGTTCTTTCCTCACGAAATACGCGCGCCCGAATCCGCTCCTCCGTCGCGCTCTCGCGTCGGCCTGCAAGGGTCCTCAGGATCCTCGGGTCGAGGAACCAGACGAGCCGTCCCGCGCTCGCAAGACCGTCGGGGAGGTCCACCAGCGCGGCGCCGCCCTTCTCGAACCCGAGCCGATCGCTGTCGGAGACGGCCAGGAGCCGCGCGAGGAGGGCGGAAAGCAGCGGCTCGTGGCCGACCAGCGCCATCGTCGCGGTCGAGCCATGTGAGGCCAGCGCGGCCAGGATCGTCTCGAGGGTTCCGTGCGCGAGGGCCGGCTCGATCCTGGGCTCGAGGCGCCCGAAGGTCCGCGCGGCGATGCCAGCGGTCGCGCGCGCCCGCGCGAGCGGGCTGCTGAGCAGCACGTCGGGCGGATCGACGATCCAGGCGAGACCTCCGGCGGCGCTGCGGAACTCGGCCTCGCCGTCGGCCGTCAGCTGGCGCTCACCGTCGGGAACACCCGGCGTTCCCCTCGGCACGGCCGCCGCGTGGCGGATGAGCAGCAGCTTCATGGCGAGGGCTCCTCTACCGGACTCGTTGCGAGGCGTTGAATGGCCGACAGCATCCAGAAGTTGAGGCCGGCCGGGCGCATGAACGTCCAGAATTCTTCGACGCGCCTGGGGTGGGTCCTCGAGCCGGCCACGAGGCGATCGCCCGTCTCGTCGATGGTGTAATCGACGAGCGAGCCGCTGATGTGCGCCGTCACGTAGTCGCGACGACTCTTCTGCCACGCCTCTGTGATCTCGGCCACGATCTCGATCTGTTCGACACGGTTTGCCTGACCGGCGCTCCGGAGTCGGTCACGCTGCGCCTGCAGCCTGCCATACATCTCCGACGTGACTCGATCACGCAGCGAACCGAGGTGCCGAGTCGTCCACGCGCGCTGTGTGTCGCGGAACATCATGGCCGCATACCCGACGAATCTGCTCGGATCGAATCCCGGATCCGTCTGGCGGATCGCCCGGACTCCCCGAGCGAGGCTCGAGTCACCGCCCGGATGCTCGGCCGCCGCTCCACCGGACGGCGTCTCGACACCGCTCGGAAGCTCAACGGGCGCGCACGGCGGCGCCGCGGTCGCCGCTCGGCGCCGGCGAAGGAGCATCAGCAGGACGATTCCGCCGGCAAGCACCAGGTCCATGCTCACCAGGCCGTGGCCAAAGCCACAAAGCAAGCCGCCGATCAGCCCACCGGCGGCAAAGCCCGCAAGCGCCGCCCTCGACACGTCAAACCAGCGCGCTGGACGCGGAGGTGCCGGCGGCGCGGTCACGGGCGCTACCGAGCGCCGATGCCCCGCGTCGTCGAGCGTGAGGTGCTGTGGCGCGGTGTCCGCGCGTCGGATGGTCGGGCGTTCGGGCGCTCCCGGCCGGCAGGCGGCGCGGCCGGCGCGCCGTCACCATTCTGTCGGACCAGGACGGCCGCGAGCATTTCGATCGCCCGGGGGTCCAGCGCCCGATCATCGATCATGACCTGCACGCTTGGAGCGGCGAGCTGGCGGACTCGCTCGGCCGCCAAGCTAGAGCAGACGACGACATCCACCCGTCGCACCAGACGACCCAGACCCGCCCCCTCGGCAGGGCACGCTCCGACCAGCACGATGTTCGGCAGGGCAGCGTTCGCGATCGAGTGCTCCAGGTTGTGCGCCGTCTCGACGGCGTCCGACGCCACGCCCACTCGCGTCCCTGTCGGCAGCTGAGCGAGACGGTGGAGGGTCTCGAGATGGGCCTCGGCGAGAAGCGCGATCACCGGGACTCCCCGGCCGCCCAGGACGCGCTCGACCTCGGGGAGATGGCAGAAGCTCGTGACCGCGGCCCGCCAGCGTCGGGCCGGCGTGCGACGCCGCGTGGCCCCCATCAATTCGCCGAGGAGCACCTTGTCGACGCGGATCGGAAGGTGGGCCTCGAGCTGCCGGGCGAAGAAGTCGAGCTCGGCCGGGCTACATTCCACGAGCAGGACTTCGACCGCCCTGTCGATGGCGGCGGGCCGCACGCCCGCCAGGCTCAGGACGCCCACCGCCAGGTCGTCGGCGGTCATTCCGAGGGCGGCCGCCCGGATCACCGCGTCTTTCAGGAAACCCTCGCGCAGTCCGGGCGACGGGCGGACCGGCGGTGCCGCGGCCACGAACACGCCTCGTCCCCGCCGCGCCTCGACGTATCCACTTTGCTTGAGATCCTCGATGACGCGCGCCACCGTGTTCGTATTGATGCCGAGAAAGCCGGCCAGCTCCCGGATGCTCGGCAGCGTCTGGTCCCGGGGTACCCCGCCGCTCTCGATGGCGTGCTTGAGCTGCTCCGTGAGCTGCCGTCGGATCGGGATGGGGCTGCGCGCGTCGACGTGCAGGTTCATGGTGATCGGCATACTGTATGACCTAAATAGTACACTAAATCTGAGATTGTATCTGTGTACTAGTTTAGTGGTACAGTAGCGCCGGAAGAGAGGGACCCCCCATGGCTCAGAAGATCCACACGACGTTGCGTCCGCTCCACGACCGCGTGCTCATCAAGCGCCTCGCCGAGGGCGACGAGAAGCACGGTAGCATCATCATCCCCGACACCGCCAAGGAGAAGCCGCAGGAGGGCAAGGTGGTCGCGGTGGGGACGGGTCGGGTCACCGACGAGGGCAAGAACCAGCCGCTCGCGGTGAAACAAGGCGACCGGATCCTCTTCGGCAAGTACTCCGGCAGCGAGATCAAGCTGGACGGCGAGGAATTCCTCATCATGAAGGAAGAGGACATCCTCGGCGTCCTTGCGCACTCGGGAGGAGAGTAGCGATGCCTAAGCAGCTTCTGTTCAACGAGGAAGCCCGCGCCGCGCTCTTGCGCGGCGTCAACATCATGTCGCACGCGGTCAAGGTCACGCTCGGACCGAAAGGCCGCAACGTCGTCATCGCCAAGAAGTTCGGCAGCCCGACCCTGACCAAGGACGGCGTCACCGTCGCCAAGGAGATCGAGCTCAAGGATTCCTGCGAGAACATGGGCGCCCAGATGCTGAAGGAAGTGGCGTCCAAGACCTCCGACATCGCCGGCGACGGCACGACGACCGCGACGGTCCTCGCCCAGGCCATCTTCCGCGGCGGCCTCAAGAACGTGACGGCCGGCGCGAACCCGATGGCCCTGCAGCGCGGAATCGAGCAAGCCGTCACCGCGGTGGTCCAGGAGCTGAAGGACATGTCCAAGGCCACCAAGGACAAGAAGGAGATCGCGCAGGTCGCGACGATCGCGTCGAACAACGACAAGACGATCGGCAGCCTGATCGCCGAGGCCATGGAGAAGGTCGGTAAGGACGGAGTCATCACCGTCGAAGAAGCCAAGGCAATGGAGACCACCCTCGACGTGGTCGAGGGAATGCAGTTCGACCGCGGCTACCTCTCTCCCTACTTCGTGACCAATCCGGAGCGCATGGAAGTGGTGCTAGAGGACGCGCTCGTCCTCATCCACGAGAAGAAGCTCAGCGTGATGAAGGACATGCTACCGCTGCTGGAGCAGGTCGCCCGGGCGGGCAAGCCGTTGCTCATCATCGCCGAGGACGTCGAGGGCGAGGCGCTGGCCACCCTGGTCGTCAACAATCTGCGCGGCACGCTGCGGTCCGCGGCCGTGAAGGCGCCCGGCTTCGGTGACCGGCGCAAGGCCATGCTCGAGGACATCGCGACGCTGACCGGCGGCAAGGCGATCACGGAAGACCTCGGCATCAAGCTCGAGAACCTCAAGCTCGACGACCTCGGCCGCGCCAAGAAGGTGGTCGTGGACAAGGACAACACCACGCTCATCGAGGGCGCGGGAAGCACCAAGGAGATCCAGGGCCGCATCAAGCAGCTCCGGGCTCAGATCGAGGAAACGACCTCGGACTACGACCGGGAGAAGCTCCAGGAGCGGCTCGCGAAGCTCGCGGGCGGCGTCGCCGTCGTGAAGGTCGGGGCGGCCACCGAGACCGAGATGAAGGAGAAGAAGGCGCGGGTCGAGGATGCGCTCAACGCCACGCGGGCGGCCGTCGAGGAAGGGATCGTGCCCGGCGGCGGCGTGGCGCTCCTACGCGCCGCGGAAGTCCTCGACAGCCTCAAGCTCGCGGGCGACGAGGCCACCGGCGTCAGCATCGTGCGGCGTGCCCTAGAAGAGCCGATCAGGATGATCGTGGAGAACGCCGGGCTCGAGGCCTCCGTGATCGTCGAGAAAGTCCGGACCATGGTCCCGGTCACACGCGGCTTCGATGCCGAGACCAACGAGTATGTCGACATGATGCAGGCGGGGATCATCGACCCCACCAAGGTCGAGCGCGTCGCGCTGCAGAATGCGGCCTCGATCGCGTCGTTGCTGCTCACGACCGAGGCGGTCGTCACGGACATGCCCGACCCCGCTGAACCGGCGGTGGCGCACGGCGGGGCCTTCTAGCCGTAAGGAGATGACCCAGTTGTAATGGCGGGCCGAAGGGTCTCGCCGATGACGGGCGCTGGCGTTGCCCGTCCGCGAGACCCGCCAGCTATAGCTAGCCGTGAAAGGCCCGGCGGCCTTCCTCGCGCGTCCAGAGGCGGATCATGTGGCGCTTGAGGTGGGGCTCGGGCGCGTCCTTGAAGTCGGTGCGGCTGTGTGCGAACGCGCGGTTGTTGATGAACTGCACCTGACCGCGCTCGATGGTGAACTGCACCCACAGCTCGGGTGAGTCCAGCAGCGCGCGCATGGCCGCCAGCGCCTCGCGCGCCTCGGCGTCGAGGGTCTCGCCGGCGAGCTCGGCGCCCGTCTCGACCAGCTTCTCGTTGACGCAGGCCATGAACGTGCCGCCGGCGTACTGAAAGACCGGCCGCCGGGACACCTTGTCGTCGTCCGGCGCGTGCTCGGCCTGACGGTCCCACGGAACCGGGCGGTAGAGACGCGCGAGCAGCGCGGGATGCCGGCGCCGCAGCTCGTTGTGCACGCTCACGAGGCTGACGAACTTGCTGACGCCGCCCTCGCGCGCGGGATTGATGCAGTAGAGGCCCACCAGCTCCGGCGGCAGGTCCAGCCACGCCGCATCGGTGTGGAAGACGAGGTCGAGGTTCGTGACCGAGCGCCGCACACCGTACTCGAGCTGGCGACCGGTGTCGTGGACGTCGTAGACCATCGTGCCGTCCCACTTCTGGGCGACGAGCCGGCCGAGCAGGCTCCCGAGCACCCACGCGAGCGCGCGGTTCTCCTCCAGCGAGTAGCGCTCGACGGGCACGCGGTCGAGCACGGCGAGGCCGACGCCGGTGCGCAGCTTGTCGCCCACGCGTCGCATCACCTCGGCGCAATGGTCGAGCGCGAACTCGCCGGGCGTCAGGACTTGCGCGGGCAGCGGATCGCGCCTCAACCGGCGCGCGACCGCGTCCAGCTCGTCGAGGCAGCGCGGCGAGAGCGCCACGAGCCAGTCGGCGGGTGTGAGCTCGTCGCGCCGCCACGCGCGCGCGTCGCGTACGTCGGCGGCGAGCATCGGCGGCGCCGCGGTCCGCGTCGTCATGTATGCCCCCCCCGCGGGGATGGCCCCCGCTGGGCGATGCCGCCGCGCGGCGCGCCCGGCGCCGTCGTCCCCCACAGCACCTCGAAGCCCGGCGGCAGCGGGCGGCTGTTGCGCGGCGCGAGCCAGAGGCGCAGGAGCAGGCGATCGTTCTCGGGCCCGGGCACGTCCTCATAGGCCGTGCGCGCGTGGTACACGACATGGTTGTTGAGGAGCTGCAGGTCGCCGGGCCGGAGCTCCATCGCGCAGGACAGCTCCTCGCACAGCGCGGCGTGCAGATCGAGCGCCTCGTCCTGCGCCGCGCTCATCCGCGGCACGTCCGGCAGCTTCTGCGCGGCCTCCACGAACGTCCGCGAGTACTGCGTCGTGAACTTCCCGGCGTGCTCGGCGAAGACGGGCAGCGCGTAGACCTGCCGCTCGCCGCCGGCCTCCTCGCCCTGGCGGCTGCGCCAGTAGTCGGCGCACAGGAGCGCGTGGAGATCGGGCCGCCGCGCGCGGATCGCCTCGGCCACGCTCACCGCGCTGACGACCTTGCTCAGCCCGCCCGCGCGGGCGGCGCGCACGCAGAGCAGGCTCACCACGTCGCAGCGGTCGGTGTGGAAGCGCAGCGGCCCGCTCGAGCGCGCCTTGCTGCGCGACGAGCGCCCGAGGACGGCGTCGACCGCCGGCCCCTCGCGGACCTCGCCGTAGCGCGCGATCTCGTCGCGCACCTCGCCGATCAGCTCGCCCCGCGCGTTCTGGTAGCGGATGTGGCCGAGGTGCGTCCCGATGCCCCAGTAGAGGCTCTTCAGCTCGTCGGCGGGGTACCGCTCGACGGGGAAGCCGCGCAGCAGCACGACGCCGCGCCCGGTCTCCAGCTCGTCGAGCACCGCCTCGAGGTCGCGGCCGAACGTCGGCAGCGGGAAGTCCTCACGGCCGAAATCGGGCCACGAACGACCGCGGCGGCGCAGCCCGGCCAGCGCGGCCTCGCACTCCGCGATCGCCGAGCGGGCGAGGGGCCGGATCCAGTCCGTCGACGCGGCCAGGTCGGCGCCGAGCCACGCGGGCGTCGTCGTCGCGGCGCCCATCACGCGACGGCGGCCGCCTTCTTGAAATCCTCCTCGGTGAAGTTGTAGAGGTGGGCGCCGCCCTCGAGGATCTGGGCCGCGATCTCCCTGGGCACGTTCTTCAGGAGGTTGGTCGAGACGTACGGGAAGTTCGAGTCGAAGTGCGGGTAGTCGGTCGAGACGCACATGCGGTCGGCGCCGATCAGCCCCGCCGTCGCCTCGATCTCGGGCTCGCTGCCCTCCACCGCCGCCCAGCAGTTGCGCCGGAAGTACTCCTTGGGCGTGAGCGTCAGGTACGGCGCGTGCGACTCGCGATATTGCGGGTAGTCCCACTCGATGCGTGACAGCACGCCGGGCGCCCAGGAGTTCTGCGCCTCGAGGAAGCCGACGCGCAACCGCGGGTGGAACTCGAACACCCCGCCGATGATCATGGCGATCAGCGCCAGCTGCATCTCGATCCAGTGGCTGGCCACGTGGCGATAGAAGCGGTTCTCGCCGTACAGCACGTTCATGTGCGAGTACCAGGCGCCCGTGCCCTCGTGGAACCCCCACGTCACGTTCAGGTCCTCGTGCAGCGTGTAGAGCGGGTCCCAGTAGTTCGAGTGCCAGAAGTGGCCGTTGACGAGGTTCGGGCGCATGAAGGAGCCGACGGCGCCCAGCTCGCGCACGCAGCGGAGCAGCTCGCGGCAGGCGAGGTGCACGTCGTGCGGCGGCAGCATGGCCACGAAGCGCAGCCGCTCGGGACGGTGGCGGCAGAACTCGTGGATCCAGTTGTTGTAGGCCTGGCAGAGGGCCAGGGAGAGCCGCGGGTCCATGTTGTCGCGCGCGAGCAGGCTCAGGCCGGTCGTCGGATAGAGGACGGCGATGTCCACGCCCTCCATCTCCATGCCGATGAGCTGCGCCTCGGGGTCGTACTTGCGCTGGATGGCGAAGTCGAGGCGGCCCGTGATCCTCGAGCCCGACAGCGGCTGCGTGCTGTTGGCCGTGTCGGCGGTGGCCTTGCTCTTCTTGCGGTACTGCTGCAGCTCGGCGTCCATCGTCGTCGGCAGGCCGTCGATGACGATGGTGCCGCGCACGGGCCGGCCGTCGGCGCCGATGGGCAGGACGACGCGATCCTTGAACTTCGGATCGAGGTAGCGCTCGAACAGATCCGGCGGCTCCATGATGTGCATGTCGCAGTCGACGAACCGGAGCCCGTCCTTCATGGCGTCCTCCTCGGCATCGCGGTCAGTGCTTCGCTCGCGGCTGCGGTCAGCTCTTGTACGAAGGATCCACGCGCTCGAGCCGGCGCAGCAGCCCCGGCCACACGCGCGCGCCCTGGCGCTGGCGCGAGACCGCCTGCTCGAGGACGTCCTTGGGCACCGGGATCAGCTCGCCGCCCGCCTGCGCGCGCACCTGGATCGCGCACGACGCCTCGAGGTAGTACATGGCCACCCACGCGTCGGCCACCGTCTCGCCGACCGTCAGCAGCCCGTGGTTCCTCAAGATGAGCGAGGTCTTGTCGCCGAGGTCGGCCACGAGTCGCGGCTTCTCGTCGTCGTTGAGGGCGGGCCCCTCGAAGTCGTGATAGCCGAGGCTCCCGAGGCTGAACATCGAGTGCTGGGAGATCGGCAGCAGGCCGCCGCGCTGGGCGGAGACGGCGACGCCGTTGAGCGTGTGGGTGTGCAGCACGCACTTCGCGTCGTGCCGCGCGGCGTGGATCGCGCTGTGGATCACGAAGCCGGCCGGATTCACCTCGAAGGGCGAGTGGTCGATCTTCTGGCCCTTGAGGTCGATCTTCACCAGGCTGGAGGCCGTGATCTCGTCGAAGAAGACGCCGTACGGGTTGATCAGGAACTGGTCCTCGGCGTCGGGCACGCGCAGCGTGATGTGCGTGAAGACGAGGTCCTCCCACTTGTAGAGCGAGACGAGGCGGTAGGCGGCGGCGAGGTCGACGCGGGCGGCCCACTCGTCGGCGGAGACCTTGCCCTTCAGCGATGGGACCTTCAGCGCGGTCGAGGTCATGACTGCCTCCCGGTGGCGGTGGTGGCTGCACTGTAAGACCTTCAACCCCGTCCTGCAAGGGCACGCCGGTTGCACGACTCACCGTGTCCATGCACAGCACGGAGCTCGCCGCGAAGGTCGCCGCCGACTACAGCGTCAGGCTGCTCGCCGCCGCCATCGCCATGGTCGGCCTGCTCGCGATGCGCTGGGTCGCGTCCAGGTGGCGCCGCTCGTCGCGGGTCTCGGCACCGCTTCGGCACCGCGCGCCAGCTGACGCTCAAGGTGAGCATCGCGTCCGCCGCCGACCTCGACCGCGCGCTCGCGGCGGTGCGGGAGGTGGTGAGGGCGAGCCCGCGCGTGCTGAAAGACCCCGCGCCGGTGACGGCGGTGGAGACGGTGGCCGAGACGATCACGATCGTCGCCAAGGCGTGGCTGGCGATCTCGGACTGGGAGCCGGCCCAGGCCGAGCTCTATCCCTCGATCGTCGAGCTGCGCAGCGCCAAGATCCCGCCCTTCGGCGCGCCCGCGAAGGCCGCGTAGCGCCTAGCCGAGACGCTGCGACCAGCCGACGAGGAGCACGCCGACCGCGTCTTCGGCGGCCGCCGAGAACGGCGCGAGCGCGCCCGCCTCGTCGCGCGCGTTGATCAGCTGGAGCACGCCGACGACGTCGCCGCGCCCGTCGCGGATCGGCAGCGACAGCATCGAGCGCGTGCGGTAGTCGTTCATGAGGTCCCACGCGGGATTGAACACGTAGGGTTGCTCGTCGACGCGGACGTCGTAGGCGTCGGGCATGTTCACCGGGCGATGCGTGAGCAGCACGTAGCTGGCGATGCTCCGTTCGTCCAGGGGCAGTGAGCCGTCGGTCAGGCGCCGACGCGCCTCCGCCCAGCCGTGCCGTCGCTCGAGCGCCTCGTTGTGCGCGGCCACGAACCGCAGGCCCGCCGGCTCGCGGAGGTAGACGGTGCCCGCCTCCGCGCGCGTCAGCCGGCGCGCCTCGGTGAGGAGCGCGTCGACCGCCTCTTCGGAAACCGCGCCCGCGCGCGGCACGTCGATCTCGCGGCCGGAGCCGGTCTCGGCGCTCGCGTCGTAGCGCTCGAACTCCGCGCGGCGTCCGCGCAGCCACTCGAGGGTCGGGCCGCGCCCGTAGGCGAGCTCGTCGAGCGCCACGACCTGTGCGACGCGGGGCGTGAATGGCCCGCTGCAGGCGAGCAGGCTCTCGTCGCGCGCGCTCACCTCCACCGCCCAGAGGTTCGCGGAGTGCTTGTGCCGCCAGAGCTCACGCCGCAACCGGTCCATAACAGACGCTCCCGCGGGGAATACGGGCAAAGGTCGCGCCATGGTCCGGGGGCCAGCAAAAACGCTCGCTTCGACGGCGCTGCGGCGATGGGAGCGGGTGATTCCTCGCCAGCGGTGGTAGCATCGGGGCCACCAACCACACGGAGGCGGACATGGCCCTGCCGCTCGAGCCGTACACGCTGATCGACCTCACGCGCGCGCGCTCCGGACCGACGTGCGTCCGGCAGCTCGCCGAGATGGGCGCGAAGGTGATCAAGGTGGAGAACAAGGGCGAGGACGACTTCGCCCGCGACGGATTCGATTTTCAGAACCTGCACCGCAACAAGCGCTCGATCACGCTCGACCTCAAGAACCCGCGTGGCGTCGAGGTCCTCAAGCGCCTGGCCGCGAGGGCTGACGTCCTCGTCGAGAACTACCGCCCGGACGTCAAGCACCGCCTCGGCATCGACTACGAGACGCTGAGCAAGGTCAACCCGCGCCTCGTGTACGGCAGCATCTCGGGCTTCGGCCAGTCGGGCCCGTACCGCGATCGCCCGGGCTACGACCAGATCGCCCAGGGCATGGGCGGCCTCATGTCGATCACCGGCCTGCCGGGCCAGGGCCCGGTGCGCGTCGGCATTCCCGTGGCCGATCTCACCGCGGGCATGTTCCTCGCGCACGGCATCCTCGTCGCGCTGCTCGAGCGCGAGCGCTCCGGCCGCGGCCAGTGGGTGCACACCTCGCTGCTCGAGGCGATGGTGCGGATGCTCGACTTCCAGGCGTCTCGCTGGACGCTCGGCAAGGAAATCCCGCCGCAGGCGGGCAACGATCATCCCACCGGGATTCCCACCGGCGTCTTCAAGACGTCGGACGGTCACATCAACATCGCGGCGTCCGGGCAGGTCATGTATCGCCGGCTCTGCGAGGCGATCGGCACGCCGGCGCTCATCGACGACCCGCGCTTCAAGACGCCGGCCGACCGCTCCAAGAACCGTCTCGCGCTCAACGCGGAGCTCGACAAGATGCTCATGACCAAGCCGAGCGCGCACTGGGTGGACGTGCTCAACAAGGCGGGCGTCCCGTGCGGCCCGATCTACAACGTGAAGGAGGTGTTCGAGGACCCGCACGTGCAGGCGCTCGGGCTCGCGGTCACGATCCAGCATCCGCGCCTCGGCAAGCAGTCGGTGCAGAACCTGCCCGTCACGCTGTCGCGCACGCCGGGCGCGGTACGAACGGCGTCGCCGGACATGGGCCAGCACACCGACGCGATCCTCGCAGAGCTCGGCTACAGCAAGGACGAGGTCGCCGCGCTGCACCGCGACAACGTCGTCTGACCGTCGACGCGCTGACACATGTGGTGGCACTGCCGCTGCACCGGAGTCCGTCTCATGTACACCCCTGTCATCTCGATCGCGGTTGCGTTCGTCCTCGCCCTGGTGGCCCCGGCCCATGCTGGCGCCCCGACCGATGCGCTCAAGGGGCACGTCGATCAGGTGGTCAAGATTCTGTCCGATCCGTCTCTGCGCGATCGGCCCGAGGTGCGCCGCGCGAAGGTCCGCAAGATCGCCGAGGACATCTTCGACTATCCCGACACGGCGCGCCGCGCGCTCGGGCCGCACTGGAATGCCCGCACCCCGGAGCAGCGGCAGGAATTCGTGAAGCTCTTCTCCGAGATCCTCGATCGCTCGTATCGCTCGAAGATCGAGCTCTATCAGGGCGAGCGCGTGCAGTACGTGGGCGAAACGATCGATGGCAGTGAGGCGACGGTGAAGACGATGATCGTGACCAAGGCGGGCACCGAGGTGCCCGTCGACTACCGCCTGCACCGCAAGGACGGACGCTGGCTCGTGTACGACGTCATCATCGAGGGCATGAGCCTCGTCGCGAATTACCGCACGCAGTTCAACAAGATCGTGCAGACGGAGGGCTACGAATCGCTCGTGCTGCGGCTGCGGGCCAAGGAGACGGCCGAGCCGGCGGCCAGCCCGGGGCGTTCGCGGACCGATCGGTGAGCTACCAGCGGGGCTCTTCGGCGTCCTCGGAGTCTTCCGAGTCCTCGGAGCCCTTCCAGTCCGTCCATCCCCGGGGGTCGGCGTTCGGTCTCGTCCAGGCCGGCCTCGCGTCGATAACAGCGCCGGTGGACGACCAGGCCGAGGGACGGCGGACGGGTGACGTCGTCCCCGTCGAAGACGAACCGATCGCAAAAGATGTAGCGATCTCGGCCCACGACCCGCCGACGCCGCAATATCGAGGCCATCGATCGCGCGTCCACGGCTCGTGGGAAAAACATTTCAGATACCGCACGGGGACGACGATGGTGTACAACGGTTGCCCATGGAGCTCGAAGGAATCACCGTGCTCGTCGTCGAGGACGATGAAGACACCCGCGAGGTGATGCGCGCCATGCTCGAGCTCTGCGGCGCGAGGGTGCTCGTCGCGGAGTCGGCGAAGAGCGGCCTCGAGGCGTTCGAGAAGGCCCGCCCCGACGCGATCGTCAGCGACATCGCGATGCCCGGCGAGGACGGCTACTGGCTGGTGCGCGAGGTCGCGCGGCGCATGAACGCGCGGGACGTTCCCGCGGTGGCGGTGACGGCATTCGCGGGCCAGCACCCGCGAGACCAGGCGCTCGCGGCCGGCTTCCGGGCGCACCTCGCCAAGCCGGTCGACCCCGACGTGCTGTGTCGCACCGTCGCCGAGGTGATGACGTCCGGCTGAGGGCTCAGCCCTTCAGGCGGCGCTCGAGCCGCGCGACGAGGCCGTCGATCTCCCGGTGATCCTCCGCGGTCAGCGTCAGGCCCGGCGTGCGCACGGCGGGCGAGGCCAGCGCGCCGCGGCGGAAGAGCAGTTCCTTGCGCACCGCGAGCCCGGTTCCCGGTTGCGCCTCGTAGCGCAGCAGCGGCAGGTAGACGTCGAACACGTCCTCGGCGCCTTCGGCGTCACCCGCGGCGAACCGCTCGTAGACTTCCACCAACATCTCGGGGTACGAGAACCCCGTCATCGCGCCGTCGGCGCCGCGGGCCAATTCTTGCGGGTAGTAGATCGCGTTGTTGCCGACGAGCACGCTCACGCGCCGGCGCCCCGTGCGCGCCGCCTCCGCGCGAATCCGTCCGAGCTTCGTCAGCCCGGGGCAGTCTTCGTGCTTGAGCATCACGAGCCGCGGAAAGGCGTCCACCATGCGCTGGAAGGCCTCGACCGTCAGCGGCACGCCCGTGGACTGCGGGTAATCCTGGTACACGACGGGCGTCGCGGGATCGAGCGCAGCGAAGACCGACGCCATGTAGTCCACGAGCGCGTCGTCGCCGGCGATGCCCGGCGTCGGGGCCACCATCACACCCGCGGCGCCCGCGGCCATCGCGTCGTTCGCGAGCGCGGCCAGCGCCAGCAGATTCGCGCTCGACACGCCGACGACGACGGGCACGCGTCCGGCGACGCGCGCCAGCGCGCGGCGAACAACCGCGCGCGACTCTTCGGGTGTGAGCTTCGGCGCCTCGCCCATGATGCCGAGCAGGGTGAGCCCGTGCACGCGACGCGCGAGGTAGAAGTCCACGAGCCGGTCGAGGCTCTCGAGGTCGAGGGCGCCGTCCGGCGAGAACGGCGTCGCCGAGATCGGGAAAACGCCGCGCGCGGTCTCGTCCAGGCGCGTCACGGCAGGATGACCCAGCCGTCGCCGCGGCCCTGGATGCGTTCGTACGACCACACCGTCACGCGGTAGTGGTCCGCCTTCGGCATCTTCGGGACCTCGAAGTATGCGCGGCCGAAGCCGGGCACGACGCCCGGGAGCCATTCGACGCGCTGACCCACGACGGCGCCCGAGCTGTCGAGCGCCTGGGCCAGCAATTGCACTCTGGCGGCTGCCTCGCCGTAGGTGTTCACGACGTACCCGCGCAGCCGGCGCTGGTCGCCATTCTTCTCCGGCACCGCCTGCCAGCTGAGCTTGAACCAGCGCTCGCTGTCCGGCATCAATGTCGTGACCGACGCCGACGGCGTCGTCTCGACCGTCGCACAGCCCGCCGCCATCACGGCCAGGACCAGCGCCCGCACCATCGCTCGCATGGATCCATCCTCCTCGCGGCGTCGCGTCCATCGTACAGCGGCGCCGTGGCCGGCGCCGCGCTATGCTCCAGCGTGGTGACCGACCTCGAGCCATTCGAGGCGCGCGACGCCGACGGCGCCGTGCGCGGCGTTCTGCACCGGCCGAGCGCGCCGACGGGCGACGGCGCCGTCCTCGCCCACGGCGCCGGCTCGAATCGCGACTCGCCCGTGCTGCGCGCGGTCGCCGCCGCCTTCGCGGCGCGCGGGATCGCCGCGCTCCGGATCGATCTGCCCTTCCGCCAGGCGCGGCCGAAGGGACCGCCCTCGCCCGTGTGGGCGCCGCGCGACCGCGACGGTCTGCGCGGTGCGCTGGCCGCGCTCGCGCGCCGGTGTCCTCGTCGGCTCGTCCTCGGCGGTCACTCGTACGGCGGCCGCCAGGCCAGCATGCTGCTCGCCGACGCGCCCGGCCTCGCCCACGGGCTGCTGCTGCTCGCCTATCCATTGCACCCACCCGGGCGCCCCGAGCGCCGGCGAACCGAGCACCTGATCACGCTGCGCACGCCGACCGTGTTCGTGCAGGGCACGCGCGACCCGTTCGGATTCGTCGACGAGCTGGAAGAGGCGCGCGGTCTCGTGCCCGCGCCGACGCGGCTTCTCTCGGTGCGGGACGCCGGTCACGACCTCGGCGTGCGCGGGAACGGCTCGTTCGCGCAAGCGGCCGTCGCGGAGCTCCTCGCGCTGCTCGGCTGACGAGATGTGCGGCGGCCCGGTCGGCGAGCACGGGCGGTGACGCGGCGGGCGCGGGCGGCGCGGCGCCCGTGAGACCCGTGTTTCGGGTACTGCGTCGGACCCGGCTGTGAATCGGTGCCCGCTGACAGGCGCACCGTAGCGTCGATGTGCGTGGTCGAACGGGCGCCGCGCCGCCCGCGCCCGCCGCGCCGCCTGCGCTCAGCGTCCCCTGAACACCGGCTCCCGCTTCTCCACGAACGCGCGCGCCGCTTCCTTGTGGTCCTCCGTGAACCCGGTGCGCGTGTGGTGCATGGCCTCGAGGTCGAGGCACTGCGCCAGCGTCTGGGTCTCGGCGGCATTCATGTTGCGCTTCATGTAGCGCAGGGCGACGCGCGGGCCCTGCGCGAGCTTGCGCGCGAGCGTCAGCGTCTCGTCGTCGAGCTTCTCGTCGGCCACCACGCGATTGACGATGCCGAGCGCGAGCGCCTGCCGGGCATCGACGATCTCCGCCGTGTAGTACAGCTCGCGCGCCTTCGCGGTGCCGACGAGCTGCGTGAGGAACCACGAGCCGCCGAAGTCGCCCGAGTAGCCGACGCGGGCGAAGGCGGTCGCGAACTTCGCACTCTCGCCGGCCACGCGCAGGTCGCACGCGAGCGCCATCGACAGGCCGGCGCCCGCGGCGGCGCCGCGCACCATCGCGATGGTCGGCTTGGGCATCTCGTGCAGCAGGCGCGACACCTCCATCTTGCTGCGCAGGCCGTGCGCCTTTTCCTCCAGGCCCGTCTCGGCGAACTCGCGCCCCTCGGCCATCGCCTTGACGTCGCCGCCCGCGCAGAAGCCGCGGCCGGCGCCCGTCAGCACGACGACGCCCACCGCGGCGTCGGCGGCCAGACGCGGCAGCGCCTCGAGCAGCGCATCGAGCATCGGTCCCGACATCGCGTTGAGGCGGTCTGGCCGGTTGAGGGTGAGCACCGCGACGCCGTCTTTCACGTTCTCGAGCAGATCGTTGGTCATGATCGCCTCCGCGGACGTGCCGGTATCGTACCCCACCCCGTCGCCGGCGGCGTGCGGCGCGGTCTGGCACCCCCGATGTCAGCGCGCCGACATCGCTGACCCGGTGGCAGGCTCTAACCCAGCGATTTTATTGCCGCCAAGCGTGGCACCCTACTTGCCAAAGACCAGGGAGCGTCTCCAGGAGGGGAACATACGATGACGGTTCTTTTCAATCCGATGGCGTGGCGCCTGCCGCACTGGCTGATCGCCCTCGGTTCGGTGGTCGCAATCAGCCTCTATGCCGGTCTCGTGCAGCCGCGCGAGATCGCGCTGTGGTTCGCCGCACGCCCCGAGGTCGCGCAGGCGTTCTCCGATCCGCACTTCGGCCGAGCGGACGCGCTGATCCTCGTCTTCTCGACGCTGTTCCTGGCGCCGTTCGCGCTCTTCGTCATGCTCGTGCTGATGATCTTCGCGATCGCGATGCTCGGCGGCTTCGTGCTGCCGGTGGTGCGCTGGTTCAGCCTGCCGGACTGGTTCGCGACGGCCTTCGTCCTCGTCGCCGTCGGGATTGCGGCGTGGGCGCAGAGCGAGCTCTGGCTGCCGCGCTCGCTGTGGTTCCTCGGCCTGCTCGCGCGGGCCTGGAAGGTCGTCCTGGCCTGACGCGCCGCCGGGCGGACGGCTAGTCGCGCTTGCTGCGTGACTGGGCGGCCTCCCGCTCGAAGCCGGGCAGGATGGCCTTGATGAACGCGTTCTCCACCAGCCGGACCAGGACCTGCCACGTGCTCGTCCGCGGGCTGTCGAGCGGTCCCGAGATGTCCGCCTTCGTGGCGACTTCCCTGCGCGGGTGGTTCTCGAGGATCTTGCTCGCCACGTCGATGGCCTTCTCCTTGACCTTCTGGCCGAACCGCTTGTCCTCGTCCTGCTCCTTGTCGTAGACCTTCAGGTCGTGGAAGAGCGGCCATCCTGGCCGGCAGCACGACCGACACCCACGCGGTCACACGCCAGATCCTCGGCTTCGCGCGCGAGCAGTCGACGAGCGAGACCATGGTGGTGCTGACGGCTACCGCGCGCTAGCAATTCGGAGGGGGCCTGGACGGCCCCCTCCGATGCCTCCCCCAGAACCGGATTGCGCCGGCAAAGCCGGCGCTCGAACAGCGCAACGCAGGGGTCGCCAGTAGGCTGAGATCCGCTTTAGCGGCGCGCCCGCCGGGCCAGCAGGACGACGCCGACCGTCAGCAACACCGCCGATAGCGTGGCCGGGAGCACGCGCGCGTGGGCGGCGCCCAGGAGCCCGCTCGCGAACGGGCCGAGGAACATCCCGCCGTTGACGAACACGCGGAAGCGCGCCGTCCGCCACGCGACCTGCGAGGCGGGGGTGGCCGCGCGCAGCAGTCCCACCGGCAGCATCCAGCCCGCCATGCTGAGCCCGAAGACGACGCAGCCGGCCACGACGAGCGGGAGCGGCCCGAGGCCGATCATGGCCATCGCCGCCGCGAAGGTCAGCAACACGACGCCGAGCACGCGCGCGGTTCCGAGCCGGTCGGCGAGGGCGCCCACCGGCAGCAGCGCGACGGTGTCGCACAGCTGGGCGAGCATCAGCAGGTGCGCGATGCCCGAGCGCTCGAGGCCGAACTCGCGGCTGCCTCGCACGGGGATGACGAACTGCTCGAGCGTCGCGTAGGCGAGCGCGACGGCGCCGCCGGCGGCAAAGGCGAGGGCCGAGGCCCCGCGGTCGGCGGCTCTGGGACTGGCCTCGGCGGCCGCGGCACTGCGCGCGAACCACGGCCGGTCGCCGCCGTCGTCCGGGAGCAGCACGAGCAACGCCTTCAGGGCGACGAGGGCGACGAGGATCGGCGAGCACGCGACGAGGAACGCCGTCTGCCACGCGAGCGCGCCCGGCAGCGCGCCCACCAGCGTCACGCCGCCGAGGATCCCGAGCATCGCGCTGAACTCGAGCGCGCTCAGCGCGGAGGCGAGCCGGCGCTCGGCGCGCACGCGGAGGATCGTCGTCAGCGCGCCCAGCGTCCCGAGGGTGTGGCCTGCCCCCATCAGCACGCGTCCCAGCACGAGCCAGCCGAAGGAGCCGCCGAGGACGAGACACGCCATGCCCGCGAGGACGACCGCGGGCCCCGCGATCAGCGCGCGGCGGACGTGGTGCGTCATCAGCAGTCCCGCCGGCAGGTCCGCGAGCATCCGCGCGAGGCCGAAGGCGCCGGCGACGGCCCCGAGCTGCCAGTCCGCCAGCGCCGCGCCGCGTCCCAGCTCGGGCAGCAGCGCCGGAAACGCCCCGATCGAGAACGTCTGCAGTCCCGTGGTCAGGCAGAGCATGGCCAGCAGGCGATCGGGCCGCATCGGCGGCGGGATCAGGAGGGCAGCGCGGCGCGCGCGCGGGCGTGGGCGGGGTCGTCGGCGCGGAGCAGGTCGGGGTTGCGTCCGCGCGCGACGGCCACGTGATAGGCGAGCAGCTGCAGCGGGACCACGGCGAGGATCGGCGAGAACGCCTCGTCCACCTCGGGCAGCGCGATGGTCTCGCCGGCGAGGCCCGCCGCCTCGCGATCGTCCTCGCGCGCGAGCATCAGCACCTCGGCGCCGATGGCGCGGGCCGCGCGCGCGACGTCGAGCGCACGGGCGCGCGCGGGCCCGGGCGGCGCGATCAGCACGAGGGCGTCGTCCGCCTCCAGCGCGGCCGACGGGCCATGCAGGAACGACTCCGGCTCGAAGGCGACGGCGGGCAGCCACGCCGTCTCCGACAGCTTGAGCGCGCCCTCGCGGGCGGTGGCGGCGTTGGGTCCGCCGCCGACGAACCAGAAGCGCCGCCGCCCGGCCAGCCGCGCGCCGAGATCGTCCCACGACTCCTGGCCGAGGAGGAACGCGAGCAGATCGGGAATCGCGCCGAGCGCGCGCCGTGCGGCGTCGGCGCCACTCACTTCCGCCGCGAGCAGCGCGAGTGCCGCCAGCGCGGCCGTATAGCCGACCGTGTGCGCGCCGGACGTCTCGACGTCCGCCGTGTGCAGCGCGTGCGTGACGCCCGCGAGCGTCACGCCCTTGCCGGTGACACCGACGGTGACGGCGCCGCGGCCGGCGGCGAGCGTCGCCGCGTCGGCCGCCACGCGCGAGCCGCGATGGCTCAACGCGACCAGCGCCTCGCCAGCCTCCGGCACCGGTCCGTAGGCCGTCCACTCGGAGGCGACCACCGCGCGCGCCTTCGCGCCGAGCTTGCCGAGGCCCGCGAGCAGATGCTCGCCCACGATGGCAGCGTGCCACGAGGAGCCGACGCCCGCGAGCCACACACGGTTGACGCCACGCAGCGCGGTGGCCGCGGCGGACAGCGCCGCTTCGTTGCCGCGCTCGACCAGGCGCAGCGCGCCCGGCTGGGCGTAGATGGCATCGTGCATGTAGTACGGGTGGGCCGCGCGAGGCGGCGAGCTCGAGGTCATGGCGCGCGGCCCAGTGTACACGCAGGCGCGGCATGGAGAGACGCGACGACGCGACGCCGGGCGCGCGGGCCCGATCAGACGCCCGTTGCGTCGAGCGATCGATCGGGCCGATCAGGCGCTCTTGCGCAGCGAACGCCCGCGCCGGTACTCGTGCCCGCGCTCCCAGCCACGCCGGAACGCCGGCTCATCGATCATGTTGCCGTGGAGCGGCCGCACGTTCTCGCGGTCATCGCACCACTGGGCCGCCTCGAAGCCGCAGCGATAGACGTGCTCCTCGGATCGAACCGGCCGCGCTCGGCGGCGTCGCGTGACGTGAACATGCCGGCGACAGATTTCATGGAGAACCTCCCGGGCTCAACGGCGCAAACGGGTTGCCAGCCCGTCGGTGGTCTTGCGAGCGCGAACGAGAGCGCGGCGGATCACGACGCGGGCGCGCGGACCGCGCCGACGGCCGCGGCGAGATTCGCGTCGGGGACGGCGAGTGGCAGCACACAGCCAGGCGTCAGGATGAGCCCGCGGCCACCCGTCTGACGGATCGCATCGCGCGCCTCGGCGGCGACGGCGTCGGCGGGCCCGTGTGGCAACGTCGTCGACTCGCCGAGCCCGGCGGCGAGGCCGCCGGCGAAGCGTCGCGACGCGCCGGCCAGCGTCGGCGCGGTCAGCCGGTCGTGCCAGTTCACGGCGTGCACGGGCAGCGCCGTCCACGCGTCCCAGAAGATGTCTTCCCCGTGCAGGTGTAGCAGCGTCAGGGCCGACACTCCCCGGACCCGCTCGAGCACGCGGCGCGCGTACGGCAGGTCCCACGTCGTGCTGACCGCCTCGCTCACCGCCTCGGCGTTCGCCGCCTGGGTCGCGAAAAAGAGGCCGTCGGCGCCGGCCGCGAGCGCCGCCGCCGCGTAGCGCGCCGTCGTCCCCGTGATCACCTCGAGCGCCGCGCGGACCGCGTCCGGCGCGGAGGCGAGATCCTCGAGGAGACGATCGCCGGCGAGCTTGCTCGCGATGGTGAGCGGCGAGAAGACCGTGTGCAGGATCGGCGCGTCGTCCCCGCGGCCCTTGCGGATCAGCCGCACCGCCTCCAGCTCGCGCCCGAGCGCGCCCGCGCCGGGATCGAGCGGCTTCAGGCGCGCCCAGTCCGCGGCGCTCTTCACCGCGTGCTCCGTGCAGCGCTTGGCGCCGCCCGGGTGGCCCTGGTACGCGACCTTGCAGCCCCAGTCCTCCACGCAGTACACGCCGCTCGACATCACCTTGATCAGGTCGAGGTCCCACGTGCGATGGAAGGCCAGCATCGCGTCGGCGAGCCCCTGCGAGGTGTGATCGACGTCGGGGACGTGGCGCCAGAACGCGACCGGCGGCCTGTCCACCGCGCGTCGCCCGATCGCCGCGAGCACTCGCTCTCGCTTGGTCATGCGCGCCACGATACCACCGCGCGGCAGGGTTGCCGCTCCCGGCGACCTCGTGCGAGGATCGGGCACTCACGAGGAGGATCGCCCATGCCCCAGCTGAGCCGTCGCGCCTTCCTGGCCGGGTCCGTCGCCGTCGCCGCCACTGCCCGCGCGCCGTTCGTGCACGCGCAGAAGCGCGGCGGCACCCTGCGCTTCGTGCCGCACGCGGACCTCAAGATCCTGGATCCGATCTGGACGACCGCCTACATCACGCGCAACCACGGCTACATGATCTTCGACACGCTCCTGGCGCTCGACGCCGATCTGAAGATCAGGCCGCAGATGGTGGACAAGTACACCGTGTCGAAGGACGCGATGAAGTACTCGTTCACGCTGCGCGACGGGCTGAAATTCCACGACGGGACTCCGGTGACCGCCGAGGATTGCGTGGCGTCGATCAAGCGCTGGGGCGGCCGGGACCAGGTGGGGCGGCTGATGACGGCGTCGCTGAACAAGATGGTGCCGGTGGACAGGAAGACGTTCACGATCGATCTCGAGACGCCCTTCGGCCTCGTGCTCGACGCGCTCGGCAAACCCTCGGCGAGCCCGTTGTTCATCATGCCGGCGCGGCTGGCCGCGACCGATCCCAGCGAGCAGGTGAAGGAAGCCGTCGGCTCGGGACCGTTCAAGTTCGTCAAGGACGAGTGGCAGCCGGGCAATCGCGTCGTCTACGTCAAGAACCCCGACTACGTGCCCCGCAACGAGAAGCCGAGCGGCGCCGCCGGCGGCAAGCGCGCGCTGGTGGACCGCGTGGAGTGGCGCTACATCCCGGACCCCGCCACGGCGAACGCCGCGCTCGAGGCCGGCGAGATCGACTACTGGGAGAACATCCCGCTCGACTTTGCGCCGCGCCTGGAGAAGAACCCGGACCTGCGCGTGTTCGTCACCGATCCGCGCGGCAGTCAGGGCATCCTCCGTCCGAACCACCTCCAGCCGCCGTTCAACAACAAGGCCGCGCGGCAGGCGCTGCTCTACGCGGTGGACCAGCAGAAGTACATGCAGGCGGTCATCGGCAATCCGAAGTACTACAAGGCGTGCCCGTCGCTCTTCATGTGCGGCGGCCTGCCCTACGAGACGGCGGTGGGGGCGCCCAAGCCGGACCTCGAGCGCGCGAAGCGGTTGCTGAAGGAGTCCGCCTACGACGGCCGGCCGATCGTGGTGATGGATCCCACCGACACGCCGTACGCCCACGCGCCGGCGCTGGTCACGGCGGAAGTGCTCCGCTCGCTCGGCGCCGCCGTCGATCTGCAGGCGATGGACTGGTCCACGATGGTCCAGCGGCGTGCGAAGAAGGAGCCGCCCGCCCAGGGCGGCTGGAACATCTTCCACACCTGGTCCACGTCCTTCGACACGATGACGCCGGCCGTGTCTTCCGTGCTCGGCGGCGGCGGCGAGAAGGCGTGGTTCGGCTGGCCGACGAGCGAGCCGATCGAGAAGCTGCGCACGCAGTTCGTGCGGGAGCCGGACGCGGCCAAGCGCAAGGCGATCGCGGACGAGGTCCAGAAGATCGCCTACGACGAGGTGCTGTACGTGCCGTGGGGCCAGTTCGTGGTGCCGGGCGCGTTTCGCAAGAACGTCCACGGGCTCCTGGAGTTCGGCGCGACGCTCCTCTGGAACATCTCGATATGAGTGAGCGGGTTCTCTGCCTCTTATTTGCCGTCGGGGCGCCTTCGCAGGGCTCCGGCGCCCGACGTTCTGCCAGAGAGTGCGCGGCGTCATGATCGTGGCCGCGGCACAGCTCGGGCCGATCCAGCGCGCCGACCGTCGCGCCGACGTCGTCAAGCGCCTGCTCGCGCTGCTGCACGAGGCGAAGGCGCGCGGCGCGGAGCTGGTCGTGTTCCCCGAGCTCGCGCTGACGACGTTCTTTCCGCGCTGGTGGATGGAGGATCAGGCCGAGATCGACGCCTTCTTCGAGACCGAGATGCCCGGGCCGGAAACGAAGCCGCTCTTCGACGAGGCGCGGCGGCTCGGCCTCGGCTTCTGCCTCGGCTACGCGGAGAAGACGGCCGATGGCCATCGCTACAACACGTCGCTCCTCGTCGACGCGAGCGGCCGCGGCGTCCTCAAGTACCGCAAGATCCACCTGCCCGGCCACGCCGAGCACGAGCCGTGGCGCCCGTTCCAGCACCTCGAGAAGCGCTACTTCGAGGTAGGCGATCTCGGCTGGCCCGTCACGCGGTACAGCGGCGCCGTCGTCGGCATGTGCATCTGCAACGACCGCCGCTGGCCCGAGACCTACCGGGTGATGGGGCTGCAGGGCGTCGAGCTGGTGCTGCTGGGCTACAACACGCCGATCCACCATCCGCCGGCGCCCGAGCAGGATCACCTCGCGGGCTTCCACAACCATCTCTCCATGCAGGCCGGCGCCTATCAGAACGCCACGTGGGTCGTCGGCGTGGCCAAGGCCGGACGCGAGGAAGGCTGCGACCTGCTCGGTCAGTCGGCGATCGTCGCGCCGTCGGGCGAGATCGTCGCGATGGCGTCGACGGTCGGCGACGAGCTGATCGTCGCGCGCTGTGACCTGGAGCGCTGCCGGGGGTACAAGGAGACGATGTTCAACTTCGCGAAGCACCGGCGGCCCGAGCACTACCGGCTGATCGTCGAGCGGACCGGCGCGATCCCGCCGGCCTGAGGGCGGCGACGGAAGGGCGCCGGTCGTCGGGCCGGCGCGCCTGGGCGTCGAGCTTCACGACGACGGCCTTCGGCGACACCACGCTCCTATAACACTGCGACGACGGCTCTGTGAAACGGCGAGGAAGGCTGCGCGCGACATGGACTGCTCGCGACGACCCGGAGCGTCGCGCCCCTCGGCAGGACGGGATGGACGCGGTCGATCACCTGCCACACGTGCTGCGCGGCGCAGAGCCGCATGTCGAGCGTCACGCGCGCACCTCCCGGCCAGACGCCGATGCTGACCTGCACCGCGATCATCCCGCGAAGCCCCAGCCCGCGGAGACACACGCCGAGCGTCGCCTGCAGCGCGTCTCGCCGCCGGTCTCGGCGGTTGAGCCGGAGCAGGGCGAATGTCGGAAGCGCCACCACGGCCGCGACGACGGCGAGCGCGGGCAGCGATTCCACTACCCGACCATCGCGGGCTGGCGCTCGAGCCGCCGCACGGGCGAGGCGAGGATCACGAGCGCCTGGACGAGGAACCCGGCCGCGGCCACGACGAGACAGGTCTCGGCGCCGGACACGGCGCCCAGGAGCGCGCCGAGCGCGGCGCCGACCGGTCGCGCGCCGTAGGCCGTGATGTTGATGGCCGACGCGCGTCCGAGCAGGTCACGCGGCGTCACGGTCTGACGAAGGGTGGCCGTGCTGATCACCCAGACGATCGGCCCGGTGCCGATCAGGAAGAAGCTGACTCCCGCCAGAGCTCCCACCGGGATCCAGATCGTGAGCACCATCACCGCCGCCGCCGCGAGCCCGGCGATCGGCCCGAGCACCACGACGACGCCGAACGGCAACGCGCGGATGATCCGCGGCGTCAGCAGCGCGCCGACGACCATGCCGACGCCGTACGTGGCCAGCGTCGCCCCGACGCCGAACGCGGAGAGGCCGAGATGATGGACGGCGTACGGCACGTACACCGCCTGGAGCATGAAGAACGCGGTGTTGAACACGAGCTGCGTGAGGAAGACGGGCCGCAGCAGCGGATGGCCGAAGACGAACCGCGCACCGTCGCGCAGATCGTGGAGCACCCGACGCCCCGCGATCAGCGGCCGGGCCGGCTCGCGCACCCCGGCGAGGAGGACGACGGCGGCGGCCGAGAGCCCGGCGGCGACCCCGAACGCCGGCGCGCCGCCCGTCCACCCGACGAGCGCGCCGGCCAGCGCCGGCCCGCCCGCGAAGGCCACCGTGCGCGCCAGCTCGATCCGCCCGTTGGCGGCGGCCAACGCCCCGGCCGGCACCAGCGCCGGCACGAGCGCGGGCGAGGCCACGCTGTACGCCACCGTCCCGCACGCGCCGATGAAGCCCAGCAGCGCGAGCAGCGGCAGCGTCAATAGGTTCAGGTGCGCGAGCGTCAGGACGCCGGCGAGCGAGAGCGCGCGCAGCGCCTCGGCCCCCGCCATGAGCCGGCGGCGCGAGGCGCGATCGGCGAGCACGCCCGCGGGGATCGAGAGCAGGAGAAACGGCAGCGTCTGCGCGGTCTGCAACAGTCCCGTCGCCCCCGCGCCGGCGCCCAGCGCGAGCACGGCCACGATGGGCGCGGCGGCCAGACCGATCTGCTCCGCCGACTGCGCGGCGAGATTGGACCACGCCAGCCGATTGAAGCTCGCAGGCAGCCGCGGCGAAGCGCTCTCTTGGAACATGCTGAGAGCGTACGGGGCCGTGCCGCACGCGCGCACTCCGCATGTTGCTGCCGAATTCCGTACGCGACGCTACTGCCCACCGGTTCGAGCGCCGGCTTGCGCGCCATACGTGCCACTTCCAGCGCGGGCTTCGCCCGCGCAATCCCGTTCTGGGGGAGGTTTCGGAGGGGGCCGTCGAGGCCCCCTCCGACGAGGATGGGGGGCGAAGCCCCCCTCCGAGTCAGCGCACGTCGAGCGTCTCGCGCAGCCCGTCGCCGACGAGGTTGATGGCGAGGACGGTCAGCGCGAGGAAGAGGCCGGGGAACAGGATGATCCAGAACGCGAGCTGCACGTACGTCTTGCCCTCGGCCATGATGTTGCCCCACGACGGGATGTGGGGCGGCGTGCCGGCGCCGAGGAACGACAGGTACGCCTCGAACAGGATGGCCGAGGCGCAGATGTAGGTCGCCTGCACGATGAGCGGCGCAGCCAGCGCGGGCAGGATGTAGAACATCAAGATTCGCGGCGTGCGGGCGCCGAGCGCGCGCGCGCCTTCCACCATGGTGTGCTCGCGCAGCGAGAGCACCGAGGCGCGCACGACACGGATCACGCGCGGGATCTCCGGGATGACGAGCGCGATGATGACGTTGCGCACGCTCGTCTTCATGAGCGCCATGAGGGCCAGCGCGAGCAGGATGGCCGGAATGGCCATGAGCCCGTCCATCACGCGCATCATGACGGCGTCGAGCCGGCGGTAGAAGCCGATGACGAGGCCGAGGGTGGTGCCGATCAACAGGCCGAGGATCGACACGGTGGCGCCGACGATCAGCGAGACGCGCGTGCCGTAGATCGTCCGCGTGTAGACGTCGCGGCCGAAGTTGTCGGTGCCGAACCAGTGTCCGGCCACGGGGCTCGTGAGGCGCTCGATCGGCCGCATCTCGAGCGGATCGCCGGTCCACCAGACCGGCGCGAACGCGCCGCCCAGGGCGATGATCGCGAGCACCACGACGCCGACCACGAGCGTCGGCTGCCGCCGAACAAACCGAATGATCCGCGCTCCACGCGAAAGATGTTCCGCTTCGAGCGCCGGCTTCGCCGGCGCAATCCCGGGGGGAGGTTCGGAAGGGGGGCGGAGCCCCCCTCCGAGGCTAGTATTTAATACGTGGATCGAGGACGACATAGAGGAGGTCCACCACGAGGTTGATGAGCACGTAGACGCCGGAGACCACCAGGATCACGCCCTGGATCACCGGGTAGTCGCGCCGGATGATGGCGTCCACCGTGAGGCGGCCGAGCCCCGGCAGCGCGAACACGCTCTCGGTCACGACGGCGCCGCCGATGAGCAGCGCGAACCCGATGCCGATGATCGTGACGATGGGCAGCGAGGCGTTCTTGAGCGCGTGCCGCACGAGCACCCAGCGCGGGGCGAGGCCCTTGGCGAAGGCCGTGCGGATGTAGTCCTCGTTGAGCACGCCGAGCATCGAGGCGCGCGTCATCCGCGCGATGAGCGCCATGTACACGAGCGACAGCGTCACGGCCGGCAGGATCAGATGGCGCAGGAAGGGCCAGAAGCCGCGCTCGATGGGCGAAAAGCCCTGCACGGGCAGCCAGTGGAACGACACGGCGAAGATGTAGACGAGCACGAAGCCCAGCCAGAAGGTCGGCATCGAGAAGCCCGACACCGCGAACACCATCACCGCGCGGTCCACCAGCGAGCCCTTCTTCCACGCGGCGAGGACCCCGAGCGGCACGGCCACGCTCACGCTGATGACCATCGCGAAGAGCGTGAGCGCGATCGTCGCCTCCGCCCGCTGGCCGATCAGCGTGGCCACCGGCAGGCCGGAATAGATGGACGTCCCCAGGTCGCCGCGCACGATGCGGCCGAGCCAGATGCCGACCTGGGTGAGGAACGGCTGGTCGAGGCCGAGCTTGGCGCGGATCTTCGCGATGTCCTCGGACGTCGCGTAGTCGCCCGCGATGATGACGGCGGGATCGCCCGGCGTGACGTGCAGCAGCGCGAAGACGGCGATGGCCACCACCCCCATCACGGGAATGGTGGCCACCAGCCGGCGGAGGATCTCCGGGAACACGATCAGGCGATCGACACGTTCCAGAACAGCGGCGCCGGGAACTGGAGTACCCCGCTCACCGCCTTGCGGTGGGCGGTGGGCAGCACCCACTGGCCGAACGGCACGTACATCACCTCGTCGTAGGCGACCTTCTGGATCTCCTCGGCGAGCTGCTTCTGCTTCGCGCGGTCGGTGGCGCGCGCCCACTGGACCTTCAGCTCCTCGATGCGCCCGCTCTCCGGCCAGCCGAACCACGCGCCGTCGCCCGCGCCCGAGATGCCGGCATGGACGGCGGGGTTGATCACGTCGGAGGCGATCCACCACGTGAACAGCATGTTCCACCCGCCCTGCTGCGGCGGCTCCTTCTTCGCGCGGCGCGCGACCACCGACGACCAGTCCATCGCCTGCAGATCCACGTTGAAGCCGATCTGGCTCAGCAGCTCGCGCGTGACCAGCGCGGCGCCGTGGGTGAGCGCGATGTCGCTCGGGTCGAGCACGACGACCGGTCGTCCGTCGTAGCCGGACTCCTTGACGAGCTGCCGGGCCCGGTCGAGGTCCGGCTTGCCGGGCGCGCCGGCCGCGGATTCGAACGGCCCGCCGCACGTGAAGAGCGCGGGGCAGGGCTTGTAGTACTTCTCGACGCCGATGGCCGCCTTGAGATACTTCGGCTGGTCCACGATGTAGAGCAGCGCCTGCCGCGCCTTCTTGTTGTTGAAGGGCGGATGCTTGTGGTTCGGACGGATCCAGCCCTGGGTGCCGCGCGGGTCGGTGACGAACGTCGTGAGCGCGGCGTTGGCCTCGATCTTCGGCACGAAGTCGAGCGGCGGGTTCTCCCACCAGTCCACCTCGCCGGCGTCCAGCGCCGCGTTCGCCGTGGCGTGGTCGGGGATGTAGCGCCAGACGACGCGGTCGACGTTCACGACCTTGCCGCCGGTGGAGCCGCTCGGCTTCTCCTGCCGCGGCACGTAGTCCGGGTTCTTCACGTAGACGACCTGGTTGCCCGGCTGCCACTCGTCCTTGACGAACTTGAACGGCCCCGAGCCGATCGTCTCCTTGATCGGCTCGTCGGCGGAGGCGGCTGCGATGCGCGCGGGCATGATGAAGGGCACGTTGCTCGAGGGCTTGCCGAGCGCGTCGAGCACGAGGCCGAACGGCTGTGACAGCTCCAGCGTGAACGTCTTCCTGTCCGACGGCGCGATCTTCGCCATGTGGGCCGCGAGCAGACGGCCGAGGGGGTCCTTCTTCGCCCAGCGCTTGAGCGACTCCACCGCGTCCTCGGCCGTCACGGCGGCGCCGTCGTGGAACTTCAGCCCGTCGCGCAGCGTGAACGACCACTTCAGGCCCTTGTTGGAGGAGGCGTACTTGGCCACCATCTGCGGCTTGATGGCGAGATCCGCGTCCGTTCCGAAGAGCGTGTCGTAGATGAAGTACGAGTGGTTGCGCGTGATGTAGGCGGTGGTCGCGACCGGATCGAGCACCTTGAGATCGGCGTGCGGGATGAACCGGATCGTCCCGCCCTTCTTCTGCGCGTGCACGCGCGGCGCGCCGAGCGTGGCCGCCGCCGCGGCGGCGGCGGCGCCCGCGAGGAACCCGCGGCGGCTGACCCCGGCCATGGCCTACTTCTTCTCCTGCGCGACCGCGGCCTCGGCCGCCTTGAAGCCTGTCCTGGAATGCGTGCCGTCGCAGAAGGGCTTCGTCACCGAGCCACCGCAGCGGCACAGCGCGATGCGCGGTCCGCGCGCGCTCGTGTCGATCGTGGCGCCGTTGACGTCGATCAGCTCGAAGTCCCCTTCCACCAGATAGGGGCCGTTGGGACGGATCGTGATCTTGGTCGACATGAGGTCGCTCCTCCTCGTGGGCTGAGAATCGCGCTCAACGATAGCACGCCGGCGGTAGACTGGCCCGGATGACAGGCGCCGGCGAGATTCTCTTGATCGCGTGCTACGAGCTGGGTCACCAGCCGCTCTCCGTCGCGTGGCCGGCGGCCTTCCTGGAGCGCGCGGGCTACCACCCCGCCGTGATGGATCTCTCGGTCGAGCCGTTCGACGCGGACAAGGTCCGGCGCGCGCGGCTCGTCGCGATGGCCGTGCCGATGCACACCGCGCTGCGCCTCGGCGTGGCCGCCGCCGCGCGCGTGCGCGCCGCGAATCCCGACGCCCACATCTGCTTCTACGGCCACTACGCGGCGCTCAACGGCGAGTACCTGACCTCGCACGGTCACGCCGACTCGGTGCTGGCCGGCGAGCTGGAGGACGCGCTGGTCGCGCTGGCACGGCGGCGCGCCGATCCGGGCCCGCGCGTGAGCCTGGCGAAGCTCGACTTCCCGGTGCCGGCGCGGACCGCGCTGCCCGCGCTGAAGAAATACGCGCACCTCGACCGCGAGGGCGCGCCGCACCTCGTCGGCTACGTGGAGGCCAGCCGCGGCTGCAAGCACGGCTGCCGGCACTGCCCGATCCCGCCCGTCTACGGCCGCCGCTTCTTCGTCGTCCCGCGCGAGGTGGTGCTGGCCGACGTCCGCCAGCAAGTGGCCGCCGGCGCCGCCCACGTGACGTTCGGCGATCCCGATTTCCTCAACGGCCCGCGCCACGCCCTCGCGGTGGCCCGCGCGCTGCACGCGGAGTTTCCCGCGCTCACGTTCGATTTCACGGCGAAGATCGAGCACCTGCTGGACCAGCGCGCGCACCTGGCCGAGCTGGCCGCCCTCGGCGCCCTCTTCGTCGTCTCCGCGGCCGAGTCGCTCGACGACGCGGTGCTGGCGCTCCTCGACAAGGGCCACACGCGCGCCGACATCGAGGAGGCGCTCGCGGTGACGCGCGCGGCCGGCCTGTCGCTGCGGCCGACGTGGGTCGCGTTCACGCCGTGGACCACGCTGGAGGGCTATCGGGAGTGGCTCGACTTCATCGCGGACGAGCGGCTCGTGGACGCCACCGAGCCCGTGCAGTACGCGCTGCGGCTGCTGGTGCCGCCGGGCTCGTGGCTGCTCGATCAGCCGGCCATGCGCCACCACCTCGGGCGACTCGTGCCCGACGGCTTCCACCACGAGTGGTCGCACCCGGATCCGCGCGTGGACGCGCTCGCGGCCGAGGTCGGCGCCGCCGTCGCCGCGGTCGCCGACCGCCGCGAGGACGCCGCGCTCACCTTCGACCGCGTCCGCGCACTGGCCGCGGCCGCGGCGGGAGCCCCGGCACCGGCGCCCGTCGGCCTGGCCCCTGATCGCCGCCGGCCGCCGCGGCTCAGCGAGCCGTGGTTCTGCTGAGCGGAGCCGCGAGAGGGCCAGTTGGCCCTCGCCGGGAACGAGAGTAAAGTACCTGTCTGAGAGGTGACGACATGAGCGACACGGCCACGCCCGATCTCAAGACCCGCGTGCAGGAGCTGATCGACACCATGATCAATCCGGCCGTGGCGGGACACGGGGGCTTCGTCGAGCTGATCGACGTCCAGGACAACCGCGTCTACCTGACCATGGGCGGCGGCTGCCAGGGCTGCGGCGCCGCGGACGTCACGCTCAAGGCGGGCATCGAGCGCCTCATCAAGGAAGAGCTTCCGGAGGTCACCGAGGTGCTCGACACGACCGACCACTCGCAGGGGACGAACCCCTACTACACCGCCGGCAAGTCCTGAGTCCTCCGTGGGCGGGAGCGCGCGACTGCTGCTGCTCCTGCCCACGCGCACGTACCGCACCGAAGACTTCGTCGACGCCGCGCACACGCTCGGCGTCGATCTCGTCTGCGCCTCCGAGAAGCCGAGCACGCTGGAGGCGCTCGCTCCCGACAGCCTCCTGACGCTCGACTTCAGCGATATGCGCGACGCTGCGGCGCGGGTCGCGGAGTGGAGCGCCGAGCGCCCGCTGGCGGCCGTGGTCGGCGTCGACGACGTCACCGCGGCCGCCGCCGCGGCCATCGCCGAGCGTCTCGGGCTGCGCGCCAGCGCGCCCGCCGCCGTCGCCGCCGCCCGCGACAAGTTCCAGATGCGCCAGTGCCTGGCCGCCGCCGGGGTGCCGGTGCCGCGGTTCAGGCGCATCGCCCTCGGCGAGAACCCCGTGCTCGCCGCGCGTGGCGTCGAGTTTCCCTGCGTGCTGAAGCCCCTGAGCCTCTCGGCCAGCCGCGGCGTCATCCGCGCGAACACCACCGAGCAGTTCGTCGTCGCGTTCAAGCGCATCGCGGCGCTGCTGGCCCGCGACGACGTCACGGTCAGCGGCGACGCCGCGCGCTACCTCCTGGCCGAGGAGTACGTGCCGGGCCTCGAGGTCGCGCTGGAGGGCCTGCTGATCGGGGGGACGCTGCACGTGCTGGCGCTCTTCGACAAGCCCGATCCGCTGGAGGGGCCGTTCTTCGAGGAGACGATCTACGTGACGCCCTCGCGGCTGCCCGACGTGGTGCAGGAGGCGATCCGCGCCACCACCGCCCGCGCCTGCGCCGGGCTCGGGCTGACGGAGGGGCCGGTGCACGCCGAGCTGCGCGTGAACGACGACGGGCCGTGGGTGCTCGAGGTCGCCGCGCGCTCGATCGGCGGCCTCTGCTCGCGTACGCTGCGGTTCGGCACCGGCATGACGCTGGAGGAGATCATCCTGCGCCACGCTCTCGGCTGGCCGATCGCCACGCTGGAGCGCGAGCGGCCGGCCGCCGGCGTGATGATGATCCCGATCCCGAGGGCCGGCGTCCTGAAGGACGTGCGCGGCCTGGACGACGCGAAAGCCACCCGCCACGTCGAGGACGTCGTCATCAGCGCCCACCTCGGACAGGAGGTCGTCCCCCTGCCCGAGGGGTGGCAGTACCTCGGCTTCATCTTCGCCCGGGGCGAGGCGCCGGCCGACGTCGAGGACGCGCTGAGGATCGCGCACTCCCGCCTGCGCTTCGCCATCGACTGAACCCGACCGCGTCAGGCGTGCGCGTGCGCGCCGTTCAGCGGCGGAGCGTGCACCGCCTGCAAGCGGCGATGGACCTCGGTCAGCGGCTTCTGAAGATCGCTCAGCTGTCCGAGCACGGTCGCGAACGTCTCCGCCGTCGCCGCCTGCTCGTTCCGCTGATGCTGCAGCTCCGCGAGGAGGCCCGAGACCTCCCGGCGCAGTCCGTCGACCTCCAGCCGGAGCCGCTGGCAATCCGCCTCGGACCCGGCCAGACGCGCCTTGAGACGTTCCCGGTCCTCGAGGTACCCCGGAATCAGTCGTCCCAGCAGGTACTGGCTCTCTTCGAGCCAGCGGTCGACGCGTTGGCGATCCTCGAGATCCGCGGGCGCTTCGGTCATCGTCTGCCTCCTGTCATCGGGTCGTGAAGGCGCGGGGCGCGGGCATAGCTCGCCGGGACGAACGACGGTCACTCCGTGAAAGAGCACGACGGCGCGGGACGACGCGGGCCCTGTCGGTCGCGCGTGCCGCCGGCGATCGACGAGCACGGACACTCCGGGATCGCCCCTGAACCGCCGCTCGAGATACTCGAAGAGGACGACGTCGGTGGCGGGAACGACGACGACGTAGCCTTCGTACATCGGCGCGTCCATCATCGGCCACGTCGGACACGGCGCCACTCTATCAACGACCTGTGGCCCGCTGCAAGAAATGCTTGCGGTCTCACCGCAACGCCGGGACGGCGAAGCCGGCGAAGGCCAGCCCGACCGCCACGTCGGTCTCGACGTACCACTCGGCCTCGTGCAGCAGGTTGATGGTGCCGAGGACGCGGCCGTCCCATACCACCGGCAGGTTCAGCACCGAGGCACAGCCGAGCGAGGCGATCAGCTCATGGTCGAAGAAGACCTCGCGGAGGTCGGCCGCGGTGCGGCCGAGGTAGGGCCGGCGCTCCTGCAGCACCTGGCGCGACCAGAAGGTCGGGTTGAGCGCCTTGCGGCCCGCGACGGGATAGGCGGCCGGCCGGTTCGTCCACACGCGCTCGGACTCGCCGCTGTCCGCGTGGTAACGCAGGATCGTGAAGAGCCTGTGGCCGAGCACGGCCTCCATGGCCGCCTCGAGCGCGGCGTAGGTGGCCGCGGGCTGGCCGGGCCGGGCCATCGCGGACGCGACGGCGGCGAGGTGCGGTGTGGGATCCACGCGGCGGCCGTCAGGTGTGATCGGGCCGGACATGCAGTTGCTATAGTATGCGCCGAGTGGACTCTCGATGGGTCGCGCTGGCGCTCATCTTCGTCACCCGGACGTCGATGGGCGTCCAGTTCCAGTCGATCGCCTCGGTCGGGCCGCTGCTCGTCGCGGACCTCGGCCTCTCCTACGCGCAGGTCGGCACCCTCATCGGGCTCTACCTGCTGCCCGGCGTCGCGCTGTCGCTGCCCGGCGGGTTGATCGGCCAGCGTTTCGGCGACCGGCGCGCGGTCGTCTGCGGCCTGGCCGCCATGGTCGTGGGCGGGCTCCTCACCGCATGGAGCGACGGTTTCGTCGGCGCCGCCGCGGGCCGGCTCCTGAGCGGCGGCGGCGCCGTCCTCATGAACATCCTCCTGATCAAGATGACGGCCGACTGGTTCGCGGGCCGGGAGATGGCGACGGCGATGGCGGCTGTGCTCACCGCCTGGCCCGTCGGCCTCGGCCTCGCCGCCGCCACCTTCGGCGCCCTGGCCACGGCCACCTCGTGGCGGATCTCGCTCGTCGTCGCCGCGGCGACGGCCGCGCTCGGACTGGTCCTCATGGCGGCCGTCTTCCGAGAGGTGCCCGAGCGCGCGGCGTGTGCACGGAGTGCGCTCGGCGCGCGCGACCTCGGGCTGACGGTCACGAGCGGCGCCGCATGGGGAGTGTTCTTCGCGAGCCTCGCCGCCGTGATCGCCTTCGGGCCGCCGATGCTCGTGGCGCGCGGCGCCTCGCTCGGTCAGGCGGGCTTCGAGGTGAGTCTCGCCATCTGGGTGACGATCGTGTCGGTGCCGCTGGGCGGTCTGCTGAGCGATCGCGTGGGGCGGCCGAACGCCTTCATCGTCGTCGGCAGCCTGGGCGGCGCCGGCCTGCTCTGGGCACTGCCGACGATGCCGGCGGCGGCCCTCGGTCTCGTGCTCGTCGGCGCCGTGATCGGGGCGGCGCCCGGGCCGCTGACCTCGCTGCTGCCCCGCGCGCTCGCGCCCGAACGGCTCGCGGGCGGGCTCGGGGTCTCGTACACCGTGTACTACCTCGTGATGGCGGCGGTGCAGCCGGTGGCCGGGCTCCTGCGCGACCGCACCGGCGATCCCGCGACGCCGGTGCGCTTCGCGGCGGCGGCGATGGCGGCGACGGTGGTGGGTCTCGCCGCGTTCCGGCTGATCGAGCGCCGCGGCGCTACCTCGCGATCCACGCCGCCATGAGGCGGCCGCCGTAGTCGTAGCCGTTGTTCGGCATGAAGTTCCTCACGTGCGCATCCCAGGCCGAGACGACCTTGGCCGAGCCGTTCACGCCGAAGTAGCCCTGCTCGGCCACGTAGCGCTGCACGTCCCAGATGATGTCGCGTCGCTTCGCGACGTCGAAGGTGCGGCGCTGGAGCCGGATCATGTCCGTCAGCCTCGAGTCGTTGACGCCCAGGATGTTGAGGGGCGATTCCGGCAGGAAGAGCTGCGCCAGATAGCTGTCGGGCTGGGTGAAGATCGCGCGCAGCCCGGCCATCATCTTGTCGAACTTGCCGAAGATCGTGGTGGAGACGAACGCCCCGTACTCCTTGATGTTGAGCTGCGCGTCGATGCCCGCGTCCTTCCAGTTGCGCACGAGGACCTGCACGTAGTCGATGAAGTCGGGACCGAACCCGGCCGTCGTGTCCACGGTCGTCGTGAAGCCGTTCGGATGGCCGGCGGCGGCGAGCAGTCGCTTGGCCTCGGCGGTGTCGTGCTGATAGTCCTTGCGTCCCTCCGGGCCGAGCTGGCCGATCGGGATCGACCAGTCACCGAGCGCGGCCGGCACCACCGCCTGCGCGACGTAGTGGCCGAGCGAGAACGCGTTGCTCTCGAAGATGTCCGCCAGGCTGGTCGCGCGCGACAGCGCGCGGCGCACGCGCACGTCCTTGAACGGCTCCTGGTTGAGCTTGAAGCCCGTGAGGCCCATCACCGGCCAGGGATACTCCACGCTCTGCATCCCGGGCTTCTGGCGGCGCGCCACGTCGAGGTCGAGCCGCCGCACGACCATCTGGTATTCGGGAGCGAAGTCGATCTTGCCGCCGAGCCACGAGGCCAGGCGCGACGACGGGTCGCGGTCGAGGAGGATTTCGACGCCGTCGGCGTACGGCAGGCCCGGGACGAAGTAGTGCGGGTTCCGCGCGTAGAGCAGCCGGACGTTGGGCTCCCAGCGCTCGAGCATCCAGGGCCCGGTGCCGATCGCCGTCTCGACCTTCTTGAGATCGCCGAACTTCTCGACGCACTCCCGGGCCACCAGCCAGGTGGCGGTGGAGGCGAGCATGTCGAGGAACCACGCCGACGGCTCCTTCAGCACGAAGCGGACGGTGTGGCGGTCGAGAACGTCGATGTGGTCCACCGACTCGAGGAACTGCCGATTGGGGTTGCCGGCGACGGTGACGAAGCGGTCGTAGGTGAACTTCACGTCCTCCGCCGTCAGCTCGCGACCGTTCACCGGGGGCTTCGGATGCCAGCGGACGTCCTTGCGCAGCTTGAACACGTACGAGGTGTCGTTCGGCTGCGTCCACGACTCGGCGACGTCCGGTTCGATCGGATAGGTGCCGGGCTTGACCGTCGGTCCGGCCTTCACCTTCACGAGCCGACTGTGGGAGAACGACAGCGGGATCATCGTGACGAACGAGACGGTCGCGTGCGGGTCGAAGCCCTGCGGATCGAGCTGCATGGCGAAGCGGAAGACGCCTCCACGCCGGGGCGTCTGGGCGGCCGCCGACTCGACGCCGATCGCGGGCGCCGCCGCGGTCACCGCGAGGGCGCCGCCGGCCTTCAAGAGCTCGCGACGTGTGAGCGAGGTCATGCACGCCTCCTTGCCAGACGATGGGACGCGTATTCTTGGAGCGCAGGTCGCCGATGTCAAGGGACCATGACCGCGTCGATGACGTGACAGTGGTCGATGCGGGGTCGAGGGCCAGCGCTCCCCCGATGTCGCCGGCGACATCGGGGAGCGTGCGGCGGCGAGCGTTATGGCGAACGCGCGGGGAGTGCGCTATCGTCGGCGCGAGCCGGGCGATGGGACGCGCGCGACCGAATGATCTCCGCGACCTTGACGACGCGCTTCGGGAGATTCGCGCGCTGCCGGGACTCTCGGAGCGCAGACCCGGCGTCTTCTGGCTGCGTCGGACGCCGTTCCTGCACTTCCACACGACGGGTGACTTCCGACGGGCGCACGCGAAAGTGGGACGGACCTGGGGCCGCGAGATCGTCCTGCCGTTCGGCGCGAGCCGCGCGGCGCGCACGGCGTTCGTGCGGGAAATCCGCAAGCGCTACGAGACGTGCCTCGAGCTCCAGCCGCGAGCGCCTAGGCGGGCGCCCACTCGACCTCGGCGAGGAGGCCCGAGCGACGGATCTTGACCCTCGGTGGTTCGGTCCCGCGTTCGTCGCGTTCTGGCTGGCGATCACCGCGTTGCTGTCCGTCATCGGCGGCTGGCACGCGCTCGCGCGGCGCTTCAGGAGCGACGACGACATCGACGGCGAGCGCTTCCGCTTCAGGGCGGCCGGCATCGGCTGGGGCCCGTTCCCGGTCAACTACGGCAACGTCATCTTCGCCACCGTCGGCCGCCGCGGGCTGGCGCTCTCGGTGTTCCTCCCGTTCCGCTTCATGCACCCGCCGCTCGTCATCCCGTGGCCCGCCGTCGAGCGCTGCGAAGCAGTGCGCGTGTTCTGGAGGCGACAGGTCGCCGTATACGTGACGGGCTTCCGCCCGCGACGCCTCCTCTTCGGTGGCGCGCTCGGGCGCGCGATTCTCGCCACGTGGACAGAAGCTCGGGGGAGAGCATGAGGCGTATCGGTTGCCGCGCATTGACGGCGGACGCTCGTATGACTATCGTCACGTCATGGGATTGTTGTCCGTTCGCGCGACGCTGATCGGCCCGACGGCACTGACGCTCGACGCGTGTGGTCTCGCCGTCGATCCCATGGCTCGACGATTGGTCGACGCCAAGGCGATCATCGGGACCGCGGGGCGATCGACCGCGGGCTGCGCGGCGGCCAGTCTCGTCTAACGTGCCGAGCATGGGCCACTTCCGCGTTCGCGCGATGCTCACGGGCGGCACCCAGCAATCCGAAGAGGTCGACCTGCTCGTCGACACGGGCGCGACCTACCTGACCGTCCCGCTCGATGTCGCGCGCCGACTGGGGCTGCGAGTCTTGCGCGAGCAGACGATCGTCACGGCCGGCGGCCGGCGCGAGGTGTGGCCAGTGGCCGAGGTGCGGATCGCGCTGGAAGGCCGCGAGGCCCCGACCGTCTGCTTCATCGCGCCGGCGGGCCCTGCGCTGCTCGGCGCCGTCGCGCTCGAGACGCTGAGCCTCGGCGTCGATCCCGTCGCGCGGCGGCTCGTGCCCGTGGACGGGTTCGTGCTGGCGGGCGCTACGCGGTAGCCACCCCCAGCGGACACCCCGCCGGCGCCGCCGCCTTCTTCTTCGCGATGATGTCGGCGGCGTACTTCTGCAGATAGTGGGTGATCGTCTCCACGCGGATCTTGACCGAGCCCGCGGGTTTCGTCGAGTCGAGGTCCTGGAACGAGAAGAACAGCGTGCCCGAGCGCTCGATGATCTGCTGCGTCGGCGTGTAGGTCGGCTGATCCATCCCGCACTCGTAGGACGACAGACGAATGACGCAGGCGATCCACGGGATGCGCGCGGCGAACTTGGCGCCCCACAGGATCTCGTTGGTGTTCGACGAGTAGGAGGACGGCCAGACGTCGTGGATGTCGAACGCCGACTTGGTGATGCCGGCGCGGATGTCGTCGCCGAAGGCCCATGCCATCAGATCGTCGTCGACGGGCGCGTACTGGACCCAGAGCACCGGATAGCCGTACGCCTGGAGGTCGACCTCGATCTCGTGGCCGATCCCGGGATCCATGTGGTACGGCCTCGCGAGCACGAGCAGGCACGGCCGGTCCTCGCGCGCGCACCACTCGAGCACCTCGCGCGACTTCCGGCGCAGCCGATCGTTGAAGTCGAACAGCGCCTTGTAGCCCGCGTCCACCGCCCGCGCCATCTCCTCGCGCGCCAGCCCGGGCAGCACGTCGCGCATCCCCTCGAAGAGCTGCTTGGGCACCAGCCGCGGCTCGTCGAGCGAGACGAAGGGCGCCGCGTAGGCGATGCCCGCCTCGGCGAAGACGTCGCGCTCCTTGACGAAGCCCGCCTTGATGTTCTCGGGCGCGGCCATGACGCGCGGGCACGTGAGCGTCCGCGCCACGTGGCCGCTCATGAACGACGGCAGCGTGTAGATCATCGGCGAGAAGAGGATGTCCAGCTTCTGCTTCTGGCCGAAGAGCAGCTCGCCGTAGTGGCCGGAGATGCACTTGACGGGATAGCAGCAGTCCACGGTGCCGCGCCCCTTGCCGAACTGGCGGCCCTGCTCCTCCGACGTGTCCGACGAGAAGACGACGTTGCGCGGGTCCACGCCGAGGGCGGTGAACAGGCCCATCCAGAACTGGTGGGTGGACCAGAGGTTCAGGACGCGTGGAACGCCGACGCGGAGGCTAGCGCGCGACGGCGCCGGCGCCGACTCGGCGGAACGCGTCCTTGCGAACCATCTCGGCAACGTTAGGGTACTCACGCTTGACCTCCTCGAGCTTCGCCTTCACCACGCGCATCTCGTTGACGTCCTCGACGAGCCCCTTCGGACACGAGTTGCCGCTGATCACGCGCTCCCAGCCCTCGGCCAGCGGCACCTTGCTCCACGCGCGCCCCTTGGCGCCGGGCAGCTGGACGTCGATGAACGTGCGCGTGCAGTTGATCGGGCACCACTTGCAGACGGTCTCGGCGGCCGTGGTGGTGGTGTAGGTCAGGGCCGCGATCGCGTCGAAGCCGCGGAAGCCCGACGCCTTGCCCTGCTGCTTCCGGTCGCCGGCGCAGAGGGCGGCGCCGATGGCGCCGGCCTCGCCCGAGTACGGATGGAGCACGACCTCGGCGTCGGGCACCTTGCCGCGGATGAAGTCGACCTGCGCCTTCACGACGGCCATGTTGCGGTGGGTGCCGCCCTGGAGCACGAACTTGCGCCCGGCCGCGCGCAGATTCTGCAGCTGCCCGGCGTAGATCCAGACGTTGACGGGCAGCACGGCCGCCAGCGCGGCCATGATCTCCTCGGCCGACCAACCCTTGCGCTGCTGGTTGACGATGTCGGACTGGAGGAAGACGCCACAGCCCATGGTGAGGCTCGGCATCGCCTTGGCCTCGAAGGCGCGGTCGGCGTAGCGCTCCAGGGGAATGTCGTAGCGCTCGGCCACGCCCTGCAGGAAGGCGCCGTTGCCCGACGAGCACTGCGAGTTGAGCCGGAAGTCGGCCACCGTGCCCTGGCGCAGGATCATGATCTTGACGTCGGTGCCGCCCACGTCGCAGATGACGTCGGCGTCGGGATAGAAGTGCAGCGCCGCCGTCGCGTGCGCGACCGTCTCCACCACGCCGACATCCGCGCCGAGCACGTCCTTCAGGAGGTCCTTGCCGTAGCCCGTCAGCGCCAGCGCGCCGACGTCGGTGAAGCCGGCCTCGCGCACCTGGTGGAACAGCGACTGCGCGTCCTCGATCGGGTTGCCCTTGCTGAGCGCGTAGCACGAGAAGAGCAGCTCGCGGTCGTCGGAGAGCACGACGGCCTTGGCGGTCGTGCTCCCGAAGTCGCAGCCGATCAGCACGGAGCCGACGTGCGGCGCGCGCTCGGGCGGCGCCGGCGCCGGCCGCACGTACTCGCTGACGAACGTCGCGAGATCGCTCGCGCCCGCGATCAGCCCGCGCGCGCCCTCCTTCGCCTTCGCCTCGTGCTGGCCGACCTCCACCCACCACTTCAGCTTGTCGGCGCCCTGGTAGACGCCGACCTCGGGCTTCTCTCCCTGGCCGATCTCCACGCAGCCGAGGCACGCGTAGTAGAGCGCCTCGGCGGGGACGTTGATGAGCGAGGCAGGCTCGCGGCCGTCCGGCAGCTCGACCTTGCGCTGCACCCACAGCTTCGCGAGGTGATGGCGCCACGCCTCCTGCAGCCCCTTGAAGAAGAGGTTGGGGCCGCCGAGCAACAGCACCTCGGGCAGCGGCGTGTTGCCCTTGGTGAGCGTCGCGAGATTCTGGTAGACGACGGCCTCGAAGAGGCTGGCGATGATCTCGTCGACGGGCACGCCGGTCTTCACGAGCGTGTTGGCGTCCGTCTCCGCGAAGATGCCGCACTTGCTCGAGACCTTGTGCAGGCTCATGCCCTCGTAGGGCATGGCGGCCAGCCGCTCGCCCGGCACCTGGAGCTTGCGCGCGGTCTTCTCGATGAAGGTGCCGGTGCCGCCGCTGCATGCCGACTGCATGTAGACCTGCTTCGTTTTTCCCGTCCCGGTGGCGGTGAAGAAGATCGTCTTCATGTCCTCGCCGCCGATCTCGGAGACGAAGCGCACGTCGGGATGCAGGCGCTCGACGCACGCCGCCACCGCGACGACCTCCTGGATCAGCTTGCCGCCCACGAGCGGTGCGAGGAACCCGGCCCCGGACCCGGTGAAGAAGACGCGGTCGCGACCGGGCGTGAGCCCCGCCTCCGCTTCCATCCGGCCGAGGAACTCGACGACCTTCTCGGCCTGGCGGGTGTTGTGGCGCTGGTAGTCCTGCCAGCCGGCCTTGCCATCCGCGACCACCACCGCCTTGACGGTGGTGGAGCCGACGTCGACGCCGACGAGTTTCATGCTCGGAGGGGGGCTTTGCATACTCGGAGGGGGGCTCTGCCCCCCTTCCGACGGTCGTCGCACGCCTCACGGCGCGCTCCTCCCTGCCTCCCCCCCAGACCAAGAACCGGATTGCGCGGGCGAAGCCCGCGCTCGACGCGCCCGATCACGTGCGCGAGCCCGCTCTTCACGACCGGCGCCCGAGCCGCTTGGCGACGTCGAGGACGAGCTTGGCGGCGGTGCCGGCGGCGCGGCCGTCGTGCGGCACGTGATACGTCGCCTTCTTCATCGCGGGATGCGCGTCCACGTAGGCGCGCACCTCGTCGACGGTCAGGCCGGTACTCTGCAGAGCCTCGTCGAATTCGCGCTGCGCGCGCTTCTTGGCCTCGGTGAGGATCATCTGGCAGCGCGAGAGCGCGTGGACCTCGGCATCGCCCTTGATCTCGAGCGGCGCGTAGAGCAGGTCCGGGTACTTCCCGACGACACCGGCCATGGCGCCGATCGACATCGTGTTGGGCATGCAGGAGTACGGCGAGAGCTCGCAGATCATGTGGGCCTTCTTCTTGTGATGCGCCCACAGCGCCTTGCCCACGAGCATGTCGCCCTCGCCGCCGTCGAGCCGGCTGTGGAAGTACGGCGCGGCCAGTCTCCGCAGCTCGAACTGGTTCGGCATCTCGTGCGGCAGGTCGCGCAGCGCGCGGCGCAGGCGGTCGAACGTGAAGCGGTAGATGCCCTGGGCCACGCGGCCGAGGGCGAGCTTCAGGCGCGCCCCCTTCTCGATGCCGCTGTAGTCCTCGAAGCGCTGCAGCCCGTGGCGCAGCAGATAGTCCATCCACACGGAGATCGCCGCCGGGTAGACCTCGGCCCCCTCGGTCTCGAGCCAGCGGTGGATGTTGTAGTTCGGCTCGCCCTCGACGGTCTGGAGATAAAACTCGCCGGTGATCTTCACCGTCGGTTTCACGCGCAGCCGGTCCACCTCGATCGTGGAGAACTTCCGGTGCACCTCCCGCAGCGCGCGCGTGAAGTACCCCGTCGTGAGGTGCCAGACGAGCGAGCGGTACGCCGAGCGCTTCGGACGGTCGCGGAACACCTGGAAGAGGTACTCGATGCTCTCCCTGGCCACGGCGTCGGTGGCGCCGGGCACGACCTCATACGGACGCACCTGGTACTCGAGGTCCTGCACCAGATCCGTGACGAAGATCCCCCAGAGGAGGCCGAGCGTCAGGGGCAGGTTCAGGTCGAGCCCGTCGCCCATCGCCGCCTTCTGATCGAGCTGATCCTGGGCCATCAGGAACATCCGGAAGGCGCCGAGCCCGCTGTTGCGCAGCGCCAGCTCGTAGCTCTGGTGGTACTGGCCGAAGCGGCAGGCGCCGCAGGAGCCGGCGGTCAGGTAGATGTACTTCTTGTTGAGCTCCTCGACGCCGATCCGTCCCGCCTCGCCCTTCAGGAAGTTGACGAGGTTCCCCGTCGTGAACGAGGTCGGGCAGCACTGCCCGATGTCGGCGACCTCGCGGCCGGTCAGGAGATCTTCCTTGGTGGCGATGGGCAGCACGCGTGCCCGGTAGCCGGAGCCCTCGAGCACGGCCTGGAGAACGCGCTCGGCGCGCCAGTGCAGGCCGCCGAAGAGGATCGTGACCGAGTCACGCTCCTCACGCGTGAAGGGGCGGGGCGTGTACGCGCGATAGTGCTCAGTGGTGACCGTGGCCATTCCGTCCTCCGTTTAGCTCGTGAGGGCGCCGACGTGTCGGTCCATCCACGCCTCGAGGAGCCGGACCGTCGCGAATCCCGGAAGCCTGCGGATCGTGTCGTCCACGCGCCGAACCGCCGCCCGCCCATCGTCGCCGGCGAAGAGGTAGCGGGCCATGAAGATCAGATCGTCGGCCGGTCCCACGCCGCTACCGACCGGGGCCCAGAACCGATCCACGAGCAGGCGCGCGACCCGGGCCGGCGCCGGGTGCTGCAACCGCTGTTCCGCCTGGCGGTAATAGAAGAAGAAGTGCCGCGACTCGTCGCCCATGATGCGCTCGAGCAGCTCCGTCAGCACCGGGTGGCCTGCGATCGCGGCGAGCCGTCGATAGCCGGTGAGGGTCGTCAACTCGTTGATAGCGCCCCAGACCATATGCACGGCGCAGAAGTCGGGCCACACGCTAGAAAGCGCCGCGATGGCCCGGGACTCCAGCCACTGCGCCAGCGGCTCGCGGCTGCGGGGACGCCGCCGTGGCCCCACCGGATGGCCGGCTGCATCGAGAAAGCTCGCGAGGGCGAGGCCATGGAACGTCTCCTCGTGCAGCCAGCACGCCAGGAAGGTCGCCACCTCGGGGTCGTCGATGGCGCGTGTGGCCAGGAGCTTACGCATGTAGATGATGGTGTGGAACTCGATGTCCTGCATATAGCGGAGCGTGCGGATCGTGTCCGACGACACGGAGCACAGGCGCACCGCCGCCCAGTCGATCTCGGACAGATCGAGCGCTCTTGACCGCGCCATCCACGCGTCGAGGTCGAAGGCCCGCATGCGGCGGCTCACAGTTAAAACCGTCGCGCGATCCTGGGCAAGAGGATAGTTGGGGGCCATCACGGGGGACTACGGGCGGGCCCGCCGGCCGGATGCCGGCGGGGCTCAGCCGCGGCGGCGGTCGCCGCTGTACGTCCCGCCGTCGCGGGCGCGGTCGCGCCGGCGCGCGCCGGGGATCACGACGCCGGCGAAGAGCGCCAGGACCACGAACACCCCGGCGATGATGAGCGCCGCGTCAACGGGCAGGCCGAGGATCCGCCGCGCCGGCCTCATCGAGCAAGGGAAGTGCCACCTGACGCGCCCTCGCCTCTCGCGCAGCCGGAGTCGACCTGATAGCATGCGCCGCACACGGAGGACGCGCTCATGACCCGAAGGCTGACGCTCGCGCTCACCCTCATCGTCGCCGCGACCGCGGCGGCGTACGCCCAGCCGAAAGAAATCGTGATCGGCCTCATCTACCCGATGTCGGGACCGGCCGCGCAGGCCGGCACGGACGACAAGCCGGTCTTCGAGATCGCCGCCGACCTGGCCAATGGCGCCGCCGACCTGCCCTTCCCGTTCTACCAGCGCCTCAAGGGCATGCCGGGGCTCAAGGGGGCGAAGGTGCGCCTGATCTTCGCCGATCATCAGGGCAAGCCCGAGGTCGGCCAGGCCGAGGCGGAGCGCCTCATCACCCAGGAGAAGGTCGCCGCGCTCGTCGGCTGCTGGCATTCCAACGTCACGGCCGTCGTCAGCCAGGTGGCCGAGCGCCACGGGGTGCCGTTCCTCAACGCGGAGTCGTCGTCGCCGGCGCTCACCACACGCGGCTTCAAGTGGTTCTTCCGCACCTCGCCGCACGACGGCCACTTCACACAGGTGATGTTCGACTTCTTCCGCGAGTTCCAGGCGAAACGGGGCGTGAAGCTCAAAACGCTCGGGCTCACGTACGAGGACACGACGTTCGGCAGCGACAGCGGCAAGGTCGAGAAGGAGCTGGCCGCGAAGCACGGCTACGAGGTCGTGCTGGACCTCCAGTACCGCGCGCGCGCCACCTCGCTGCAGTCCGAGGTGCAGCGGCTCAAGGCCACCAACCCGGACGTGTGGATGCCGACCTCGTACCAGACCGACGCCATCCTGTTCGTGAAGACGGGGAAGGACCTCGACTACAACCCGAAGATGATCATGGCCCAGAACGCGGGCCACATCTCCTCGGACTTCGTCAAGGAGGCCGGCCGCGAGGCCGAGGGCACGCTGACGCGCGCGCCCTTCTCCACCGATCTCATCGGCAAGCGCGACGTCGCGAAGGCCCTCAACGCCCTCTACAGCAAGCGCGCGGGCAAGGAGCTCTACGACTTCCCCGCGCGCGCCTTCACCGGCATCATGACGCTGCTCGACGCGATCAATCGCGCGGGCTCGACGGATCCCGAGGCCGTCCGCAAGGCGCTCGTCGCCACCAACATCCCCGGCGACCAGCTCATCATGACGTGGGAGAACGTGCGGTTCGACGAGACCGGCCAGAACACCGGCGTGAAGGGCATCATCCTGCAGATGCAGGGGGGCCAGTACCACACGGTCTTCCCGTTCAACGTGGCGACCAGGGACGTGATCTACCCGATCCCGGCGTGGAAGGACCGCAAGTAGCCTGACCCCCGACGTCCTGCTGCAGGCAGCGGTCGGCGGCGTGCTGATGGGGCTCGTCTACGCCCTCATCGCCGCCGGCCTGTCGCTGATCTTCGGCCTCATGGAGCTGGTCAACTTCGCCCACGGCGAGTTCCTGATGGTCGCGATGTACGTCACGTTCTTCGCCTGGTCACTGGCCCACCTCGATCCCGTGGTCGCCCTGCCGCTGGCGGCGCTGGCCCTGGCCGGGCTGGGCTGGGCCGTCTACCACGGCATCATCCGCTGGGTGCTGGGCGGACCGATGCTCGCGCAGGTCTTCGCCACCTTCGGGCTCGCGGTGCTGCTGCGCGCGGGCGCGCAATTCGTCTGGGGCGTCGACTTCCGCGTCGTGAAGGACCCGTGGCTCGCCGGCCGCGTCTCGCTGGGCGGCGTCTTCGTCGGCCTGCCGCAGCTCGCCGCCAGCGCGCTCGCCCTCGCCGCCTTCGTCGCGCTCTGGTGGTTCCTGGCGCGCACGGAGACGGGGCTGGCGCTCATGGCGACGGCGCAGGACCGCCAGGCGGCGGCGCTCATGGGCATCGACACCCAGCGCATGTTCGCGCTGGGCTGGGCCATCGGCAGCGCGTGCGTCGGCGTGGCCGGGGGGCTGCTCGCGATGTTCTACTACGTCTTCCCCGAGGTCGGGGGCGTCTTCGCGCTCATCGCCTACGTGACCGTCGCCCTGGGCGGTTTCGGCAACGTGCCGGCCACCCTGCTGGCCGGCGTGCTCGTCGGGCTCGTGGAGGTGTTCGCAGGGCTGCTCATCTCGCCCGCGATGAAGTACGCCGTCGTGTTCCTGCTCTACCTCGCGGTCGTGCTGTGGCGTCCGCTCGGGCTGTTCGGCCGGTTCTGACGCGCCGCCGTGAAGCGCGCCGCGCTCGTCGTCCTCCTGCTCGCCGCCCTGGCCTTCCCCGCCGTCTTCACGCTGCCGTTTCCGCGCCACGTGATGATCATGATCTTCCTGTACGGCTCGCTGGCCGTGGCGTGGAACATCCTGGCCGGCTACTGCGGTCAGATCTCGCTGGGCCACGCGGTGTTCTTCGGCATCGGCGCCTATACGTCCACCCTGCTCGTCGCCCGCGCCGGCGTCTCGCCGTGGCTGGGCATGCTCGCGGGCGCCGTGTTGGCGGTGATCGTCTCGCAGGCCGTCGGCTTCCCCGTGTTCCGGCTTCGCGGCCATTACTTCGCCATCGCGACGATCGCCGTGGGCGAGATCGTGCAGACGCTCTTCATCAACTGGGACTGGGCGGGGGGCGCGCGCGGCGTGTTCGTGCCGATCAGGCGTCCCGACTCGTTCGTCAACTTCCAGTTCAACGAGTCGAAGGCCGTCTATTACTACATCGCCCTGGGGCTGCTCCTGCTCGGCCTCGCCGTCACGCGCCGGCTCGAGGGCTCGCGCCCCGGCTACTACTTCCGCGCGATCCGCGAGGACCAGGAGGCCGCCGCGAGCCTGGGCGTGCACGTGGCGCGCGAAAAACTCCGCGCGATGGCGCTGTCCGCGGCGCTCACCGCGCTCGGGGGGACGTTCTACGCGCAGTACCTGCTCTTCATCGATCCGGAGGCGGTGTTCCCGCTCTCGCTGTCCATTTTGATCTGTCTGGTCTCCGTCCTCGGCGGCGTCGGCACGCTGTGGGGCCCGGTCGTCGGCGCGGCCGTGCTCGTCCCGCTCTCGGAGTACACGCGCGTGTGGCTGGGGGGCACCGGCAAGGCGCTGGACCTCGTGATCTACGGCGCGCTGATCGTGCTCGTCGCGGTCGCCCAGCCGTCGGGTCTCGTCGGCCTCGCGCGGCGGCTGGGCCGGCGGTCCCCCCCGGGTCAATGAGTCTCCTCACCGTCAGCGGCCTCACCAAGCGCTTCGGCGGGGTGATCGCCAACCGCGACGTCTCGTTCGCGGTCGCCTCCGGCGAGCTGGTGGGCGTGATCGGACCCAACGGCGCCGGCAAGTCCACGCTGTTCGATCTCGTCACCGGCTTCCAGCGCGCCGACGCCGGCCGCGTGACCCTCGACGGCGCCGACGTCACCCGGCTGCGCCCGGACGAGATCGCGCGGCGCGGCGTCGCGCGCACCTTCCAGAAGCTCCGGCCGTTCTCCGACATGACGGTCCTCGAGAACGTCATGGTCGGCGCGTTTCTGAGGACGGCCGACGTGGCCGCCGCGCGCGAGGCGGCGCATCACGCGCTGACCTCGGTCGGTCTCGCCGACCGTGTCGACGCCCACGCGCGCGGGCTGTCGACGGGGCAGCGCAAGCGCCTGGAGCTGGCGCGCGCGCTGGCCACGCGCCCGCGGCTGCTGCTGCTCGACGAGGTCACGGGCGGGGTGGACCAGGCCACCATCCCCGGGCTCGTGCGCCTCGTGCGCGAGCTGCACGCCGGCGGCCTCGCGCTCGTCGTCATCGAGCACAACATGCGCGTGATCATGGAGCTGGCCCAGCGGATCGTCGCGCTCCAGCTCGGCGAGGTCATCGCGGACGCGCCGCCGTCGGAGATCGTGCGCAACCCGCGCGTCATCGACGCGTATCTGGGCCAGGCGTGGCGCCCGTGATGCTCGAGGTCTCGGGCCTCGACGTCCTGCTCGGCGACTACCAGGCGCTCTGGGGGGCGCGCCTGGCCGTCGAGCGCGGCGAGATGGTCGCCCTCCTCGGCCCCAACGGCAGCGGCAAGTCCACCCTGATGAACAGCGTCTCGGGCCTGCTGCGCCCGCGCGCCGGCGCCATCACCTTCGAGGGCGAGCCCATCGCGGGTCTGCCCGCTCACCGCATCGTCGGCCGCGGCATCGCCCACGTGCTCGAGCGGCGGCGGCTCTTCCCGTACCTCAGCGTGCGCCAGAACGTCTGGCTCGGCGGCTATCACGCGGCGGCGCGCGGCGCCCGCGAGGCGGAATACCAGCGCGTCGCCGAGCTCTTCCCGATCGTCGCCGCGCGCGCCGGTCAGCCGGCGCACACGCTCTCCGGCGGTGAGCAGCAGATGGTCGCCATCGCGCGCGGCCTCATGGCGCGGCCGCGACTGCTCATGATCGACGAGCCGTTCCTCGGCCTCGCGCCCCAGGTCGTCGCGCACCTGACCGAGGCGATTCGCCGGATCAACCGCGACGGCGTGACCCTGCTGTTCATCGAGCAGAACGTGGAGCTGGCGCTCTCCATCGCCGCCCGCGGCTACGTGCTGGAGAGCGGGCGCACGGTGGTCGACGGCCGCTCCGCGGAGCTGCTGCGATCGCCGGAGGTCCGGCGAATCTTCCTGGGTGGCTAGCGCAGGACGATGGGCAGCGTCTCGATCGCCTCGGCGCGGGCGGCGAGCTCGCTGGCGATGCGGTCGAACATGCGGCCGTTGTAGACACCCGCGCGGACCCACTCTTCCGAGCCGAGCAGGACGGCCCCGCCCCAGCCGGTGATGGTCAGGTCCTTCTGGTCGATGACGATCTCGAGCGTGCGCCTGGTGGCCGGCGCCGCGAGCGTCACGCGCACGCCGTCGTGCCCCTTCGCCACCGTCGGGACGATACCGAGCGTGAGGAACGTCACGACGGGCAGCGTGTGGTCGGGGTTGCCGAAGGCCTGCACCGTCGCCACGAGGTCGGGCGGCTCCCCGAACGCCTCGAGGCGATCCACGCGCAGGAAGAGGCGCCGCTGCGCCAGCGCGGCCACGAGGTCCTCGCGCGGCCACGAGGCCCGGTGCTGGCCGACGCCCAGGGTGAGCTCGAGCCGCGCGGCCGCGAGGCGGGCGCGCTCCGCCGCCGTGAGTGAGGGCGGCGCCGTCACGGCGCTGCAGGCCGGTAAGAAGACGAGGAGGACGAGCAGCGGGAGGCGCCGGCGCATGCCGCACGATTGTAGCCTCGCGCGCCGCCGGGCGAGCGCGCTGGCCGAGCCGCGCTGGTATAGTTGGCGCCCCGGAGGTCACCATGAAGCTCGACGGCGAGCGGCTCGAGAGTCTCTACACCACGATGGTCAAGATCCGCCGGTTCGACGAGAAGACGGCGGAGCTGTTCGTGCAGGGCCTGGTCAAGGGCACCGCGCATTCCTACGTCGGCGAGGAGGCGGTGGCGGCGGCGGCGTGCGCCAACCTCCGCGCGGACGACTCCATCGTCGGCACCCACCGCGGCCACGGGCACTGCATCGCCAAGGGCGCGCGCGTGGACCGCATGATGGCCGAGCTGTTCGGCCGCGTCGACGGCTACTGCCGCGGTCTCGGCGGCTCGATGCACATCGCCGCCCTCGACCTCAACATCCTCGGCTGTAACGGCATCGTGGCCGCCGGCCTGCCCATCGGCACGGGAGCGGCGCTCGCCAACCGCATCCGTCGCACGGACCGCGTGGTCATCGCGTTCTTCGGCGACGGGGGCGCCAACCAGGGCGTGGTCCACGAGTCGCTCAACCTCGCCGCCGTCTGGAAGCTGCCGATCATCTACCTCTGCGAGAACAACCAGTACGCGCTCTCGACGGCGAGCACGCGGACGACCGCGGGCGAGTCCATCGCCGGGCGTGCGGCCGCCTACGGCATCCCCGGCGTCCGCGTGGACGGCAACGACGTCCTGGCCGTCTACGAGGCGACGAAGACGGCCGTGGCGCGGGCGCGCGCGGGCCAGGGTCCGACGCTGATCGAGGCGGTGACCTATCGCTGGGGCGGCCACAGCATGCGCGCGAACCTGCCCGACTACCGCACGAAGGAAGAAGAGCGCGAGTGGATGGAGAAGGACCCGATCGCGCGGCTGCGGGAGGAGATGGAGCGACGCGGCGCGTCCGTGATGAGCCTCAAGGAGCTGGAGGAGTCGGTCGAGGCCGAGCTGGACCGCGCCGTCCGCTTCGCGACCGCCAGCATCGAGCCGACCGTCGAGATCATGGAGTCGTCGGTCTACGCCCCGCACGCGCCGGCCACGGAGCCGACGGACCGCCGCGGGCCCGAGCGGACGATGGCGGAGGCGCTCAACGAGGCGCTGCACGCGGAGATGGCGCGCGACGAGCGCGTGTTCGTCATGGGCGAGGACGTCTCGCTCATCGGCGGGATCTTCGGCGTCACGCGCGGCCTGCGGGACAAGTTTGGCGAGGACCGCGTCCGCGACACGCCGATCTCGGAGGCGACGTTCGTGGGCGCCGGCGTCGGCTCCGCCATCGCCGGCCTGCGGCCGGTGGTCGAGATCCAGATCTTCGACTTCGTGGCGATGACGATGGACCAGGTCGTGAACCAGGCCGCCAAGTTCCGCTACATGCTCGGCGGCGGCCCGACGGTGCCCCTCGTGATCCGCGGCCCCCAGGGCGGCGGCATCCGCCTCGCCGCGCAGCACTCGCAGAGCCTGGAGGCGTGGTTCGCCCACGTCCCCGGGCTCGTCGTCGTCGCGCCCTCAACGCCCTACGACGCCAAGGGCCTGCTCGCCTCAGCGATCCGCGACGACAACCCGGTGATCTTCCTCGAGCACAAGGCCCTCTACGCGGTGAAGGGCCCGGTGCCGGCGGAGTCTTACGCCATTCCTCTCGGGCGGGCCGATATCAAACGTGTGGGGTCTGATGTGACCGTCGTCGCGACGCAGGCGATGGTGGCGCGCGCGCTGGCGGCCGCCGCCGACCTCGAGAAGGACAACGTCAGCGTGGAGGTCATCGACCCGCGCACGATCGTGCCCCTGGACGAGGCGACGATCCTCGCCTCCGTGCGGAAGACACATCGCCTGGTGGTGGTCCATGAAGCCGTGAAGCGCAGCGGCTTCGGCGCCGAGCTGGCCGCCATCGTGGCCGAGAAGGCGATCGACGACCTCGACGCGCCCATCGTCCGCATCGGCGCCCGCGCGGTCCCGATGCCCTACAACGACGCGCTCGAACGCGCGGCGATCCCGACTCAGGCCGACATCGCCGAGGCGATCCGCTCCTTGTTCTGAGTGGCGGGCGGCCGCGGCCGTGACACTGCCGTATACGGCGCCACGACCGCGACCTCGACGGCGACGTCCGGGCCGAACGTGAGCGCGGCCAGCTCGACGACGCGCGCCGCGTCGGGATGTCCCGCGTGCATTGGCAGCACGACCCGCCAGCCGCGGTGCGCGCGCCGCACCGTCGGCGCCACGATCGCACCGAACTCGCGGTGGATGGCGTCGGTGACCTCGATCTGCCGCGCCACCACCGCCGCGCGACGATGCTGGATGAGGTCCACGGCCTTCAGCAGCGCGATCAGCGCCCCGACGGGCAGCACCACGACGACCAGCACGCCCAGCAGGGCGGTCATCGCCCTGCTCCCGAGAGCGCGAGCACGGGCACACGGACGCGCCCGCGCACGCGATCCACGAGACGCGCAAGGGCCGGGCGCCACCACGGCCGGCGCCGCTCGCTGACCGCGATCAGGTCGGCGTCGAACGCCTCGGCCTCGCGGACGATCTCCTCCGTGACGTCGCCGAACCGCACCGTCCGCTCGACGGCCACGCCGTCCAGCAGCGGCTCGAGCTGGCGCAGCCGCTCGAGCGTCTCGGATTCGAGCCGCTCCTCGTGCGCGTGGGCGTAGAGGAGCACGCGCTGCTGGACCTCGAGCGTCACGCCCGCGTCGTAGCCGTAGAGCGGGAGCCGGCGCGCATAGTCGTCGAAGCGCGTGCGTTGCAGCGGCTGGACGTTCAGGAGCCGCACGGTGCCGCCGCCGTCGCGCGCGAGCGCCGCCACCACCGGCACGATGGCCTCGGCGCGCTCGTTATCTCCGATGGGAACCAGGATTCGCTTGGCCATCATCCACCTCCGCCCGGTAAGACACCGGACGGCGGCGCGCGTGAAACAGGGCGACTAAGCGGCGGGGAGTGGGTGCAGGTCGGGCCGGCAGTCCGTGCACGGTCGCAGCCCGCGCGCCTCCGCGCTCTCGCGCGAGGCGAACAACGTCAGCTTGGCGAGGCTGCGCGTGCCGATGGAGCCACACGTGGGCAGGCAGTACGCCACTTCGCCCTCGTCGAGGGCGTACATGGCGTCGCGCACGACGCTGAAGTCGCGGCGCGCGGCGCGCAGCTTGATGCCCTCGACGCTGAGCAGGCGCTGCTTGAGACCGAGCTTGTCGCCGGCGTAGCCGGTGAGGCGCCCCGAGGTGCCGATCACGCGATGGCACGGTACGACGATCGGCAGCGGGTTCCAGCGCAGCGCCTGCGCGACCGCGCGCACCGCGCTCGGCCGGCCGATGCGCCGCGCGACGCCCGCGTACGACGCGACGGCGCCGTACGGGATGGCCGCTGTGGCCTCCAGCACCTTGCGCGAGAAGTCGCTCGTGGTCAGCCGCCAGTCGAGCGTCCAGTCGAGGTCCCTCCGCGCACCGCCGATGTACTCGATGAGCTCGCGCTGCAGACCCTCGAGCTCCGGCCCGCCCTCGACGGCCTCGACGCCCTCGAGCCGGCCGAGCCGCGAGGCGCGCAGCGTGGTGCCGCCGCCGAGGTACTCGACCAGCGCGATGCCGTGCTCCGAGCGGCCGACGAGGATGTGGCCGAGCGGCGACGGGAAGATGCGATACGCCACGCGGCGCTGCCTGAGATCGGCGAGCCGGCTCTCCAGCCCGGCGCGCGACTGCGCCACGGCTTCCGGCGCCGGGACCGCGCGCAGCCCGCGCGCGACCTGATCGACAGCGCGATAGCGGCCGAATTCCTCGCGGCACGGCGCGCAGCCGTCGAGATGGCGGTGGACGCGCTCGGCGGAGCGGGACTCCGCGTCCCCCGTCGCCGTGACGACGAGATCGACTTCGATCGCGCGGCAGGACGGGTGCTTGGCAGTCATCGCACGCTCTCCATCATCGGAAGTTCATGGCCGTTGAGGCCGAGCCGGATCTTCTTGAGCGCCTGGAACACATGGGCCCGCGCGCTCTCCGGCGAGCACTTGAGGCTCCGGCCGATCGCCTCGTACTCGAGGTCGTGCAGCTTGCGCAGCACGAACGCCAGCCGCTGCTTGAGCGGCAGCCCGTCCACGACGCGCTCGACCAGCACGCGCGTCTCGCGGAAACGCCGCTCCTCCTCGGGGCTGGCGGGATCGACATCGGTTCGCACGTCGCTGACCCCGGCGTACGCGCGCCGCCGCCGGCTCTCGGAGCGGAAGTAGTTGCGCGCGAGGTTGGTCGCGATCGTGAACAGCCACGCCCGCACGTTGGCCCCGTCGTCCAGGCTCTCCCACGCGCGGTAGGCGCGCAGGAACGTCTCCTGGCTCAGGTCGTCGGCGTCACCCGACCGGGACGTGAGGCGCAGCAGGTAGCGGTAGATCTCGGCGTGGTGCGACGCGACGACCGTCTCGAACGGTGCCAGTCCCATACACCCCTGTGACACCGGACCACGCTCCGCGTGAAAGATTCGCCGACCGTCCGGCGCCGGAGCCCGGCGAAGGCGCCCCGACGGCGAATATTATCTGGGCTTGAGCTCCAGCATGTAGCCGTCCAGGTCGCGGATGTACAACGACGGCCCGACGCCGAAGGCCCCCCGGCGGTCCCGCACGTCGCCGTCCACGGTCACGCCTCGGGCGCGCAGCGCATCGGCCACTTTGCCGAGGTCGTCGCAGCGGACCGAGAGCGCGATGTGGTCCACGCCCCGGCCGTGCGGGGGCGGCGGGCCCTCGGCCGGCAGCAGGTCGATGAGCGCCTCGCCGAAGCGCATCTGCACCAGCTTGATGGGTTCGTTGACGAACTCCAGCGTGCAGCCCAGCACGTCCTCGTAGAACTTCCGCGACGCGGCCTGGTCGGCCACGCGCAGGACGACGTGGTCGAGGCCCGCCGGCTGAAAGCCGGGCCGCTCACTCACGGCGCAGCACCGGCAGGGGCTTGGCCCCGAGCAGGCGGTAGGTGGCGAGGAATCCGACAGCGACGGCCAGCGCCATGGTCGCGACGATACCACCAACCAGGACCTGGGGCTCGAATCGCCACGGGGTGTCCAGCACGAAGCGCAGCACGATCCAGGCGAGCAGGGCGGCCAGCGCGGTGCCGCCGAGCCCGGCGGCGGCCCCGAGGCAGCCGTACTCCACCGCGAAGGCGCGGGCGACGGCGCCGCGCGTGGCGCCGAGCGTGCGCAGCACGGCCGACTCGTAGAGCCGCTGGTAACGCGTCGCCGTCAGGGCACCGGCCATCACCACGACGCCGGTGGCCACGGTGAAGAGCGCCATCACGCGGATGGCGACGGCCATGTCGCCCAGCACGGCGCCGACGCGCTCGAGCACGTCGCGCACCGGAATGGCCGTCACGTTCGGGAACGCGGCGGCCACCGCGGCGGCCACGGGGCCCTCGGCGGCGGCGGTCGTGCGCGCGGTGGCGACGAACGTCACCGGCGCGCCGTCGAGCGCGCCCGGCGAGAACACGACGAAGAAGTTGGTGGCGAGGCTCTGCCAGTCCACCTTGCGCAGGCTCGCGACCTCGGCCTCGACCGGGACGCCCTGCACGTCGAACGTCAACCGCCCGCCGACGTCCACGCCGAGCTGCCTGGCCATGGCTTCCTCCACCGAGATGCGCGCCGGCCCGGGGTCCGGGCCCCACCACCGGCCACGCGTGACGACGGTGCCCGGCGGCGGCTCGGCCGACCAGGTCAGCGCGTACTCGCGAGTGTAATAGAAGGCGCCCTCGCGGTCCTCGCCCACGCGGCTGCGTACGAGGTCGCGGGTGACGCGGACGCCGTTCACGGCGGCCAGCCGCGCGCGCACGATCGGCGTGAGGGCGGGCGTGACGCCGCCGCCGGTCCGGGCCAGCACCCGCGCGAAGGCCTCGCGCTGGTCCGGCTGCACGTCGACGAAGAAGAAGGACGGCGCCTCGCGCCGCCGCTCGTGGTCGATCTGGGCGTCGAGCGAGTCCTGGAGCAGCGCGACGGCGACGAGCAGCATGACGCCGGCGCCCAGCGCGACGACCACCCGCGCCGGATGGCCGCCGGGCCGGCGCAGGCCGCCGAGGCCATGGCGCCACGCCGGCCACGGCGCGCGCGGCAGCCGCCGGGCCGCGCCGACGAGGCCGCGCGCGAGCACGAGCAGCGTGACGACGGCGGCGACGGCGGCGCCGAGGAAGATGCCGCCGAGCTTGAGCGAGCCCGCCTGCCAGAGCGCGAGCGCGGCCAGCCCCGCCGCCACCGGCAGCGCCACCGCCCACGGGCGCGGGCCGCGGGCGGGGGCGGCGTCCACCTCGGCCCTCAGGATCAGACTCGGCCGCACCGTGCGCACGGCGAGGAGCGGCCAGAGCGCGCAGAGGAACGTCGTCAGCACGCCCATGAGGACGCCGCGCGCGAGCGTGAGCGGCTCGACGCGCGCCTCCAGCGTGAACGGCACGAGGCCGGCGAGGAGACGGATGAGCACGGGCTGGAGCGCGGTGCCGAGGACGGCGCCGGCGACGCTCGCGGCGGCGCCGACCGTCAGCGTCTGCCAGAGAAACGTGGCGAGCACGGTGCGGGAGTCGGCGCCGAGCGCTTTCAGGATCGCGATCGTCGGCGCCTGGCGCCGGACGAACGTGGCCACCGACGAGGCCACGCCGATGCCGCCCACGAGGAGGCTCGCGAGGCCGACGAGGCCGAGATAGCTCGCAAGCTGCGAGAAGAAGCGCCGGAGTCCCGGCTGGGCCTCGTCGTACGACGCCACGCGCACGCCGGGGTCGGCGATCCGGCGCGCCATGGCCTCGCGCGCGTCGCGCGCGGCCAGCGGCGCCGGCAGCCGCACGAGCGCACGGTAGCGGACGCGGCTGCCGACCTGCACGAGGCCGGTGCGCTCGAGCGCGTCGCCGGCGACGAACACGCGCGGCCCGAGCGTGACGAGGCTGGCCGAGCGGTCGGGCTCGCGCTCCACGACGCCGCGCACCGTGAACGTCGCCGCGCCGAGGGCGAGCCGGTCGCCGACGCGCAGGCCGAGACGCTCGAGCGCCTCGCCCTGGACCACCGCGCCGCCCTCGGCGAGCAGCGCGGCCAACGGCGCCGGCGGCGCCGTCTCCAGCCGGCCGTAGAGCGGATAGCCGGCGCCCGGCGCCTTCAGCTCGACGAGCAGCGCGCGCCCGTCGGCGCCGCGCGCCATCGCGAGCAGCTCGCGCACGCTCACGACGGACGCGCCCTTCGCTCGCAGATCGGCCAAGGCCGCGGCGGTCTCGCCGTCGAGCGGCCGCGCGGCGCGCACTTCGAGGTCGCCGCCCGTGAGCGCCTTGGCCTCGCGCGCCAGCGTGTGATCGAGCGTGGCGGCGAAGGAGCCGACGGCGACGAGCGCGGCCACGCCCAGCGCGACGCAGGCGGCCAGCAGGACGAAGTGCCGCCAGGCGCCGCGCGCCTGGCGCCACGCGAGCCGGGGCGCCGCGCTCACGGGGCCAGCGCGCCCGCGCGCCGCCGCTCACCGGCGATGCGGCCGTCGCGCAGCGACACCACGCGATCGGCGCGCTCGGCGAGGGCTTCGTCGTGGGTGACGAGCAGCAGCGTCGTGCCGCGGTCGCGGTTCAGCGCGAAGAGGAGGTCGATGATGGCGCCGCCGGTCGCGGAGTCGAGGTTGCCCGTCGGCTCGTCGGCCAGCAGCAGCGGCGGATCGAGCGCCATCGCGCGCGCGACCGCGACGCGCTGCTGCTCGCCGCCCGAGAGCTGCACGGGATAGTGATGGCCGCGGTCGCCGAGGCCGACGCTGGCGAGCAGGTCGGCGGTGCGCGCGGTGGCGCCGGCCGTGCCCGCGAGGTCGAACGGCACCGCGACGTTCTCGGCCGCCGTCAGCGTCGGGATCAGGTGGTAGGACTGGAACACGTAGCCGAGCATCTCGCGGCGGAAGCGGGCCAGCGCCGCCTCGCCGAGCCGCGTGACCTCGACGCCCGCGACCACGATCGTGCCCGACGTCGGCGCGTCGAGCCCGGCCACGAGCCCGAGCAGCGTGGACTTGCCGCTTCCCGAGGGCCCGGCGACGGCCACCGCCTCGCCCGCGTCGACGTCGAGCGAGACGCCGTCGAGCACGCTGAGCGTGCGGCCGCCGCTCGGCAGACGCAGGGTGAGGTCTCGGATCGAGACGAGCATCCCTCCCATACTACACTCTGAGCGTGAGCCTCCTCCGCGCGCTGCCGGTCGTCCTCCTCCTGCTCGTCGCGTCGCCGGCGTCCGCCGCCGACCACGTCATCGCCGCGCTCGGCGACAGCCTGACGGCCGGGCTCGGCGTCTCGCCCGAGGAGGCGTACCCGGCGGTGCTCGAGGCGCGCCTGCGACGCGAGGGCTTCGAGTACCGCGTGATCAACGCCGGCGTCAGCGGCGACACCAGCGCGGGCGGGCTGCGACGCATCGACTGGGTGCTGAAGCTGCGGCCGGACGTCGTCATCGTCGCGCTCGGCGCCAACGACGGGCTGCGCGGCCAGGCGCCGGACGTCCTCCGCGACAACCTCACGCGCATCATCGAGCGCGCCCGCGCCGCCGGCGTCCGCGTGCTGCTCGCGGGCATGCGCCTGCCGCCGAACTACGGCGACGACTACGCGCGGGCGTTCGCGGGCGTGTACCCGGCGGTCGCGCGCGCCACCGGCGTCCCGCTGGCGCCCTTCCTGCTGGACGGCGTGGCCGGCGACGTGCGCCTGAACCAGCCCGACGGCATCCACCCGACGGTGGAGGGCCAGCGCGTGATCGCCGAGCGGCTGTGGCCGTATCTCAAGCCCCTGTTGACGAAATAGCCGCCCGCGTCGCCGCCTGATTTTGGGCGACTTCCGGGGGCCGCCGCCCGTAGCATGGATCCATGAGGCGTGTGTGGCCGCTCGCGCTGCTCCTCATGGTCACCGGCTGCGCCACCGTCGCCGAGCGCGCGTACTATCCCAACCCCGCCGATCCGGAGACGCGCGTGCTCGCCGAGGCGCTCTGGCGCGCCGCGAAGGCGGCGAGCGACGATCCCGGCGAGTACTCGTTCGCGATGATTCGCACCCGCAAGGTCAGCGCGTACACCGTCGAGGACGCGACGTTCTATTTCACGCAGGGCCTCGCACGCCAGCCGGCGAAGATCATCGACGCGCTCGTGGCTCACGAGGTCGCCCACGAGGTGCTCGGACACATCGGGGAGCGGCGCGCCTTGTCGCTGTCGCCGGGCGCCGGCTTCACCGTGCTCGGCATCGCGATCCCGGGCGCCGGCCTCCTCGATTTCGTCGCCAACCCGCTCATCGTGCGCGCGTTCACGCGCGACCAGGAGATCGCCGCCGATCTGAAGGCCGTCCAGATCCTTCGCGACATGGGCTACGAGTCGCCCCGGCGCGCGATGGCGGAGGCGCTGCGCGCGGCGGCGAAGGTGAACGGCCCGCCGCGCGGCGGGTGGCTGGCGGCGAAGCCCACGCTGGAGGATCGGCTGAGCCGGCTGGAGCCGCTCGAGGCCGAGAAGCAAGCCGCGCAGTAGCGCGCTACTTCGGCTCGCCGTAGAGCCGGCGGTACTCCGCCCAGGAGAGCATCACGCGCTTCACGTACTGGCGCGTCTCGTCGTAGGGAATCTGCTCGACGAACGCCTCCATGTCGCCCGTGCGCCGCGCCTTCCACCAGTCGCGCACGCGCTTGGGCCCGGCGTTGTAGGCGGCGATGGCCAGGCGCGGATCGCCGAACTCCTTCATGAGACCGGCGAAGAACGCGGTGCCCAGGTCGAGGTTGGCCCGCGGATCGTCGAGCACGCCGCCTTCCTCGAAGGGAAGCCCGCGCACGTCGGCCATCGGCTTCGCCGTCGCCGGCATGAGCTGCATGAGCCCGCGCGCGCCGGCGCGCGACACGGCCCGCGGATAGTAGCTGGACTCCTCGCGCACGATGGCCGCCACGAGGAACGGGTCGAGGCCGGCGCGCTTCGCGGCCGCCGCGACCTCGTCGCGCCAGCCGAAGGGATAGATGACCTCCCAGAATGCGCGCGGCAGCGCCGGGTCGCCGGAGGTGCTGAGCGCACCGAAGTGGCGGCGCACGATGCGCAGCGCCAGGTGGTAGCGCTCGTCGCGCACGTACGCGCTGGAGGCGCCGTAGAGGCGCACGGGATCGCCGACGGACGACTGCACGACGTCCTCCAGCTCCTCCCACGCGTACTCGACGAGACCGATCCGGCGCAGCAGGTCCACCCGCGCGAAGCCCGGATCGGCCTTGAGCGCCTCCGACGGGTTTGCGGGCAGCGCCGGCGTGCTGATCTCGCGCGGCATCGCGGCGGGCGCCGCCCCCACGACGCGCTGGGCGGCGAGCACGCCGTAGTAGCCGCGCGGCGCCTCGGACAGCACCTTCGTGTAGAGCGACTCCGCGCCCGCCTCGTCCTTCAGCGTCTCGAGCGCGCGCCCGCGCCAGTAGAGGGCCGGCACGCGCAGGCCACGCCCGCCCGACAGCTCGGCGACGTGCTTCCACTCCGCGGCGGCGGCACGCGGATCGCCGCGCAGCCACGCCAGCCAGCCGAGCCGCCACAGCGCGACGGCGGCCACCTCGCGATTGGGGAAGCGCTTGACGATCTGCCGGTACAGCGCGATCGCGTCGGCGTCGCGGCTGCCCTCGTCGTACACGCGTGCCTGCAGCGCCATCGCCTCCGCCGCTTCGGACTCCGGCGCGCGGGCGGCCACGGACGTCAGCAGCGCGATCGCACGCTTGTCCTGTCCGGCGCGGATGAGGAACCGCGCCTGGTCGATGCGCAGGCGCGGCTGCTGGTCGGCCGGCGCGTGCCTGGCCGCGGCCTCCAGCGCCCTGGCGCCGGCCTCGTAGCGCCCGAGCCGCGCCGCCGCGTCGCCGACCACGCGCAGCGCGCGCACCACGATGCCGGCGTCGCGCGCCTCGTCGGCGATGCGCTCGGCCTCGTCGCCCGCCGTCTTGGGCACGCCGCCGCGCAGCAGCCGCTCGGCGCGGTCGATCCGCTCGGCCATCGACAGCGGCGGCAGCGGCGTGCCGCCGCTCACGAGCACGCCGAGCCGGTCGCTCGCCGCCTCCGCGTAACCCGTCGTCGGCGCCAGCACGCGCAGTTGCCGGTACGCGAGCGCGGCGACGTCGGGGTGACCGCGCGCCTCGGCAGTCTGCCCGAGGAGGTAGAGCGCCTCCGGAACCTCCACCGCGTCGGGATAGCGCTCGAGCAGCCGCCGGAGCGCCGCCTGCGCGGCGACCTCATCGCCCGCGCGCGAGGCGAGCACCGAGGCCAGCACGAGCGCGCGCGGCGCCAGACGGCTGTCCGGATGCTGGTCGGCGACGCCGATCGCCGCGGCCCGCGCGCCGGCGAAATCGCCGCGGCGCGCGAGCGCGTCGGCCAGGAGCCAGCGCACGTGGTCGCCGATCGGGCTCGCCTGCGCCGCCTCGGTCGCGAACGCCTGCGCGAGCGGCGCCGCGTCGCCCTCCTGGAGGGCGGTGACGGCGCGCGACCACGCGCGCTCGGTCTCGGAGGACGAGTGGCCCGCCGCCGGCAGCAGCAGCAGCGCGGCCGCGAGCACGGGCAGCAGCACGCGCGCACGGCGCGGCGCGGCCTGCATCATCCGGTGCGTGAAGATGATGCGCTGGACCGCCGTGAGGTTCGCCAACACGGCGAGGACCCAGAGCGCCGGCTCCATGATGTCGAGCAGCGCGCCGACGATGAGGCAGATCAGCCGCTCGGGCCGCTCCATCATGCCGACGTTGCACTCGACCCCGATCGACTCCGCGCGCGCCTTCGTGTAGCTGACCATGACCGACCCCGCGAGGCCCGCCATGGCCACCAGCGCGCCGCGCGGGTTCGGCATGCGCGCGTAGAGCACGACGATGCCGAGCATCACCGCGATGTCGGAGTAGCGGTCGATCACCGAGTCGAGGAACGCGCCGAACGCCGTCACCTGCCCCGAGGCGCGGGCGAGCGAGCCATCGAGCAGGTCGAGGAGGCCGGCCACGATCAGCACGAGGCCGGCCGTCCTCGTCTGGCCCGCGATGAAGCAGCCCGCGGCGACGAGGCTGGCCGCGAGCCCCGCCACCGTCAGATGATTCGGGCGCAGCCGGAGGCGGAACAGGACGCGGCCGAAGGGGTCGCTCCACGCGCGCACCCTGTCGCGATAGCGGCCGAGCATCAGATCGGCTGGAGCAGCGCCTGCGCGAGGGCCGCGCGGGCGTGCTCGATGGCGTCGGGGTCCTCGAGCCGCCGGCCCTTGCGGTCGAGGACGTAGAAGGTGTCGAGGGCCTGGTCGATCTCCGTCGCGATGCGCGCGCTGGCGATGTCGAGATCCAGCGCGGACAGCGTACGCGTGATCAGGTAGAGCAGGCCGAGTCGGTCCGGGCATTTCACCTCGATGACCGTGTACTCGTCGGACAGCCGGTTGTCCACCGCGATCTTCGGCCTGGCCTCGCCGGGCGGCGTGGCGCGCCCGCCGGCGCGCCGCCGCTCCAGCAGCCCGTCCACCGACTGCTCGTGCGTGAGCACCGCCGCCAGCGCGGCGAGGGTGCGGCCCCACTGCGCGGCCGAGGTCACCGCCTCGCCGGTGGGGTCGTTGACCTGGAAGGTGTCGATGGCGACGCCGTCGGCGCGCGTGGCGATCTGCGCCGAGATGATGTTGACGCCGTGCGCGGCCAGCGTGCCCGCGATCAGCGCGAAGAGGCCCGGAACGTCGGGCGTGACCACGACGAGATCGGAGGAGCCGAGGTCGGGATGGTGGAACAGCTCGGTGGCGACGGGCGCGGACTCCAGACGCGCCACGAGTCGCAGGTGAGCGGCCATCCGCTGCACGCTCGTGGTGGCGAGGTAGCGGTCCTGCACCATGGCGAGGTGCGCGCGCACATCGGCCATCGGAACGTCGCCGCCGAGCGTCTCCCACAGCCGCGCCGCCAGCTGCGTGCGGTTCGGCTTCGCGACGCGCCCGCCCGTCAGCCGCGCCAGCGTGCGCGCGTAGAGCTCGTGCAGGATGCGCGCCTGCCAGCCGGTCAGCACGCCCGGCCCCACCGCGCGCATGTCCGCCCACGTCAACAGATAGAGCATCCTCAGCCGCTGCGGGTCGGCCACGGTCTCCGCGAACGTCTCGATCGTCTTGGGATCGTCGATGTCGCGGCGCTGCGCGATGTGCGACATCGTCAGGTGGTGCGCGACGAGGAACTCGACCATGCCGGCGTCCTCGGGCGGCAGCCCCATGCGCGTGGTCAGCTCGCGGATGAGCGGGATGCCCTTGGCGACGTGGCCGTGGCCCTTGGCCTTGCCGATGTCGTGCAGCAGCATGCCGAGCATCAGCAGCTCGGGCTTCTCGACCTCGTTGAAGACGGCGGCCACGCCCTCCGACTCCGACGACTGGCCGGGCGCCAGCGCCTCGAGGTGCTCGACGGCGAGCAGCGAGTGCTGGTCGGCCGAGAACTTGTGGTAGACGTCGTACTGCACGAGGCACGTGAGCCCGCCGAACTCCGGCAGGTAGCGCCCGAGCAGTCCCAGCTCGTGCATCTCCGAGAAGGTCAGCGCGACGCGCCCCCACGAGCGGCAGATGTCGAGGAAGAGGTCGCGCACGGCCGGCGAGCGCCGGAACGCGTCGTCCACGACGTCGAGTGACTCCTCCACCGCGCGCTCCAGCCCGAGCGAGAGGTCACAGCCCAGACGGTGGAGGTGCCAGAACACCTTCATGAGGCGGACGGGGTCGCGCCGCAGCACCCCGGGATCGCGGTCGGCGCGGTGCAGGCGGCCGTCGAAGAACACGAGCCCGTCGGCCAGCGCCTGCAGGCGCTGCCGCCGCTCGGCGGAGCCGCGCACCCAGAGCGTCTCGTGGCAGCGGGCGATGAGGCGCTGCGACACGCGGTGGATCGCGCGCGCGTTCAGGTAGTAGTCGCGCATGAAGCGCTCGACGCCGAGGGCGTCGTCCTCGTTCTCGTAGCCGAGGTTCTTGGCGATGCGCGGCTGCAGCTCGCGGGAGAGCACGTCGTTCTTGTGGCCGGAGAAGAAATGCAGCTCGTTCCGCACGCGCCAGAGGAAGGTCAGCGCGCGGTCGGCCGCCTCCTGCTCGTGCGGCGTGATGAGCCCGCGCTCGGCCAGCTCGCGCAGCGTGCGCGCGCCGAACTTCGCCGCCCCCAGCCACATGGCCGTGTGCATGTCGCGCAGCCCGCCCGCGGACTCCTTGATGTTGGGCTCGCCGATGTAGGGCGAGGCGCCGTGCTTGCGATAGCGCTGCTCGCGCTCGGCCAGCGTGGTGGCCAGGAACTGCTCGAAGTCGTGGCGGTAGACGTTGTCGCGCAGCATGCGGCCGAAGCGCGTGAACAGCTTCTTGTCGCCCACGACGAGCCGCGCCTGCTGCATGGACGTGCGGCTCGGGAAGTCGGTGCGCGCCATGGCCACGCAGTCCTCCAGCGAGCGCAGGCTGTGGCCGACGTGCAGCCCGAGGTCCCAGAGCGTGTAGAGCAGCTCCTGCATCACGCGCTGCACGTACGGCGAGAGCTCGCCGTCGTAGACGATCATCAGGTCGATGTCGCTCGAGGGATGGAGCTCGCCGCGCCCGTAGCCGCCCAGCGCGACGACCACGTAGGGCGTGGGCGTCAGGCCCGCCGCCTCGGCGTCGTCGCTCGCCAGGTGGGAGAGCGACGCGACGACGTCGTCCATGAAGCGGGCGTGCGTGTGGACCGAATCCTCGCCCGAAGCGCCCTCGGCGTGACGCTGCTTGAGCGCCTCGAGGCCCTCGGCGAGCGCTCCACGGAAGAAGTCGAGCCGGCGCCGACGCCGGTCCTCGGCGCGCTCTGCCCCGGCCTCGGCGCGCCGGGCCCGACGATAGAGCTCGGGCGGCATGACGACGCCGAGCGTATCAGTCCGTGGCGATTAATGTCAATGCGGACGCAGAGTTAGGCTGAAGTGGCGCCTCGGTCGCGCGCGCGAACGATCGGCGTACAATACGCCCCGTGCGCAAGATCTGGCGCGCCGCCGTCGAAGCCGTCACGCCTTACGAGGCGGGCAAGCCCCTGGAAATGCTGGTCGCGGAGCTGGGACTGGCCGAGCTCGTGCGCCTGTCGTCGAACGAAAACCCCCTCGGCGCCTCCCCGCGCGTGATCGAGGCGGTGCGCCGCGAGGCCGCGCACATCCACCTCTACCCCGACGGCGGCAGCGGCGCGCTGCGCGACGCGCTCGCGCACGGGCTCGGCATCTCGCCGGAGCAGATCGTCGTCGGCAACGGCGCCGACGAGCTGATCACGCTGATCGCGCTGGCCGCCTTCGATCCCGGCGACGAGGTCGCGATGCCGCACCCCTCGTTCGAGCCCTACGCGACGGGGGCGCAAATCGCGGGCGCGCGCGTCGTGCCGAGCCCGCTCGCCGGCTACGAGACCGACCTCGACGACCTGCGCCGGCGCGTGACGCCGCGGACCAAGGTCGTCTTCCTCTGCTCGCCGCACAACCCGGCCACGACGATCATCCGGCGCCGCGCGCTCCTCGCCTTCCTCGACGCGCTCGGCGACGATCCGCCGCTCATCGTGCTCGACGAGGCGTACCGCGACTTCGTCGACGATCCCGAGTACCCGGACGGCGTCTCGCTGCTCGCGCGCTACCCGCGCCTGCTGGTGCTGCGCACGTTCTCGAAGATCGCCGGCCTCGCCGGCCTGCGCGTGGGCTACGCCATCGGGTCGCTCGAGACGATCGACCGGCTCAATCGCGTGCGCGCGCCCTACAACGTGAACCGCCTGGGCCAGGTGGCCGCCCTCGCCGCCCTCGAGGATCCGGAGCACGGCGCCCGCACGCGCGCCCTCGTCCTCGAGGAGCGCGCGTACCTCGCGGCCGGGCTGGAGCGCCGCGCGATCGCGTTCGCGCCGTCGCAAGCCAACTTCATGCTCGTGCGCGTCAAGGACGCGGCGGCCGCGCGTGATCGCCTGCTGCGCGGCGGGATCCTCGTCCGCGACGGCGCCGCCGTCGGCTTCCCCGGCCACCTGCGGATCACCGTCGGCACGCGCGAGATCAACGAGCGCGTGCTGAAGCTGCTGGAGGACTGATGGCCAAGGACGTCGCGATCGTCCACCACACCGACCGGCGCACCGACGTCCACATGCCGTACGCGCCCGGGATCGTGGTGACACGTGGACGGCTGGTCTTCCTGTCCGGTGTGACAGCCGCCGCCGTCTATCACAGCCATCCGCACCGCGACGAGGAGTTCGACCTGCCGTCGACCATGCGCGAGCAGGCCGTGCTGACCATGGAGAATCTGAAGAAGACGCTGGAGGCCGCCGGCTGCGGCCTGAGGGATCTGGTCTCGGCCACCCGCTTTCTGACCGACGTGAGCGAGCAGGACGACCTCAATCGCGTCTGGGCCGACTATCTCAAAGGGCACCTGCCGACGACGACGACGGTGGAGGTCTCGCGGCTCGCCACGCACCCGCGCTGCAAGATCGAGATCAGCGCGATCGCGGTCACGGACGATTAGCGCGTGCCTCCGCTCGCGTTCGTCGGGCTGGGCGCGATGGGCAGCCGGCTCGCGCGGCGCCTGCTCGAGGCCGGGCACCCCGTCGCCGGCTACAATCGCACCCCGGGCAAGGCCCGCGCCCTCGAGGCCGCCGGGCTGAAGCTCGCCGCGATGCCGCGCGCGGCCGCCGAGGGGGCCGTGGCCGTCTTCAGCATGGTCACCGACGACGCCGCGCTGCGCGCGGTCGCGCTCGGCGACGACGGGATCGTGGCCGGGCTCGGCGGCGGCGCCGTCTGGGTGGAGATGAGCACGGTGAGCCCGGCCGTCACGCGCGAGCTGGGCGAGGTGGTCGCCGCGCGCGGCGCCGCCATGCTCGATGCGCCCATCTCCGGCAGCACCATCACCGTCGAGCAGGGCGCGGCGTCCATCGCGGTGAGCGGCGACCACGGTGCGCTCGAGCGCGTGCGGCCGTATCTCCTGGCCATGGCGCCTGGCGGCATCACCCACGTCGGGCGGCTCGGCCTGGCCAAGTCGATGAAGATCGCGACGAACCTCGGGCTCGCCGTGCAGATGCTCGCGTTCGCCGAGGCCGTGCTGCTCGCCGAGAAGGCGGGCATCGCGCGCGAGACGGCGGTGGAGGCGTTGCTGAAATCCGTGGTCGCCTCCCCGATGGTGAAGTACCGCGGGCCGTACGTCGTCGGCAAGATGCCGCGCGACGCGTGGTTCAACGTCGGCATGATGCAGAAGGATCTTCAGCTCGCGCTCGACCAGGGCCACGCCACCGGCGTGACGCTGCCCACCACCGCGCTCGCCCAGCAGTGGCTGACGATGGCGCGCGGTCTCGGCCTCGCCGAGCGCGACTTCGGCACCCTCTTCGACGTTCTCGCCGGGCTCAGCGGCCTGCCGCCCTCGCCCAACCATGATGGCCGTGCGAGCCGAAGCCGTTCGACGGGTGAGGCGAGTCTATGAAGTGGCCGTGCGAGCCGAAGCCGTTCGACGGGTGAGGCGAGTCTATGAAGTGGCCGTGCGAGCCGAAGCCGTTCGACGGGTGAGGCGAGTCTATGAAAGAGGCCCCCCATGGATTTTGAGTACGCCCCCGAGCAGGAAGCGTTCCGCAAGGAGTTCCGGGCCTTCCTCGCCGCGCACCTGCCCGCCGATCTCCGTGTGGACGACCCGGTGGACGACCGCGTCGCGTCCAATCGCGAGATGTTCGAACGGCGCGTCGCGTGGCAGAAGACGATGCACAAGGCCGGCTGGGTCGGAGTCGCGTGGCCCAAGGAGTATGGCGGGCGCGGGGCCTCGATCATCGAGCGCGTGATCTGGGACGAGGAGTACTCGGCGGCGCACGCGCCCGTGCTGCCCGGCATGGGTCTCAACCTCGTGGGGCCGACGATCATCCACTGGGGAACCGACGCGCAGAAGGTCCGGTACCTGCCGCGCATCCTGAACGCCGACGAGATCTGGGCCCAGGGCTTCTCCGAGCCCGGCGCGGGCTCCGATCTGGCCAGCCTTCGCACGCGCGCCGAGGACAAGGGCGATCACTTCCTCGTGAACGGCCAGAAGGTGTGGACGTCGGGCGCGCAGTACGCGGACTCGATCATCCTGCTCGTGCGCACCGATCCGACCGTGCCGAAGCACAACGGCATCTCGTGCCTGCTCGTGGACATGAAGGCGCCCGGCGTCAGCGTGCGTCCGCTGGTGCTGGCGACGGGCCACCACCACTTCAACGAGGTGTTCTTCACCGACGTGATGGTCCCGAAGAGCCAGCTCCTGGGGCCGCTGAACGCGGGCTGGAAGGTCTCGACGACGACGCTGATGTACGAGCGTCACTCGTCGGGGGCCCGCAATCCGGTCGGCCAGGTGCGCGACCTCATCACGGTCGCGCGGCGGCTCCCGGTGGACGGCCGGACGGCGTGGGACGATCCGCGCATCCGCCAGCGCCTCTCCCAGCTCCTGATCGACTGCGAGGCGATGAAGTACACGCGCTTCCGCGCGCTGACCCGTCAGATCCGCGGCGAGGCGCCGGGGCCCGAGGGCTCGATATTAAAATTGTCGGGCACCGAGATCGGCGTGCGCATCGCGGACGCCGCCGGCGAATTGCTCGGCATGCACGCGCTCGTGAACCAGGGGACGGAGCTCGTGCCCGACGCGCCGCGCTGGTTCAACCGTCTCGTCGCCGCGCGCCAGTACACGATCTCGGCGGGGACGAGCGAGATCCAGCGCAACATCATCGGCGAGCGGGTGCTCGGACTGCCGAAGGGCTGAGCGCTAGCGGCCGGCGAGCCGCGCGACGACCGGCGCCAGCGCGTCGATGAACGGCTCGTGGGTCATGACGTAGGAGATGCCCCAGCGCTCGCGCCGCGCCGTCAGGTCTTCGACCATCTGGTCCACGGTCCCGACGAGCACGTAGGGGCTCCCCAGAATCTCCTCGGGTGTGAGCTGCGCCCAGCGGCCCGTCGCCAGCTCGTTGGCCGCCTTCCCGCGCTCGTCGGTCACGATCACCCGCTGCACGAGCGCGTTCAGCTCAACCTGGTCGTAGCGCGCGCCGGCGGTCTCGCGCACGAGCCGCACGCGGTCGTCGACACTCGCCGCCCGGAAGTCCGCGACGTCAGGCTCCTTGCCGCCGCCGCGAAACGCGATGCCCGTGAGGCCGACGATGTCGGCCTCGCGCGCGGCGACCGTCAGCAGGCGCGGGGCGTTGCCGCCGATGAAGATCGGCGGGCGCGGGCGCTGGACGGGGCGCGGGTGGATCGTGTGCCCGGTCACGCGATAGTGCGTTCCGGTGTAGGTGACCGCTTCGCCCTCGAGCAGGCGCTTGACGACGACAACCGCCTCCGCCAGCCGCTCGACGCGGGTCGCGCCGGGGTCGAAGCCGAGTCCCGCTGCCTCGTACTCGGACTGCATGTGCCCGGCGCCGAGACCGAGCTCGAGCCGGCCGTCGCTCAGCACGTCGAGCGTCGCCGCCTCACGCGCCGTCAACACGGGATGGCGGAAGTCATTGTTGAGCACCGCGGTGCCGACGCGCAGACGCGTGGTCGCCGCCGCGGCGCCGGCCAGCGCGGGAAACGGCGCCAGCAGCTCGGCAAGATGATCCGGCACGAGCAGGACCGAGTAGCCGAGGCGCTCGACCTTGCGCGCCTTCTCCGCCCATTCGGCGTGCGAGCCGGCGGTCCGCACGTTGACGCCGAACCTGAACGGCTTCATGGCCGCCTCAGCAGTACTTACACGGCGGGAACTCCCGCGAGTACACGGGCTGCTTCAGGAACTCCTCCGGGTTGTACTTCCAGAACTGGCTCACATGCGGGTACGTGTGGATGACGGTGTTCTGCAGCTTGCCGCCGACGCGCTCGACCTTGCGGATGTAGATGTTCTGCGTCGGGTTGCCGTAGGCGTCCATCTCCACCGGACCGCGGGGCGCGTCGGTGATCCGCATCCGGCGCAGCGCGGCCATGAACGCCGCGCGGTCCTCGACGTTGCCGCCGACCGCCTTGATCGCCTCGCTGACCATGCGGGCGCCCGTGTAGCAGTTCTCGCCGTAGAAGCCCGGCGTGCGCGCGTACGCCTTCTCGTAGGCGCCTCGGAATCGCTGGTTCGCCGGCGTGTCGAGCGCGGCGGAGTAGTGATGCGCGCTGATCACGCCGAGCGACTCGTCGCCGAGCTGCGGCAGGACGTGCTCGTCGCTGTAGGTGCCGTTGGCGATGAGCGGCTTGCCCCTCAGCGCGCTCTCCGCGTACTGCTTGGCGAACAGGAGCGTCCAGCGTCCCAGTGCGTTGACGAACACCGCGTCGGCATCCTTGCGCACCTGGCCGAGGTACGGCGCATAGTCCTGCACGTTGAGCGGCACCCAGATCTTCTGGATCACCTGCCCGCCGTTGTCCTCGAACGACTTGTGGAAGCCGCCCACCGTCTCCCAGCCGAACGCGTAGTCGAGCCCGATCATGACGACCTTCCTGTAGCCGAGCGTCTTGGCCGCGAACTCCCCGAACGGGTGCATGTTGCCGCCGGCGGAGAAGCCGGTACGGATGAGCCACTTCGGCCGCTTGCGCTGCGTGAGGTCGTCGGCGGAGTTGATCGGGTAGAGGGTCGGGATCCCCTGCGCCTCGACGTACGGCACGAGCGCATAGGCGACGTTCGACAGGATGACGCCGGCGAGCATGTGCACCTTGTCGTTCTCGACGAGCTTGCGCGCCTTGGTGAGCGCGGCCGCCGGCTGGCCTTCGTTGTCCTCGAGGATGACCTCGAGCTTCCGGCCGCCCGCCTGCCAGCCCGTCTCCTGCCAGTACAGCTCGCAGCCGCTGTACATGTCCTTGCCGGCGGCGGCGATGGCGCCCGACAGGGGCGAGATGAAGCCGATCTTGATCGGTCCCTGGGCGGCCGTCTCGCCGGCGACGAGCGCGGCGAGCGACACGGCGACGAGCAAGAGTCCGACGCTGCGCATGAGCGCCTCCTGAGCCGCTATACTCTGCGCCGTGATCCTAGCAGCGAACGGTGCGCCCCACACATAGAGGACCTCCATGGAGATCGATCGCCCGTTGCCGAATCCGATGACGCCGGAGGCCAAGCCGTACTGGGATGGCCTGCGCGAGCAGAAGCTGATGCTGCCGAAGTGCGGCGCGTGCGGCCACGTGTTCTGGTACCCCCGCGTCGCGTGCCCGAGGTGCCACGCGCGCAGCATCGGGTGGATCCAGTCGAAGGGGCGCGGCACCCTCCATGCGTTCGAGATCGGCTACCAGTCGTTCAACAAGGCGTTCAAGGTTCCGACGCCGTACGTGCTGGCGATGGTCGAGCTGGCCGAGGGACCGCGCATGCTGTCGAACCTCATCAACGTCGAGGCCGATCCCAGGAAGCTCACGTGCGACATGCCGGTGGAGGTCGTGTTCTCCAAGCTGACCGACGAGGTCACGCTGCCGCTGTTCCAGCCGGCGGGGCGGTGAGGGCCATGGCCAACCTGCGCGATCTCTCCAACGTCGCCTGCATCGTCGGCGTGGACGAGTCCGACGAGATGGGCACGCTGCCCCACAAGAGCCAGCTCAGCCTGCACGTCGAGGCCGTCACCAACGCCGTGCGCGACGCCGGGCTCAAGGTCTCCGACGTGGATGGCATCTTCACGGCCGGCCAGCACTCCCCGGCCACCATCGGCGAGGCGCTCGGCATCACCGCGCGTCACGTCGACGGCACGACGGTCGGCGGCTGCTCCTTCATCATCATGGTCGGTCACGCGGTGGCGGCGCTGCACCACGGCCTCTGCGACGTCGCCGTGATCTCGCACGGCGAGTCGGGCCGCTCCCAGGTGGGCGTGAGCCCGCGGCGCGACACGGCCATCCCGGGCCAGTTCGAGGCGCCCTACGGCTTCGGGCCGGCGCCGACGATGTTCGGGCTCATCACCACGCGCCACATGCATCGGTACGGCACCACGCTCGAGCAATGGGCGCAGGTGGCCGTCTCCACGCGCAAGTGGGCGGCGCTGAACCCCAAGGCGCTGCGGCGCGAGCCACTGACCGTCGAGGACGTCCTCAAGGCGCGGCCGGTCGTCTACCCGTTCACCGTCCTCAACATCTGCCTCGTCACCGACGCCGGCGGGGCCGTCGTGCTCACACGCGCCGACCGCGCCAGGGACACCGCCAAGAAGCCGGTCTACGTGCGCGGGCTCGGTGAGGGCACCGAGCACGTGAGCCTCACCCAGATGAAAGACCTGACGTTCAGCGAGGCGACGCGGATCTCGGGCGACAAGGCGTTCCGCATGGCCGGGGTGGGTCCCACCGACTTCCAGCACATCATGCTGTACGACGCGTTCACCTCGGGGCCGCCCATCATGCTGGAGTCGCTCGGCATCGCCAAGCGCGGCGAGGGCGTGCGCTTCTTCGAAGAGGGGCGCTCGACGCCGGGGGGCTCGCTGCCGATCAACACCAATGGCGGCGGCCTCTCCTACACGCACACGGGCATGTACGGCATCTTCCCGATCATCGAGGCCGCCCGCCAGCTTCGCGGCGAGTGCGGGCCCCGTCAGGTGCCGAACCTCAGGACCTCACTGGTGAACGGCATGGGCGGAATGCTCTCCGCCGCCGGCACGCTGGTGCTGTCGAACGAAGCCTAGCGACGCCGGCCACGCAAGGCGGCCACCTCGCGCTCCAGATCCTCCAGGCGCCGGGCGATGGCGTCGCGCTCCGCCGTCACCGCCGAGAGCTGGCGCTCGCGCAGCGCGTGGCGCTGCTCGTTCTGCGCGAGCTTCGTCTGCAGGTCCGCCTCGCGCGCGTAGAGGTCCTTCAGCTCGCGCTCCAGACGCGCGACGCGCTGCTTGGCCGGCAGATAGCCGACAAAGAGCGTGTAGGCAAGGAGCGCGGCGAGCAGCGCGCAGGCAACGACGAGAAACCAGGGGAACGCCCCGCGCGGACCGTCCGGCACGGGCGGATTCTAGCCGAAGTCTGTTATGATGCGCTTGTGGAGCTTCGCAGCTTCTTCGACCGCGCCGTGCGGGCGAGCTTCCGCGATCTGGCGCTCCACGACGAGGCGGCGGCCGGCTACCTCGCCGACCTCCTCACACGCTTCGCGCGCACCGAGCAGCTCTTCCCCCGCGGTATCACCGGTCAGCGTCTCGAGACCGTCGTCGACCTCCTCCTCGAGACGCAGGCGCTCTGGCAGGAGGGCTGGTTCGCGCCCGAGCGCGAGGTCACCCTGCGACGCCACATCGGCGACTACACGCTGTTCATGCTCGGCGTGTTCCGCGAGCGGGTCGAGCGCATGGCCTCGTGCGGCTACTACGTGACGCAGGGCACGCGCGCGTATCGCTATGTCTCCGAGCACGACCGCGCCAGCGCGCGCCCCGTGCGTCCCGCCGGCGGCCCGCTCTTCGGCCGGCTCGCCGACAGCTTCGAGGGCTACGCGCGCGCGCTCGACTACACCCGCCGCGTCCACTTCGGCGCCGGCCCCTCGCTGCCGTTCCTCGTATGACGGATTCCGCGGCCTGCCGCGCCGTCCTCGAGGCGGCGCTGGCCGAGCCGAGGCGTCTCGACGCCGCCGCCCGTCAGACGCTCGCCGCGGCCGCCGAGCCCGTGCTGGAGACAGCGCTGCGCGACTTCGCCGCCGCGCACGGCGCCGCGGCGCTGCCCGTGCTCACCACGCTCGCCGGCGACGAGGCGGCGCGCGGCGTGCGGCGCGCGGGCAGGCGCGCCCTCTACCGTCTCTCGCAGCAGGGCGTCGCCACCCCCGCCAAGCCTCCACGCCGGCTCGTCGTCGAGCGGCGGCCCGAGCGCGCGGTGCGCGCCTGGCTCTCCGGCATCGACGGCACGGGCTCGCGCGCGGTGTGGGTGCTCTTCGAGGGCGGCTTCGGCGGCGCCACCCTCTGCTCGCTGATCGTCAACGACACCGCCGGCATCCTCGACGTCGCGGGCGGCGACATCACCAAGAAGCGACTCGAGGAGGAGCTGAAGTCGCTCCGCGCCTCGCAGAAGCTGCCGTGGATCGAGGTCGAGCCCGCGCGTGCCCTGAGGGCCGTCGTCGAGGCGCTGACGCTGCACGCGACGCTCGGGACGACGCCGCCCGCCGCCTTCGATCGATGGAAAGCGCCTTTCGAGAGCGCGCGTGGCCTTCATGCTGGAGCTGGGGGGCCCCGACATGGCCCCCCAGACCCCCCCGCCGCGGACACTCCGCTTTTCGAGCGCGCGGGCGAGCTTCTCGCCCTCCCCGAGCTCGCGTCGTGGTTCCTCGACCCCGAGTCCGTGCAGTCGGACGCGCTCGCGCTGCTCGAGGCGCGCGAGAGCCGCCTGGTCGTATCCGACCACATCAAGGCCGAGCGCGAGGCGGCGATCGTGACGCGCATCGTCGAGCGCGAGCTGGTGCCCGACGCGCGCCGACGCTGGGCGCGGCGGCTCGACGAGATGGCCTTCGTGTTCGACGCCACCGCCCGCCCGGAGCCGGCCGGCCTCGCGCGCGCGGCCGCCGCCGCGCTGGCCGACGAGACGCGGGAGGTCGCGCACCAGCCGTTCGCGACGGGGCTGGCGCGCCGCGCGCTGGAGATCGCCGGCGAGGTCGCGGCCGGCCGGCTGCGCGCCGCCGACGTGAGCCGCAAGCCCTGATCACCGACGTGCCCGGCGTGCGCGTCGGTCACGCCACCGACGCGGCCGGGCTCACCGGCGTGACCGTCGTGCTCTGCGACCGGCCCGCCGTCGGCGGCGTCGAGCTGCGCGGCGGCGCCAACGACGTGCTCGGCCTCGACTTCCTCGACCCGCGTCACCTCGTGCCCACCGTGCAGGGCGTCGTGCTCGGGGGTGGCAGCCGCTTCGGCGGCGAGACGGTGTGGGGCGTGATGCGCTGGCTCGAGGAGCGCGGCGCCGGGTTCGCAGTCGGGCCGACCGTGGTCCCGCACGTGCCGGGCGCGTTCATCTTCGACCTCAGCGTCGGCGATCCGAAGGCGCGGCCGACGCGCGAGATGGGCTATGAGGCGGCCGCCGCGGCGGCGCCCGGCGCGATCGCCGAGGGCAGCGTGGGCGCGGGCACAGGCGCCTCGGTCGGCAAGCTCTTCGGCGTGGCCCGCGCGATGCGTGGCGGTGTCGGCACCGCGAGCGCGCGCGTGGACGCCGCGACCGTCGGCGCGCTGGTCGTCGTCAACGCGGTCGGTGACGTGCGCGACCCGGACACCGGCGCGCTGATCGCCGGCACACGCGACGCCCCCGACGGCCGGCGCCTGGTCGACACGGCGCGCGCGCTGCGCGAGGGCGGCGCGCTGGGTCGCTTCGCGGGGCCCGGCCACACCACGGTCGGCGTCGTCGCCACCAACGCGCGGCTGTCGAAGCCGGAGGCCGCCAAGCTGGCCGCGCTCGGCCTGGTGGGGTTCGCGCGCGCGCTGTCGCCGCCCCACACCGCGTTCGACGGCGACGCGCTCTTCGCGCTCTCGGTCGGCGACGTCGGCGCCGATCTCACGCGGCTGGGCCTGGCCGCGGCCGACGCCGTCGCGCGCGCGATCGCGCGCGGCGTCCGCGCCGCGACGTCGCTGCCCGGCCTGCCCGCCGCGCGCGACCTTTAGGTCCGCCAGCCCCCCGCGGCTCCGCATCGTCACGCGGCAAAACGCCCGAAGCAGGCGCCGGATCGTGCCCGCTGTTCGACGGCAGCGAATTCTCTGGTCCGTCGAATCGACTATTTACGCGCGCGCAGGCCAGGCACATCTCTTGCCGTATCGCCATAGTGCTGAGGGACGGCCGTCGTTTCCAGCGATGCAGTGAACGAAGCACCTCGCGTGTCGGAGGACGACTGTGATGGACTGTCTTGGCCGTACGCTCGCGCGCGCACTTTCCATGGTTGCGCTCACCGTGCTCGTCGCCGGGACCTACGCCACGCTCGTTGCGTCACCCGCGGCAGCCCAGGTGGTGATCGTCTCGGCCGGAGACTCGTATGCGTCGGGAGAGGGCGCGGCCGACGGCTCGCCTTCGGCGTTTCCGGTCTGGCGCGGCGATGACACCGATGGTCTCGCCCAGCCTTGCCACCGCTCGACGCTGGCCGGCGCCGCTGTCGCGGCGGCCCAACTGGGCGGCTACAAACCGGTGGCGTTCGCCTCGGTGGCCTGCACCGGCTCCGTAACCGGCGCCACGCCGCCCGGCGGAGGGTCGCAGGGGAGTGGCCCGCAATCCCTGCTCGGTTCCGGCGGTCAGTTCGCCACGATCAAGTCGCGCTTTGGCGGCACGCCGATCGACGCTCTCACGCTGTCGATCGGCGGCAACGATATCGGATTCTCCTCGATCGTGAAGGCCTGCCTCGATCCGGCGACGTTTTGCGAGATCGATCCCATTCTCACGAGCCTGACGTCCATGCTGCTCGCTGACCTTCCCCGACGGCTCGATGAGGTCTTCGCCGCCGTAAATTCGGGGGCGGCAGGGACGATTCGCTTCGTTGTCGTCACCGAGTACCCCGACCCGACCATCGGCCTGTGGGGCCTCCGCTGCGGAAACCCGGTCGTTCCGGGCTTCGCAGGCTTCGACGGCATCAGCGAAGACGAAGCCACGTGGGCATCGATCGCCGTGATCGCCCCGCTCAATGCGGCCATCCAGGATGCCGTGTTTCGCGCCAACACGGCGCCGGGGAGTCATCCGGCCTGGGCGTTCGTTTCGGGGATCTCCAGCCGGTTCAGCACCCACGGATATTGCACCGACTTCCCGAGCCCGTCGTGGTGGACGTGGGGCAATCCGCGTTACGTCAACACGCTGCTCGACTCGATCACGGCTCAGGGCGACCCGTTCGGATCGATGCACCCGAACGCTTCCGGTCATGCGGAAATCGCAGACGCCCTCTACAGCGCCGTGTGGTTTCTGGTCGCTCCTCAGACTCCCGAGCCGGCCCCGCGAGATCCGGTGATCTGCTTCGACACGTACTTCAAGAAGCGCGTACCCTGCAACGAGGACTAGACCTCTCGCCGACGCGATCAGCGGTTGTTCGACCGGTACGGCCTCTAGACGCCCAGGCGCGTGACGTGCGCCGAGACGGCCAGCCACCGGCCGGCGCGCCGCGCCCACACGTCCGTGTAGCGACCCGCGCCCGGCCGGCCGTCCGGCAGCGTGTACGTCGTCCGCGCGTGGATGATCGCGACGTCGCCCATGACTCGCACGTTGACGTCGCGGGCCTCGAGATTGGAGATCTTGACCGGCACCGCGGTCTGCTTCAGGAAGTCCTTCCGGTCCACGAGCGAGCCGTCGGGATTGCTGCACAGGAAATCGTCCGCCAGGATCTCGTCGAACCGGCGCACGTCGGAGGTCTGCACCGATCGGATGTAGTCGCGGTTGAGCTCGAGCAGGGCGTCGTGATCGTTCATCTCGTTCCTCCTCGGCGTCTCAGTCCCCCTCGGGCGGCGTCAGCGTGTCGCGCGCGTCGGTGAGGCGCTCGGCGGCGCGCCGGATCTCGTCCAGGCGGTCGGCGCGCCAGGTGAAGCGCGGCTCCGTGGTGTAGCCGCTCCACGTGTCCATGTAGTCGGCGCGTCGCAGCCCCAGCGCGAACGCCGACACGCGCGTCGGGTTGGCGAAGTCGGCCATCACCGCGACCTCGTTGTGGACGGCGCCCGCCTTGCCGTCCAGCCACTTCTCGATGGCGCGCGGCTTCGGCCCGTGCGGCAGGCCGACGGGGTGCAGCGTCACCATGCCGGGGCCGACCACGCCGCCGCCGCTGAAGAAGTCGCCGAAGTGATAACCGAGCGTCTCGAGGTAGTCGAAGTTGCGGTGGAAGAACGGCAGCCACATCCCTTCCTTCTCCACCGAGCGCACGGTGAACACGCAGAGATAGCAGCCGGGGAGCGTGAAGACCGTGTGCCCCGACGGCGGCACGTGCGAGCGGTCGGCCACGAGCGGGCGCACGTCCTCGACGGCGAAACGGTACGGCAGGTAGTCGCCGCGCCAGCCCACCACGTCGAAGGGGTGCGTCGGGTGGACGCGCCGCGTGTAGACGTCGCCGACCTTGGAGACGATGTCGAAGCGCCCCGCCTCGTTGCGCGTGTCGAGCGAGCGCGGATAGCGATAGTCGCTCTCGCTGTGGGTGATGAAGCGGCCGGTGCTCGGCGACTCCGCCTTCTCCGGGTCGCCCGCGAACGACTCGTACATCCAGTAATAGTGGCGGCCGGCGCCCAGCTCGAAGCGGTGCGCGATGCCCTTGGGAACGATCAGGAAGTCGCCCTTCTTGTACTCGATCGGCCCGAACGTCGTCTCGAGCGTGCCGCGGCCCTCGTGGACGAAGAAGACCATCGTGGCCGAGTGGTGCTCGAAGAAGTAATCCATCGGGGCCGCGGGCGCGGTGACGTTCATGGCGGCGGTGGCGTTGGCGACGATCCGCGCCATCCCGCGATAGAGGTCGCGCGCCGGCTCCGCGGGCGCGACGCTCAGCAGCAGATGGGTGCCGCCGATCGGCTGCAGCGGCGACTCCCACGCCGGCGCGAAGCCGTCCAGCACGCGCGTCTCGCCCGGCAGCCAGTTCGTCGGCGGATAGAGGTGGTAGGTGTGCGCGACCTTTCCGGAGAAGCCGCCACGGCCGTGCTCCTGCTCGTAGACGTGGCGCAGCAGCGGGCCGGCGTGCGGGGCGCGCGGGACGATGCCGACCTCGGGAAGGCCTCGGAAGTATTCGTACTTGTCCACGACCCACCTCCTGCATGCTGGGCTGATTTTACGCCCCGGAACGGATTTTCATGGACCTGCGTTATCATCGGGACCCCATGGGCCAGGTGATTCCGTTCCCGAAGCGTCCCGCCGGCGAGAGCGATCGCTCCGAGCTGGTTGAAGTCCACCGCTGCGACCAACGCGAGGCGCTGGTCGTGAAGGGCCTCTTCGAGAGCGAGGGCATCCCGGTCGTCGCGCGCTCCCGCATCGCGCACTCGGTCCATCCGTTCACGGTCGGCTCGCAGGGCGAGGTCATCTTATTGGTGCCCCGCGCGGACGCCGACCGCAGCCGCCGCCTGCTGTCTCGCTAGCCTTTGTTCGGATGAAGTACGAGCAATGTCACCTCAGGGGGGACTCTGAATCGCACCGGAAGTATGCTCGTTCCCAAACCGGGGCTCACAAACAAATTACGTCCCTCTTCGGCGCTGTCAACCGCGCAAGAACGGCAGCCGCGTCCTCCGGCGCTACGAAGGTGCCGCCCCGGACCCCATGAATGACGAAATCTCCCGGGATGACGATCAGGTCTGGCTTCAGACTGTTCGTGAAGGGAGAGCCGACATGCAGATCGGCGAGCACGGCAACACGTAGGCCAGCAAGCTGGGTATGAACAACTCGTGGGTTCTCGTGGTGAGCGAAGCTGGCTCGGAAGCGAAGGCCCACACTCCAAACCCGAAGGCCGTGACCAACACGACGGCAGCAATGAGCCGGAGCCGCCTCACGAGCGCGCGGCTTCCTCCACCACCGCCTCCAGCGCCTGCACCACGGCGTCGAGGGCGCCGCCGTCCAGCGTCGCGAGCGCGTCGCGCGTCGTGTGGTAGGTGGCGAACGGCACCGGGCGTCGCTTGACGGCGCGGAACGCGCTCTTCATCGGGTTGAACACGAAGGCACGCAGCGCGTCGGCCTCCGCCGCCGGCACCACGGTGAGGCCGTAGGCGGGAATGCCGGCCGCCGCGAACGCGCGGTGGTCGCTGCCGAACACGGGGATGCGCCCGACGACGTGGTAGGTCTCGTCGGCGCGGCGGCCGACGTTCTCGAAGGCGCCGCGTACCGTCCGCAGGAATGGCGTCTCCGTACCCGCGTCCCAGATCGCCAGCGTGTCGCCCATCCCGCACAGCTCGAGGCTCAGGACGCCGGCGATCCGGTCGAGCGCGGCATCGCGGACGTAGGCGCGCGAGCCGAGGTAGCCCAGCTCCTCGCAGGCCGGGAAGAGCAGCCGAACGCGCAGCCGCGACGGCGGCGCCGCGGCCAGCCGCTCGAGCAGCGTCAGCAAAATCGCGACGGAGGCGGCGTTGTCGTTGGCGCCGGGGCTGGCGGGCACCGCGTCGTGATGCGCGACGAGGACGAGCGTGCGGTCGCCGCTGCCGACATCGACGATGTAGTTGTCGCCGCGGCCCTCGAACGTCGCGAACCGGTGCCGTGTGAACGGCACGCCGCGCGCGCCGAGCCAGCTCGCCACCGCCGCCTCGCGCGCGGCGTTGTCGCGCGCGGTGAGCAGGCATGACAGGGCCAGCGGCGTTCGGGGTCCGCCCAGCACCTCGCTGAGGGGCGTCGGTGTCTCGGCGTGCGCACGCGTCCCGCGATTCAGCACGCGGTTGGCCGCCCGGTTGAGCCGCCCGCGCAGGAAGAAGCCGACGTCGCGCAGCGACATCAGCCCAGACGGAGCAGCCGGCGCGCGTTGTCGGAGGCGCGCCGCGCGAACTCCTCGAGCGGCTCGCCGCGCAGCTCCGCCACGCGCGCCGCCGTGAGCGCCAGATACGCCGGCTCGTTGCGCTTGCCGCGGTAGCCTTGCGGCGGCAGGAACGGACAATCGGTCTCGATCACGAGGCGGTCGGCCGGCACGAAGCGGGCGACGTCCGGGAGCGCGCGCGCGTTCGGATAGGTGACGGGACCCGCCAGCGAGACGAGCAAGCCGAGGTCCAGACAGCGGCGCGCGATCTCCACGTCGCCCGAGAAGCAGTGCATGATCCCGCCCACCTCGCTCGCGCCCTCCTCGCCGAGGATCGCCAGCACCTCGGCGTGGGCGTCGCGGCAGTGCACGACCACCGGCTTGCGCACGCGCCGCGCGAGGCCGATCAGGTGGCGGAAGACGCGCTCCTGCACGTCGCGCGGCGAGAGGTCGCGGAAGAAGTCGAGGCCGATCTCGCCGACGGCGACGACGCGCGGGCCGCCCGCGAGGCGCTCGATCTCGGTCAGGACGCCCGCGTCGGCATCCGCCGCGTCGTGGGGATGCACGCCCACGGTCGCCCACACGTCGGGCTCCGCCTCGGCCAGCGCAATGGCCGCGCGCGAGGTCGGCACCTCGGTACCGATCGTGAGCATGCGCGTCACGCCGGCCTGCCGCGCGCGCGCCATCATCTCCGCGCGATCGCCGTCGAACTCGGGAACGTGCAGGTGCGCGTGGGTGTCGAAGAGCTCCAGGCTCACGGGCGCATCCCAGGTGCGTGGGTCACGGCGCCACTCGGAATCGCATGCGCCCGATGAGCTGGCCCGACGCCGTCGTCACGTCCACCGTCCATCGCCCCTTCGGATCGGCGGGAAAGCCGGTCTTACGCGAGAACGTCCGGTAGCCCTCGCGCCGGCCACCCTCGACCGGCGTGAGACGGATGACGTTGATGATCTGGCCCTCGAGCCTCCAGACGTGGTCCACGGGCTGCTTGAGTCCCGCCGGCGCGTAGATCGCGGTGTGGGCGACGAGCCCGTTCCGGAGCACCGCCTCGGCGGGGATCGGCGACGGCAGCTCGAGCGAACCGATGGTGACGACGTTCCATCCCAGCCGCGCCTCGGCGAGGAACAGCGGCGCCGGCGGGATGGCGACGCGGCCGACGAGGGCGGCGCTCGTGGCGAGCATGCCGATCAGCCCCGTGACCACGAGTCCGCGCGACCAGGGCCACGCCCGCGCGCGACAGAGGGCCGGCGTCAGCGCCACCACCGCCACCCATGCGGCGATCCCGAGCGCCGCCACCGGCGGCAGGCCAACCAGCGGCAGGGCGAGGTTCAGCGCGCCGAAGAGCGAGACGAGGAAGAAGACGTAGCCGACCAACGGATACGGGTGCACGACGGCCTGGTACCACGGGTCGAACGTCGCGAGAAGCGCGAGCGCGACGAGGGCGAGAAAGAAGAAGACGTTGACCGACGTCAGCGTGGTCGCGGCCCAGTAAGCCGGGAGCAGGAACAGGAGGACGCCGTGATAGAGCGTCTGGACCACGTACTCGGTCGCGGTCAGCACCAGGCGGTGGGCGCGCCGCTCCGAGACGACCAGCGTGTCCCGTACCTGGACGAGGACCGCGACGAGGAGCCAGAGCAGGAGCAGGTAGCCGACGATCAGGCCCACGTGCGGCAAGCCACGGCGGAACACGAAGAGGGTGAGGAGACCGCCGACGAAGGACGCGGTCGAGACACCCCAGGTCTGCGCGAAGGCCAGGATCACCCCGGCGGCCCGAGGCGGTCCACGATGGCGCGCGCCACCTCGTCGCGCCGCAGCGCCTGCACGCAGTCGAGCACGTCGGCGGCGGCCGACGTCGCGCGCAGGTGGGCACCGACGAAGTCGAGCGCGCTCGCGCGCACGCCGCCCTCCAGCGCGCAGATCTCGCGCAGCACGCGGGCGATGGACGCGTCGCGCTCGGCCACCTCGAGGATCGTGCGGACGTACTCGTCGGTCACCATCGCCATCATTTCACCTTCGAGCCGGGGGGCAGGTCGCGGTCCGGCGTGACGACGCCGAGCCCCTGCCCGCCCTCGCCGGCCAGGACCATGCCCTGCGACTCGATGCCCATGAGCTTCGCAGGCGCCAGGTTCGCCACGACGACGACCTTCTTGCCCACGAGGTCGGCGGGCGCGTAGTGCTCGGCGATGCCGGCGAGCACCGTGCGCTCCTCGGTGCCGAGCGACACGCGCAGCTTCAGCAGCTTCTTCGACTTCGGCACCGCCTCTGCGGCCAGCACCAGCGCCACGCGCAGGTCGATCTTCTGGAACTCGTCGATGCTGATCCGTGCGGCGCCGTCGCCGGTCGCCGCGGGCGCCGGCGCCGGCTTCTTGTCCTCCACGCGCGGAAAGAGCGCGGTGATCTTCTGGACACGCGCGCCGGCCTGGAGCCGGCCCCAGACCGCGTCTGCGAGCGTCGGCTCGGCCGTCTGGCCGAGCGCCGAGCGGATCTTCGCCGCCGCGTCGGGCACGAACGGCGCCAGCACGACGCCGAGGCAGCGCAGCGACTCCGCGAGCGTATAGAGCACGGCGTTCAGGCGCGGCTGCTTCGCCGGGTCCTTCTTCAGCTCCCACGGCGCGCTGGCGTCGACGTAGCGGTTGACGACGGCGACGAACTCCCAGATCGCGGCCAGCGCCCGGTGGAACGCGAGCTCGTCCATCGCCGCCCCGGCGTCCCTCACCGCGCGCTCGAAGGCGGCGCCGACCGCGCGATCCTCGGGCGACGCGGCGCCCGCCGGCACCACGCCGCCGGCGAAGTTGACGATCAGCGTCGAAGCGCGTGACGCGAGGTTGCCGAGGTCGTTGGCGAGATCGGCATTGAGGCGCGCGACCAGCGCTTCCTCGGAGAAGTCGGCGTCGAGGCCGAACACCATCTCGCGCATGATGAAGTAGCGGAACGCGTCGTTGCCGTACTTGTCGGCCAGCGCCAGCGCTTCCACCACGTTGCCGACCGACTTCGACATCTTGCCACCGCCGATGCGCCAGTACCCGTGGACGTTCAGGTGGCGGTAGAGCGGCAGCCCGGCCGCCTTCAGCATGCACGGCCAGTACACGGCGTGCGGCTTGAGGATGTCCTTGCCGATCAGGTGCTCGACGTGCGGCCAGAACGTCTCGTACCGCGGGTCGCCGGGCCCGCCGAGGGCGGAGACGTAGTTGATGAGCGCGTCGAACCACACGTACGTCACATACTTGTCGTCGAACGGCAGCGGGATGCCCCACTCCAGCCGCGTGCGTGGCCGGCTGATCGAGAGATCCTGCAGCGGATCGCGCAGGAAGCCGAGGATCTCGTTGCGATAGCGCTCGGGGCGGATCAGGTCGGGGCGGCGCTGGATTTCGTCGATCAGCCACGCCTGGTACTTCGACATCTTGAAGAAGTAGTTCTCCTCCTCGATGTACGTCAGCGGGCTCAGGTGATCGGGACACTTGCCGTCCACGATCTCCTTCTCCGTGTAGAACCGCTCGCAGCCGAAGCAGTACTGGCCGCCGTACGTCCCCAGGTAGATCTCGCCGGCCTCCCAGAGCGTCTGCAAGATCTTCTGGACGACCTTCTTGTGACGGTCTTCGGTGGTCCGAATGTAGTCGTCGTTGGTGATACCGAGCCGCCGCCAGGTCTCGCGGAACGCGGCCGAGATCCGGTCGGCGTACGCCTGCGGCGAGACGCCGGCCCTGGCCGCCGTCTGGGCAATGTTGTCGCCGTGCTCGTCGGTGCCGGTCAGGAACCAGACACGGTCGCCGGCCAGCCGGTGCCAGCGCGCCATCGCGTCGGCCACGATCGTCGTGTACGCGTGGCCGAGGTGCGGCTCGGCGTTGACGTAGTAGATCGGGGTCGTGAGATAGAAGACGCGATCGCTCACCCGCGAGGCTCTCCTTCGGGGGGGGCGCTCTCCGGCTCCGCCGGCCGCACGTGGTCGCGGCCCTCCCACGTCAGCTGGCTCAGCGGCACCTCGGCCTCCGTTCCGTCGGGAAAGCCCACGACGACGCTCTGCTTGAGCACGCGCAGCGAGCGCACCTTGCCCGTCATGCAGCCGCCGCCGCCGCACTCCGCCTGGCACGGTGTGTTCACCCGCGGCAGGTAGCTGCGCAGCTCCTGGTACGTGGAGAACTCGTAGAGCAGGCAGCACTTGAGCCGGCCGCAATTCCCCAGCAATCGGCTGTCGGTGAGCGGCATGTCCTGCGCCTTGGCCATCTTCACGGAGATCGGCTCGAACTTGCGCAGGTGCGAGGAGCAGCAGAGCTGGCGCCCGCACGGGCCGATGCCGTCGAGCACGCGCGTGGTGTCGCGCGCGCCGATCTGGCGCATCTCGATGCGCGCGCGGAACTCGCGGGCGAGGTCGCGCACGAGGTCGCGGAAGTCCACGCGCTCCTCGCTGCTGAAGTAGACGGTCACCCGGCGCTGGCCCGTCGGCATCTCGACGTCCACGACCTTCATCGCCAGCCCGCGCGAGCGCGCGAGCTTGCCGCTGGTGACGATGGCCGCCTCCTCGCGATGCCGCTGCCCGCGGTATTCGCGCGCGTCCTCCTCGGAGGCCAGGCCGACCACGCGCCGGTAGAGCCGGTCGCGGCGGAACTCGGGCACCGGACGCCGTGGGCGCCGCACCTCGCCGAGCGCGGTGCCGCCCTGCGTCTCGACGCTGACGACGTCGCCCACGTGCAGCACGAGGTCGCCGACCACCTTGTAGTCGTCGGCGGGCGCCGGCGCGCGCAGCCGCACGCCGACGAGATATTCGTTCATGGTCTCGGGATCGCTCACGTGCTTGACCCCCCTGGGGCTATGCCGCCCTCCGCGCCACCCGGGCCAGCAGCGTGTCGACCGTCAGGCGCGGGGTGACGTTGTTGACGAGCGCCAGCCGCGCCTCGCGGCAGGCCTCGATCGCGCGATACAGCGCGGTGTCGTCGCTCCAACGCGCGGCCTCGGCGGCCAGCGCCTCGGCGCGCGCGGGATCGGTCAGAAGCGCCGGCGGCGCGCCGGCGCGCGCGAGCACGAGGTCGCGGCAGTGCAGCCAGCAGCCGTCGATCAGCGTCTCCGCGCGCTCGCGGTCCACGCGCTCGCTCCGCTTGAAGAGCGCGGTCACGCCCTGCGTGCGCGTCTCCTCGATCCACGCCATGGCGTCGGCCACCATCGCACCGCCTGCCGCCGCCGCGCGGCGCGCGCGGAAGAGGACGATCTGGCAGCGCGAGATCACGGTCGCCGGCACCGCGCGCGCCCGCGCCAAGATCAGGATCACGACGGTGGCGGGCGGCGGCTCCTCGAGGAACTTCAGGAACGCCTGCGGCGCGTCGTCGGTCATGCGCTCGGCCTCGTCCAGGATCAGCACGCGGCGGGCCGCCAGCGCCGGGCGCAGCGAGGCGCGGCGCTCCAGCTCGCGGATGGCGCCGATACGGATCGTCCGCGCGCCCTTGGGATTCGACTCGGGCGGCGTCGGCGTCACGACGTGCAGGTCCGGGTGGCCGCGCGTGGCGTCGGCGGCCAGCAGCTCGGACGCGAACGCGAGCGCGGTCGTGAAGCGCCCGGCCCCGGCCGGTCCCACGAACGCGTACGCGTGCGCCACGCGCCCGCCCTCGAGGGCGCGCGAGAGCTGCTCGACCGCGCGCGGCTGGCCGGCGATCGCCTCGAGCCTCATTTACGTGGCCCCCCCTGGGGGTGCCCGAGGAACTCCTGCACGATCGCGCGGACCCGGCGCTCGACCTCGACGGGGGCGGCGGCGGCATCCAGGCGCCGCACCCGCTTGGGCTCGGCGCGCATGATCGCGAGGTAGCCGCGGCGCACGCGCCGGTGGAACGCGAGCTTCTCGCGCTCGAAGCGATCGAGCTTGCGGCCGGCGATCCGCCGGAAGCCGATCGCGGGATCGAGATCGAAGAGGAGCGTGAGGTCCGGCAGCACGCCGCCGGTGGCCTGCACGTTCATCTCGCGGATCAGCTCGGGATCGACACCGCGCCCGTAGCCCTGGTAGGCGACGGTGGCGTCGGTATAGCGGTCGCAGAGCACGACGCGCCCCGCGCGCAGCCACGGCCGGACCTTTTCGACGACGTGCTGGTGGCGCGCGGCCATGAAGAGGAACATCTCGGCGAGCGGGCGCGGCTCGCGCTCGAACAGGCGCCGCACGGCGACTCCGAGCGCGGTCCCGTCGGGCTCGGACGTCGTCTCCGGCCGGTAACCTTCGCGTCGCAGCCAGCGCTCGAGGCGTCGGATCTGGCTCGACTTGCCCGATCCCTCGACGCCCTCGAACGTAATCAACACTCCGCGCACGGTGGACCTCCGAATCCCCGTCACTGTAGCATGTCCGCATGCCACCCCTGACCCCCAAAGCCCTCGTCTTCGACGTCTTCGGCACGTGTGTGGACTGGCGCGGCAGCATCATCGCCGAGGGTCGGACGCTCGACGCGCGCTGGGGCACCCGCGTCGACTGGCCGGCGCTGGCCGACGCCTGGCGGGGACGCTACCAGCCGGCGCTCGACGAGGTGCGCTCGGGCCGCCGGTCGTGGACGATCCTCGACGTGCTCCATCGCGAGTCGCTCGACGCGCTGGCGCCGTCCTTCGGCCTCGACAAGCTCGACGCGGCCGCGCGCGATCACCTGACCCGCGTCTGGCATCGGCTGAACCCGTGGCCCGACACCGTGGCCGGGCTCACGCGGCTCAAGCGCCGCTTCGTCATCGGACCGCTGTCCAACGGCAACTTCGCGCTGCTGACGAACATGGCCAAGCACGCGGGGCTGCCCTGGGACGTGAACCTCTCGTGCGAGCTGTACCACGCCTACAAGCCGAAACCCGAGACCTACCTGGGCGCGGCCGGCCTGCTCGGCCTGCGCCCCGCGGAGACGATGCTGGTCGCCGCGCATTACTCCGACCTCCAGGCGGCGCGCGGCTGCGGATTGCTGACGGCGTACGTGCATCGGCCACGCGAGTTCGGCGACCAGGCGAAGGCCGACCTGCCCTCGGATCCCAAGGTCGATCTGGTGGTGAACGACTTCGAGGGGCTGGCGACGAAGCTCGGCTGCTAGAGGTCGTGCAGCGGGAAGATCGTCTGCTGCACGGCGTCGACCTGGCGGTCGGCGTACTCGCCCACCGCGCGCTTCAGCTCGTCCGGCAATTCGACCGCGTCGTCCCAGAGCGAGCGTGACGTGAAGCCGTAGCGGCGCAGGTCGTCGGCGAACGCGTCCGGCAGCGTCGGCGCCAGCTCGAGGCCGTTGAGCACCGCCCACGCCAGCGTCCACATGCGCGGAACGTTGCGCAGGTCGTAGCCGCCGCCGCCGAGCGCGACGACCCTGGGCGCCAGCGCGGCGATGCGCTGCACCGCGCGGCCGAAGCCCTGGACGTCGAGGGCCAGGTGCGTGAGCGGATCGGTGCGGTGCGCGTCCGCGCCCAGCTGGGCCACGATCACGTCGGGCTTGAACCGCTCGATCAGCGGCGGCACCACCGCCTCGAAGGCCGGCAGGTACACGGCGGTGTCGGTATAGGCCTCGAGCGGGAGATTGACCGAGAAGCCGACGCCCGCCCCCTCGCCTTTCTCGCGCACGAAGCCGGTTCCGGGAAACAGCCGCTCGCCACGCTCGTGAGTGGAGATCGTCATCACGCTCGGGTCGGCGTAGAACGCGTGCTGCACGCCGTCGCCGTGGTGCGCGTCGATGTCCACGTACGCCACGCGCAGCCCGTGCTCGCGGAGCCGGAGGATCGCCAGCACGGCGTCGTTGACATAGCAGAAGCCGGAGGCGCGGTCGGGGAAGGCATGGTGCAGGCCGCCGGCGAAGTGGAACGCGCGGTCGACCTGGCCGCTCGCGACGAGATCCGCCGCCGTGAGCGAGCCGGCGGCCACGAGCTGCGCCACCTCCCACAGGCCGCGGAACACCGGATTGTCGCCGAGCCCGAGGCCGTAGAGGGCGCCGTCGGCCGGGTCCAGCCCGGTGTCGGCGCGCTTGAGGACGTCGAGGTACTCGCGGGTGTGGTAGCGCGCGATGTCCGTCTCCGCGGCGGGCTCGGGCGCGACGACGCGGGCGTGGGGCAGCGTCGTGAGCCCGTAGGCGCGCATCAGCCGCCACGTGAGCGGCAGGCGCTCCATGCGCAGCGGGTGCTCGCGCCCGTAGTCGAAGCTGTCGGCCTTCTCGGAATAGACGAGCGCGGTCTTCACGGGGATCAGTCTACCGCCGCCAGTGACCGGACTTGCCGCCGGACTTCTCGACCAGCTCGACCTTCGCGATCGTCACGCCCTTCTCGAGCGCCTTCACCATGTCGTAGACGGTCAGCGCCGCCACCGTCACCGCCGTGAGCGCTTCCATCTCCACGCCGGTCTTGTCGACGGTGCGCACGCGAGCCTCGACGCCGAGCGTGCCGTTGCCGCGGCGATCGTCGAACGTGACGTCCACCTTCGTCAGCCGCAGCGGATGGCAGAGCGGGATCAGCTCCGACGTGCGCTTGGCGGCCAGGATGCCGGCGGTGCGCGCGGTGCCGAGCACGTCGCCCTTGGGGGCGTCGCCGCGCCGCACGGCGCTCAGGGTCGCCGGCTTCATCTTGATGATCGCGCGAGCGACGGCCTCGCGGGCGGTCTCTGGCTTGGCGGACACGTCGACCATGCGGGCGTCACCACGAGCGGAGAGATGCGAAAGGCCGCGGAAGGCCGCCGGCGACGGCGGCTTCCGCGGCCGATTGGGGCGCCGACGCGTCAGGCGCTGACGCCTGGGCGCGCGTGCCGGATGATCGACTCCATCCGGTCCTTCGCCATCAGCTTCAACTTCTTGAGCTCGCTCATCCGCCACTGTTGGTCTGCCGAGAGCGGCGCGGTTCCACGCAACGTCTCCAGTTCCTGCTCGTAGCTCTGATGCTCCGACCGGAGACGGCGGAACTCGTCGTTCTCGGCTATCAGTCGCTCGATGAGGTTCTCCTGGGTCATGCAGGACCTCCTTCTGCGTCTGGGAGGGCACGGCGGTGTAAAACAAACAAAGCCAGCGGAGGCGTGGCCGCTGGCTCGTTACGCTTCATCGTCGATACCGACCCCCGTCCAAGTGTTCACTCTGGTTTCGGGTGCTTTCCTTATATCCCCGCGTCGGCAGGGAGTCAAGCGGCTCGCGCCGGCGGGCCGTCACGCGGGGATGAGGTGCGCGGCGCTGGCCTTGAAGACGGCGCGCACGCGCGCGCCGGGGCGCAGCCCCAGCTCGTTGACCGAGCGCGCGGTCACCGCGGCCACGAGCGGAAACCCCACGTCGACCAGCACATGGGTCGCGTGGGTGGAGGCGCTCACGCGCGTGACGGTGCCGTCCAGCGCGTTGCGGGCGCTCGACGCGACGCGCGCGCCCTCGGCCACGGTCAGCGTGACGTCCTCGGGCCGGATGCCGACGCGCACCCGGGCGCCGGCCGCCGCCACCGCCGCGACCTCGAGCACGCGGCCGCCGACCTCGACGGCGGTGACCCCGGCCTCGCGGCCCAGCACGCGCCCGGCCACGAGCGTCTCGACGCCGACGAAGCGCGCCACCTCTTCCGAGACGGGGGCGTAGAAGACACGGGCGGTGTCGTCCAGCTGGCGCAGCCGGCCGTCCATGAGCACGGCCACGCGGTCGGCCAGCGCCTGCGCCTCGCCGCGCTCGTGGGTCACCAGCACGGTGGTGACGCGGTCGGCGCGCAGGATGGCGCCGAGGTCGGTCACGAGCGCGGCGCGCGTCGGCGCGTCGAGCCCCGAGAACGGCTCGTCGAGCAGCAGCACCTCGGGCTCGAGCACGAGCGCGCGGGCCAGGGCCACGCGCTGCGCCTCGCCCCCCGACAGCGTGCGCGCGGCCCGCCCCGCCAGCGCGGCCACGCCGAGGCGCTCGAGCCAGCGCGCCACCCGTGGCGCGGCCTCGGCAGCGGGCACGCCGCGGAAGCGCAGGCCGAGGCCGGCGTTGTCGGCGACGCTCGCGTCCGCGAGCAGCGGCTCCTGGAACACGGTCGCCATCCGCCGCCGCTCGGCGAGCGCATCGCGCGCGTCGACGGCGCGGCCGCCCACGATCACCTGCCCCGCGTCGGGACGCTCGAGCAGACCGAGGATGCGCAGCAGCGTGGACTTGCCGCTGCCGTTGGGCCCGATGACGCCGAGGATCTCGCCGGCGAACACGTCGAGCGACGGGACGTCGAGCGCGTAACCGTCCGAGTAGCGGCGCCGCACGTCGCGCAGCGCGAGGACGGCGGCGATCACGCGGGGAGCACGTGGATCGAGCCGCGGTGGATCGAGAACTGCCAGCGACGGTCGCGGTCGATCTCGAGGATCTCGTAGACGAGGTGTGGGACCTCGACCTCGAGGTCGTGGTCGCCCTGCGCGGCAGCGCCGGGCGCGTCGAGGCGGATGCGCAGGCTCCACGTCGTGCCGAAGTCCTCCTCGCCGACGACGGCGCCCTCCATGAGGTTCATGTGGTGCGAGGGATCGGCGGCGCCGCGGTCCTTGCGGATCAGGCGCACGTACTCGGGGCGGATGAAGAACGCGATCGGGCTGTCGGCCGCGGGCAGGTACGATCGGCTCGGCGAGTTCACGGCCTCCAGCAGCTGGCCGCGCCAACGGATCTGGATGCGGTCGGGCGTGGCCTTCACCACGGTGCCGCGCAGCACGTTACGGATGCCCATGATGCGCGCGACCGGCTCCGAGGCGGGCTGCCAGAGCAGCTCGGAGCGCGGCGCCGACTGCACGACGCGGCCGGCATCGTAGACGACGATGCGATCGCCCAGGCGATACGCCTCGGTGAAGTCGTGGGTCACCAGGACGGCCGCCGTGCGCCACTCGCTCAGGATTGCGCGCAGCTCGTCCCGCAGCGCGCGGCGCAGCGGCGCGTCCAGCGCGGAGAGCGGCTCGTCGAGCAGGAGGAGGGCGGGATCGATGGCGAGCGCGCGGCCGAGGGCCACGCGCTGCCGCTGGCCGCCGGAGAGCTCGCGCGGCAGCCGCCTCGCGTGCTCGGCGAGCCCGAGGCGCTCGAGCACCTCCGCGGTCTTCTCGACGCGCCGCGCGGCCGGCAGGTCGCGCAGGCCGAAGCCGACGTTGTCGGCCACGGTGAGATGAGGGAAGAGCGCGTAGCCCTGGAAGACGTAGCCCACGCGCCGCGCCTGCGGCGGCACATCGACACGGCCGGCGTCGAAGAGCACGCGGCCGTCGACGACGAGGCGCCCCTCGTCGGGGCGCAGCAGCCCGGCCAGGCACTGGAGCGTCAGCGTCTTGCCCGCGCCCGACGGACCGAAGAGCACGGCGACGCCGTCGCCGGCCGTCCACGCCACCTCGAGCGTGAATCCGGGCAGCCGCTTGAGGATGCGGACCTCGAGCCGCTCGCTCACGTCGCGCGCGCCCCGAGCCGGCCCGCCGCCACGAGCACCACGCACGAGAGCGCGGTGAGGATCGCCACGAGCACGAGCACGGTGGACTGCTCGCCTGTCTGCACCGCCGTATAGATCGCGAGCGGGACGGTGGCCGTCTTGCCGGGGATGTTGCCGGCCAGCATCAAGGTGGCGCCGAACTCGCCGAGGGCGCGCGCGAACGCGAGCACCAGGCCGGCGAGGATGCCGTTGCGAGCCAGCGGCAGCGTGACTTCGAGGGTTGTGCGCCACTCCGAGCGGCCGAGCGTGTACGCCGCCTTTTCGAGGTCACGGTCCACCGACTCGATGGCGGCGCGTGCCGTGCGCACGAGCAGCGGCAGCGCCATCACGGTGGCCGCGACCACGGCGGCGTACCACGTGAAGGCAATGGTCCAGCCGGTGGCCGCATAGAGCGGCGCGCCGAGCCAGCCGCGCCGGCCCAGCAGCACGATCAGGTAGTAGCCGGTCACCGTCGGTGGGAGCACGAGCGGCAGCGTGACGAGGAGGTCCAGCAGCGCCTTGCCCGCGAAGCGCCGCCGCGCCAGCAGATACGCGAGCGGCACGCCGACGAGCGCGTTGACGACGGTGGCGAGCACCGCCACGCGGAGGGACAGCGCGAGCGCGTCGAGCGTGTCAGGGCTCACGCCGCGATTCTACGCGGTGGCAGGCAGGAAGCCGAAGCGCCTGAGCACGGCTTGCCCGGAGGCGCTCAGCAGCGCATCGATGAACGCCTGGGCGAGGGCCTTGTGCCTGCTCTCCCGCACCATGGCCACCGGATAGGTCACGGGGCGGTACGTGTCCTCGGCCGGCCGGAAGGCCTCCTTCACCCGCCCCGGACGCACCGCGGCGTCGGTCGCGTACACGAAGGCCGCGTCCACCTCGCCGCGCGCGACGTAGTCGAGCGCCTGGCGCACGTTCTCGGCGAAGACCAGCTTGCCCTGCACGCGGTCCCAGAGGCCGAGCGCGCGCAGGCTTTCCTCGGTGTACTGGCCGACGGGCACCGTTTTCGGATTGCCGATGACGATCCGCTTCACGCGCGGATCGAGCAGGTCAGAGGGCCTGGCGAGGTCGAGGCGCGAATCCGCCGGCTTGACGGCGACCAGCACGTTGCGCGCGAAGACGCGACGCGAGCCCGGCACGAGCAGCCCCTTCGTCTCCAGCTCGTCCATCTGGCGGGCCGCCGCCGAGATGAAGAGATCGACGGGGGCGCCCGCCTCGATCTGTTTGCTGAGCTCGCCGGAGGCGCCGAGGTTGTGGCGCAGCACGACGCGCGGCCGCGCCTGGGTGAACCCGCGCCCGAGCTCCTCGATCGCGTCCTTCATGCTGATGGCGACCGAGAGCGTCAGCTCCTCGGCGGACGCCGGCGCCGCGACGCCGAGGAGCAGGGCGAGCGCGAGCACGCGACCGGGCACCATGCGCGTATTCTCTCACCACACGCGGCGCTGCTGGATCGCCGTCAGGGCCCAGTTCACGCCGAAGACGAGGACGAGGAGCAGGAGCGAGAGCGCGATGGCGACCTCGAAGTTGCCCTTGCCCGTCTCGAGCACCATCGCCGTCGTGAGCGTGCGCGTCTGGCCCTTGATGTTACCGCCGACCATCATCGAGGCGCCGATCTCCGAGATGATGCCGCCGAAGCCCGCCATGACGGCGGCCAGCATCGGCAGCCGCGCCTCGCGCAGGACCACGCCCACCATCTGCGTGCGGGAGGCGCCCAGCGCGAGGAGCTGGAGCCGAAACTTCTCGGGAACGTTCTGCACCGCCGCGAGCGTGATGCCCATGACGATCGGCGCCGCGATCACCGCCTGGGCGAGCACGATGGCGGCCGGCGTGTAGAGGATCTCCCACGCGCCGAGCGGCCCGCTGCGCCAGAGGAGCAGGGTGACGAATAGCCCGACCACGACGGGCGGCAGCCCCATGCCCGCGTTCACCGCGGACACCACGAGCGTGCGGCCCGGGAAGCGCAGGAGTGCGAGTGCGGCACCGGCGGGGATACCCAGGACCAGCGAGATGAGCGTGGCCGCGCCCGAGACCTGGAGCGACAGCAGCAGGATCGCGACGACCTCGGCGTCTCCGGAGACGAGCAGCCGGAGCGCTTCGCGCACGCCGGCTGCGAGCAGGTCCACGGCCTAGAGGTCCTCGTCCTTCTTGCCGGCGATCGGCACGAACAGCGGCTGGCCGAACTTCTCGATGCCGAACGCCTTGATCACCGCCTGCGTCGCCGGCGCCAGCATGAAGTCGGCGAAGGCCTTGCCGCCGGCCGCATTGACGCGCGGCCCGCTGTTGACCTCCATCACGGAGTAGACGTTGAACAGCGCTGTGTCCCCCTCGACGAGCGGCTTGAGGGCGACGCGCTTGCTGAACGCGAGATACGTCGCACGATCGGTCAGCGTGTACGCGCGCCGGTCGTCGGCGATCCCGAGCGTGGCGCCCATGCCCTGCCCCGACTCGATGTACCAGGGCGCCGCCGGCGTCACCCCGGCCTGCTTCCACAGCGCCTGCTCGAGGATGTGCGTGCCGGACTTGTCGCCGCGCGAGACGAAGCGGGCGCCCGCGGCGGCGATCTTCGCGAACGCGGCGACCGCGCGCTTCTCGCCGCCGATCCTCGCGGGATCAGCCTCGGGGCCGACCACGATGAAGTCGTTGTACATGACGAGCCGGCGGTCGTGGAGCTTACCCTCCTCCACGTACTTCTTCTCGAGGGAGGGCGCGTGGACGAGGACGACGTCGGCCTCGCCGCGCGCGGCGAGGGCCAGCGCCTGGCCGGTGCCGACCGACGCCGTCTTCACCGTGAGGCCTGTCTGCCGCTCGAAGATCGGCACCAGGACGTCGAGCAGGCCCGAGTCCTGCGTGCTGGTCGTGGTCGACAGGATGACCGTCCGGGACGCCGGCGTCTGCGCCGCGCCGGCGGCGACGCCGAGCACGATGACGAAGAGGGCGGCGGCGATCCGGGCCACGTGCGCATTATGCCTCAAAAAGCATAATTGGGGCCAGGCGGCCGGGAGTACGCTCGGCGCCACGGAGGAGCGAGCCATGGCCAGGATCCTGTACGTGGGCAGCGCCGGGCTCGACAAGGTCGTCGAGCACGGCGTGCCGATCTACGTCTGGGGGAACGGCGCGACCGCGCCGAGCTGCTGATCCTGCACGTGCTGAGCCCGCCCGCGCCGCTCGTCGCCGACGCCTACGTCACGCCCCAAGTCTGGGACACGCTGCTCCGCTCGCAGCGCGCCTCCGCGCAGCGCCGGCTCGACACGCTCGTGGCCAAGGCCCGCCGGGCGCGGGTGAGGGCGCGCGGGCTCCTGGCGGAGGGCGTGGCGGCCGACCGCATCGTGCGAACAGCCCGGGGGCGCCGCGCGAGCCTGATCGTGGTCGGCACGCACGGCCGCACCGGCGCCGCGCGGTTCTTCCTGGGCTCCGTCGCCGGGCGGGTGGTGGCGACCGCTCACTGCCCCGTGCTGACGGTGCGCGGCCGGTAGTCCTTCGGCGCCAGCATCAGCTCGACCACACCCTGCTCCAGCCTCCGCTCGAGCACGTCGGCGTGGCGCGCGAACAGCGCGAGCATGCGGCGGTTGTCGGCGAGGACCCAGGCCCGGAAGCGTGTGATTCCGTTTTCCGTCGCGGCGCGAAAGAGCTCCGTGACGAGCAGCGTGCCCAGCCCCTTGCCCTGCCAGCGGTCCTCGACGACGAAGGCGACCTCGGCGACGCCCTCCTCCACCGGCTCGTAGCGCGCGACGCCGATCAGCGAGGTCGACGGCGCCGTGAGGTCCTCGACCACGAGCGCGAAGCGGCGGTCGTAGTCCACGTTGGCGAGGAAGCGTGCCCAGTCGGCAGGCAGGCGACGCATGACGGTGAAGAAGCGCTGGTAGCGCGTGTCGCGGCTGGAGCGATCGTAGAGCTCGGAGAGGCGCGATTCGTCGTCGGGACGGATCGGCCGGAGGCGCAGACGCTCGCCGCTCGGCAGCGCCAGCGTCCGGTCGAAGCGCGCGAGGCTGAGAGTGTCCATGCCTCTTTTGATGCGCCGCCGCGGCCGAGCGTCGCGGCGACGCGCGATCGTCACACGACGGCGCCCATCCCGCCGTCGAAGTTGATCGCGGTGCCGGTGATGAAGGCAGCGCGCGCGGAGACCAGGAAGGCGACGAGATCGCCGAACTCCTCGGCCTCGCCCATGCGGCCGAGCGGCACGCGCTTGGCGCCCTCGCGATAGACGGCCTCGACGTCGCCGCCCTTGGCGCGCCGCTCCCACTGCTCGCTCTTCACGAGCCCGAGGCAGATCGTGTTCACGCGGATCCCCGACGACGCGTACTCGTTCGCGAGCCCCTTGGTGAGGTTGATGCCGGCCGCGCGCGTCACGGCCGTCGGCACCGCGCGCGGCGCGGGCGCCTTGCCGCCGACGGTGGTGACGTTGATGATCACGCCACCGCCGCGCTTCTGCATGATCGGGATGGCGAGGCGGCAGAAGCGGATGGCGGCCATCAGCTTGAGCTCGATGTCCGTCTGCCACGTGCGATCGTCGACGTCCATGAACGCGGCGGCCGCGGAGGTGCCGGCGTTGTTCAGCAAGATGTCGACGCCGCCGAAGCGTTCGGTCGTCGCCTTCACCACGGCCTCCACGTCCTCGGCGCGCGTCACGTCGGCGGGGATCGCGAGCACGTCGCCGCCCGCCTGGCGGATCTCCCCCGCCGTGCGCTCCAGCACTTCCTTGCGGCGCGCGCAGATGCTCACGCGCGCGCCCTCGCGCGCCAGCCGCATGGCCGCCGCACGGCCGAGTCCCGCGCTGCCGCCCGTCACGATCGCCACCTTGCCCGTCAGCCCGAGATCCAGCATGGGTCGTCCTCCGTGCCCGTAAGTCGCCCGAGTGGGCGCAAGTGTACACGCTGGAACCGCACGCGGGGCCTCGGAGTCTAAAGGTGTGGTGCGAGCCCGGGGGCCGTTCGACGGCCGAGGGCGAGCCCTGCGACGAACGTGCGAGCCCTATGAAGAGCGTTCCAGCCAGGAGGCGACGATGACCCCCAACCGTGTCACGCTGGCAGCGATCGCGCTCACGCTGATGACAGCCGCCGGCGTCGCCGCGCAGGATTCGGGCTTCGGTGCCGGCACGCCCGAGATGCGCTACTTCCGCGTCGAGTCGGCGGTGTCGGAGGGTCGCCGGGGGCCGCGCGTCGAGGGCTACGTCTACAACACCTACGACGTCCACGCCATCTGGGTGCGACTGCGCGTCGAGGCGGTCGACGCCGCAGGCCGACCGCTCGAGACGCGCGTCGCCTACGTGCCGCTCGACGTGCCGCCCCGCGGCCGGGCGTTCTTCCAGGCGCCGGTGCCCGCGGGCACGGCCTCGGCGCGCGTCAGCGTCCTGAACTTCGAATGGGCGCCTCGCGGCGGCGGGGGAATGTAGTGCGAGCCGGGGGCCGTTCGACGGCCGAGGCGAGCCCTACGACAAAGTAGGGGCGCTCAGCGGTCGGGCGCGAGCACCGCGACACCGCGCGAGCCGAGCGTCGCGCGCCACAGTACGGTGACGCCGGCCGGGTTGGGGGCGCTCTGGACCACGCGCTCGCCGACGACGGCGACGGCGGCGTGGCCGTCGAGTGCCCGCGCCAGCGCCTCGCCCGTGTGCACCTCGAGAATCGGCCGGCGCAGGTAGAAATTCAGCGGCAGATCGGCGACGTCCCACACGACCACCGCGCCGCCCTGGCCCGCCAGGGGCTGCACCTGCGCTTCGAGCCGGCCGAACTCCTCGGTCGTCGGACGGTGCGTATCGGCCCGGTAGCCACCGATGGCCGCGATGGCGGCGACGACGCAGGCCAGCGTGAACGCGCGCGAGCGGCGCCGCGTGGCCGGAGACAGCGCGACGGCGGCGGCGGCCGCGAGACCGATCACGGCGAGCACCAGGATCAGCGCGCCCCACGCCGGCCACGCCGCCGCGAGCTGCGCCCGGGTATCGGGGCGGGCCGCCAGCGTCACCGCGCCGCTCACGACCAGCGCACCGGCGACCGCGGCGTACACGCCCCACGGAACGCGCGCCACCGTGCGGTGCCGCACGACGACGCCGGCGATCCACCATCCCGTCAGCAGGGCCACCGGGGGCAGCAGCGGCAGGTAGTAGCGCACGCGCTGCTGGGCCGAGAGTCCGACCGCGACGAACGTCACCGCCGACCACAGGAGCAGCAGCTGTACCGTGTCGCGCTCGCCGCCGCGGCCGCGGAGCGCGCGCACCGCCTGCACGACGATGAGCGGCGTGAGCAGCACCCAGGGGAAGAGGATGCCGAACGCGTTCTGGAGCGGCGCGACCAGCGCCGCGCCGCCGAGGCTGCGAGGGAGGTACCAGGCCAGCTGGTCGTTCACGATCGCCGCGCGTAAGCCGGCGGCATGCCCGAACGCACCGATCAGCGGCCACGGTGCCACGAGCGCCGCGAGCAGCGCCAGTCCGCGCGGCAGTGACAGCAGCGCCAGCCGCTGCCGGCGCTCGCCGGCGAGCGCCCACACGACGATGATCAGCAGCGGCAGCAGACCCGCCGGGCCCTTCGTCCAGAACGCGAGCGCGGTCGCACCGTAGAGCCCGAGCCACGCGCGCGGCCGGCCACGCGTGAGCCGCCAGCCCTGCCACAGGGCGACGCTGAGGAACAGCGTCAGCAGCATGTCCGGCATGGCGAGGCGCGCGTGCATCACGAAGCCCTGCGAGGTCGCGACAACGAGGCCGGCGCAGCGGCCGGCGTCGGAGCCGAACATGTCGCGCGCGGCCGCGTAGACGACGAGCGCGAGGGCGACCGAGGCCGCCAGCGAGGGCACGAGCGCCGTGAGCGCGCTGACCTGCCCGACCGGCCACGAGACGAGGGCGATCAGCCAGGCGAACAGCAGCGGCTTGTTCTGATAGACGATGCCGTTGAGCTGGGGAAACCACACGTCGCCGCGCGCGAGGATGTCGCGCGCGAGCAGCGGGAAGCGCGCCTCGTCGTTCGTGGCGAAGACGATGGAGCCGAGATCGAAGGCCGCCATCAACGCCGCCACGGCGGCGACGACGACGAGCGGCGACGTGAGACGACGCGCCACGATCGTCATCGCGGCGGGGCCAGGACGCGGCCGGCGCCGGGACCGACGAGACGGCCGCCGTCCACCGCGACGCGGCCATTCACGATCACGTAGGGGATGCCGCTCGGATAGCGATGCGGATCGGGATAGGTGGACTCGTCCTTCACGGTGGCCGCGTCGAAGACGGCGAGGTCGGCCACGGCGCCCTCGCGCACCACGCCGCGGTCCCGCAGGCCCAGGCGCTGCGCCGGCATGCCCGACATCTTATGGACGGCCGTCTCGAGGGAAAACAGCTTCCGCTCGCGCGCGTACTCGCTGAGCACACGCGGAAACGTGCCGTAGCAGCGCGGGTGCGGCTTGCCGGGCTTGTCGCCCTCGCCCTCGAAGAGCGGGATCGAGTCCGAGCCGATCATCAGCGCCGGGTGCGCCAGCACCTTGGCGACGTTTTCGAGCGACTGCGAGAAGGACACCATGCCGACGGCGCACTTCTCCTCGAGCAGCAGGTCCATCAGCGTCTCGGCGGGGGCGCGGCCGGTCTGCGACGCGAGCTGCGCGAGGTTCAGGCCCTCCAGCTCGCGGCGACGGCACGCGGCGATGAAGATCTGGTCGAAGCCGACGCCGCCCTGCGAGACGGTGCCCCAGCGCTCGCCGGCCACGAGGCACTCGTCGGTGATGCGTTTGCGCGCCGCCCGGTCGGTCAGACGCTCGAGCAGCTTCGCCATGCCGCCCTCGTGGGCCCAGGCCGGCATGAGGTTGTCCATCTTCGTGCTGCCGGCGTTGTACGGATAGACGTCGCCCGCGACGTCCACGCCGCGGCGGCGGGCGTCGTCGATCAGACCGAGCGCGCCCTCGAGCTTGGACCAGTTCTCGCGCCCGGAGGCCTTGACGTGCGCGATCTGCGCCGGCACCCCGGCCTCGTCGCCGATTCGAATGGCCTCGGCGATCGAGTCGAGCAGCATCGCGGATTCGCCGCGCACGTGCGAGAAGTAGAAGCCGTGGCGCGAGCGCATCGAGCGCGCCAGCGCGATCAGCTCCTGCGTGTTCGCGTACGCGCTGGGCGGGTAGACGAGGCCGGTGGAGAAGCCCCACGCGCCGGCGTCCATGGCGTCGCCGAGCAGGCGTTCCATCGCGCGCAGGTCGTCCGCGCCGGCCGGCCGCGCCTCGAAGCCCATGGCCGCGATGCGCAGCGCGCCGTGGCCGACGAGGTGCACGACGTTGACCGACGGCCGCACGCTCCGCAGCGCGTCGAGGTACTGGCCGAACGTCTCCCACTTCAGATCCGGGGTCATCCCGATGCCGCCCACCCAGCCCTCCACGAGCGCGTGCTGGTCGGGGCGGAGGGGAGCCTGGGAGAACGAGCACATGCCGACGACTTCCGTCGTCACGCCCTGGCGGATCTTGGACTCCGCCGACGGGCAGCCGAAGTAGAACAGGTCGGAGTGCGAGTGCATGTCGATGAAGCCGGGCGCGACCACGCGCCCGGCGACGTCGAGCACGCGGTCGGCGGCCCCGGCCAGGCTCGGGGCGACGGCGACGACGCGCTCGCCCTCGACGGCGACGTCCGCGCGCCGGCGCGGCGTTCCCGTGCCGTCGATCAGCGTGCCGCCGCGGAGCAGGAGCGACCAGGCCACCGCTATTCCTCGCTGATGGTGACCGACGTCATCTTGTCGCCCTGCCGGATGCGGTCCACGTGCTCCATGCCGCTCGTGACCTTGCCGAAGACCGTGTAGCTGTTGTCGAGGTGCGGCTGCGGGCCGTAGGTGATGTAGAACTGCGAGCCCGCGGAGTCCGGGTGCTGGCTGCGGGCCATGGCGAGCGAGCCGCGCACGTGCTTGTTCGTGTTGAACTCGGCGGGAATGGTGTAGCCCGGGCCCCCGGTGCCGCTGCCCTTCGGGCAGCCGCCCTGCACGACGAAACCGGGCACGACGCGGTGGAACGTCAGGCCGTTGTAAAAGCCCTTCCTCGCCAGCGTGACGAAGTTCTCGACCGTCTTCGGCGCGTCCTGCGGGAAGAATTCCAGTCGGATCTCGTTGCCGTTCTCGAGCGTGATGACTGCCGTCTGCTTCATGGCACCACCTTGATCGACTTGATTCGGTCGCCGACGCGGATCGTGTCCACGACGTCCATACCCTTGCTCACCTGCCCGAACGCGGTGTACTTGCCGTTCAGGAAGGGCGCCGGGCCGAGCATGACGTACACCTGGCTGCCCGCGGAGTCGGGATCGTCGCTGCGCGCCATGCCGAGCACGCCGCGCTCGAATTTGCGGCTGTTGAACTCGGCCTTCAGGGTGTAGCCGGGGCCGCCGCCGCCGACGCGGTCGTCGTCGAGGGGCAGCGTCTTCGTCTGCGGGTCGCCGAACTGGACGACGAACCCGGGCTCCACGCGGTGCACGCGCTGGCCGTCGTAGAAGCCCTTCTTCGCCAGCGCGAGGAAGTTCTGCACGTGCCTGGGCGCATCCTGCGGAAAGAACTCCAGCACGATCTCACCGCCCTTCGCGAGCGTGATGACCGCGCGCGGCGTCTTGGCGGCGGGCTCGTCCTGGGCCCAGGCGGGCCCGGACGCCAGCGCGACGGTGCCGGCGACGAGCAGGGCACGAACGACGCGAAGCCTCCGGAGGCGGGACAAAGTGCCAGCCATTATAGCAGCGGCGGCAGCGGCGGCGGCCTCACCGCACGGTGATGCCGATGCGCGTGACCATCGACAGGATCAGGAAGATCACGAGCAGGCCGGCGACGGCCACCAGCACCACCTCGATCGGAAACGACGGCCGGCGGCCGGGTCGGCCGCCGCTGATCGGCAGCGCGACGCCCTGGATGTACTCCGCGAGCCGCCGCTGCTCGTCGACGCCGACGTGGACGAACTGCAGGCTGGCGCGGCCCTCGTTGATGGCGCGCACCACCGCCTCGGCGATCTCCACCGTCCCGCCGCTGGCGCCCAGCTTGACCGTGAACCGCACCTCCGTGCCCGGCGGGAAGCGGGCGTCCGTCCGCACCGCGCAGCCGCTGACCGACAGGTCGGTCGTCTCGGCGTCCGCGCTCTCGGTCCCCGCCGTGAGCCGCGCCGGCAGCCGGACCGCCACGCGCTCGTAGTCGCGGCGCTCGCCCTTCGGATGCGGGTAGCGATGGCCCCAGTTGAGCGCGCGGAAGCGGTGGCTGCAGCGCTGACAGCGGAACGGATAGACGTAGAGGCTGCTGATCAGTCGCTCGAACGCGCCGACCCGCGAGCTGCGTCGCACGCTCTGACCCCCGCAGCGCGGACACCGCACGTCGACATGGTACAGTGGAGTGATGCAGCAGCGCGAAAGCATTCGTAACGTGGCGATCATCGCGCACGTCGATCACGGCAAGACGACCCTCGTCGACGCCATGCTCTGGCAGTCCGGCCTGTTCCGGCAGAACGAGGCCGTGGCCGAGCGGATCATGGACTCGATGGACCTCGAGCGCGAAAAGGGCATCACCATCATGGCCAAGAACACGGCCGTGACCTATAAGGGTGTGCACATCAACATCGTGGACACGCCCGGCCACGCCGACTTCGGCTCCGAGGTGGAACGCACGCTGACGCTGGTGGACGGCGTGCTGCTGCTCGTGGACGCCGCCGAGGGGCCCCTGCCGCAGACGCGCTTCGTGCTCAAGAAGGCGCTGGAGGCGGGCCTGCCGCCGATCGTCGTCATCAACAAGATCGATCGCAGCGACGCCCGCGCCGCCGAGGTGCTCGACGAGGTCTACGACCTTTTCATCGACCTCGACGCCGCCGAGGATCAGCTCGAGTTCCCGGTCCTCTACACGAACGCGCGCGTGGGCACGGCCACCACGGATCTCAAGGCCGACGGCGAGAGCCTCGAGCCGCTGTTCGAGACCATCCTCACCACGGTGCCGGCGCCGCGCTTCGATCCGGCGTCCGGGTTGCAGTTCCGGGTGGCCATGCTCGACTGGGACGACTACGTCGGCCGGCTCGTGATCGGGCGCCTCGTCAACGGACGCGTCCGCCAGGCCGAGCGCATCGCGGTCATCCACCGCGACGGCACCGTCGAGACGGCCAAGGTCACCGTGCTCTACGGGTACGAAGGGCTCAAGCGCACGGAGATCCCGGAGGCGAGCGCGGGCGATATCGTCGCCATCGCGGGCATCGAGTCGATCGACATCGGCGAGACGGTCGCGGACGTCGAGAATCCGGTGGCGCTGCCGCTCATCCGGATCGACGAGCCCACGGTGTCGATGCTCTTCTCGTCGAACGTCTCGCCGTTCGCGGGCAGAGAGGGACGCTTCGTCACCTCGCCCCAGCTCCGCGAGCGTCTGCTGAAGGAGCGCAAGCTCAATCCGGGCATCCGCGTCGAGGAGACCGAGTCGCCCGACACCTTCCGCGTCTCCGGCCGCGGCGAGCTGCAGCTGGCCATCCTCATCGAGATCATGCGCCGCGAGGGCTACGAGGTCGAGGTCGGCAAGCCCGAGATCATCACGCGCCAGGAGGACGGGCGCACGCTGGAGCCGATGGAGCACCTCGTGATCGACGTCCCCGAGGAGTTCATCGGGGCGATCACCCAGAAGATCGGGCCCCGCCGCGGCGCCATGACCAAGATGGTCAACCACGGCACGGGGCGCGTGCGGCTGGAGTACCGCCTGCCCTCGCGTGGCCTGATCGGTTACCGAACCGAGTTCCTCACCGACACGCGCGGCACCGGCCTCCTGAACCACATCTTCGACGGCTGGGACGAGTGGCAGGGGGACATCGCGCACCGCCAGAACGGCGCCCTCGTGGCCGACCGCACCGGCCGGACGACGGGCTACGCGATCGACAACCTCCAGGCGCGCGGCACGATGTTCGTGACACCCGGCGAGCCCGTGTACGAGGGCCAGATCGTCGGCGAGAACTCGCGCGACAACGATCTGGACGTCAACATCACCAAGGAAAAGAAGCTCACGAACATGCGCGCGTCCACCGCCGACGAGGGCATCAAGCTCACGCCGCCGCGCATCATGAATCTCGAGCAGTGTCTGGAGTGGATCCGCGAGGACGAATTGCTCGAGGTCACGCCCAAGTCGCTCCGCCTGCGCAAGCGCGCCATGGGCGGACGCCGGCGCTTCTAGTGGTCCGGCCGAACCTACTCGCCTGGCAGTGGAGTGACTACGTCGCCAAGCACCGCGATCGCGGCAACCTCCTGATCCACATCGTCGCGGTGCCGCTCTTCCAGCTCGCCACGCTCGTCCTGGTCTACGCGGTGGTCACGCGCTTCGTGGTGCTCGCGACCTCGGCCGTCGCGGCGATGGTGGTGGCGCTGGTGCTCCAGGGCCGCGGCCACCGGCGCGAGCCGGAGGCGCCGACGCCCTTCGCCGGCGCCGCCGACTTCGTGAGCCGCTTCGTGGTCGAGCAGTGGGTCACCTTCCCGCGCCTCGTGCTCTCGGGCGCGTGGTCACAGAATCTCCGCCGCGCCCCGCGATCCGCGTAGCGCGCGCGCCCGTCAGCCCCGCGACCCCACCACGTAGCCGTAACGCAGGTTGCTCCGCTGGCTCCCCGCCTGCTCGTACTCCGCCTTCAGCGCGGCGATGCGGTCGGTGGCCAGCGCGGCGCGCCGCTCGTACTTGTAGAGCCGCGCGTTGGTCTCGCCCAGGATCGTGCTCTTGACCGGGCCGTCGGCGGGGCCGAGCGGCTTGAAGCCGTGCTGCTTCTGCATGTCCTCGGGAATCTCGAGCCGCCGGAGCGCCTCAATCTGCCACTGGGGCGAGCCCGTCCAGATGGCGTCGGTGCCCCACACCACGTGGTCGGCGCCGAGTCCGCGGACGAGCATCCCCATCATCGCCGCCGACACGCGCGGATCGGCGATGGTGGTCTGGGCGAAGAGCTGGCCGACGTCGGCGTAGACGTTGCTCACGCCGTACTTCGACGGGATGTCGGCGAGGTCGGTCACCCACTCGATGCGCCCCGTCTTCTCGAACTGCGTCCACGCGTCCTCGGCCTTGCCGCCACCGGCGAAGCGGTAGCCGCCGTGATAGATGACGAAGTTCATCCTCGGCCAGTCCTTGGCCGCCTTGCCGACGTCGCGCACGTCGGAGTATGCGAGCAGGTGCGGGAACTGCTGCTCGACGGAGGGCGGGAAGAGTCCCTTGTGGACGCAGACCTTGTCGTAGCCCGCCTTGAGCAGCTTCTCGTAGAACGGATAGACGAGCTTGTCGTCGTCCATCCGCCACGGGTGCTTGCTGAGGTTCTTGTTGGTATTGTCGCCGATCGTATAGCCCTTGAACGAGTCCGGCTTGAGGTCGCGGATCGCGTGATCGACCTGTTCGAGCCAGCCCGGATAGCCCGGGGTGAAGATCGCGTGGCTCAGCATGCGGCGCGAGCCCGCGTCCTTGTTCACCCGCGCGCGCGCCTCGGCCTTCATCTCGTTGGTGAGGAACCAGTCTTGCGGGACCTCCGATGGCGAGCCGGAGAGGAGCGCGACCTTGGTATCGCTGTCGAGGAACACTTCTTCTAGTAGTTCGCGAACTTGAGGTCCTCGATGGTTTGCTCCTTGCCGGCCAGTGCCTTGTTCCAGCCCGCCTTGCCCACCGCCTGGCGCTGCCGCACGAACGTCATGATCCGCGTGTCGTCGCGCAGGAAGTGTGTGTGGCAGTCCATCACGAACTGCTTGCTGAGCGCGTCCGCGCGCTCCTTCGCCATCCCCGGCGTCTGCGCCTCCGCCGCGTTCACGTCGTAGAGCGCGCCGTAGACCTCGTTCATGGCCAGGAACGCGGCGGCCATGCCCGACGCCGTGGCCAGGAAGCGCCGGCGCGTCATCCCGTGGCGCTTCGCCAGGGCGGCGCCCAGCTCCTTCACGCGCGCCTCCACGCGACGCTGTCGCCGCGTCTGCGGCGCCGGCATGAACTCGTCGCTGGAGACGCTCTGCGTCGGGATCGGTCCGGCGAAGGCGTGCGTCTCCGCCGGCAGCAGGCCGGCGAGCTCCCGGTCACTCAGCAGCCCCATGGTGTCCTCCTCACGAGCGGGTGGGCGACCTCCGAGTGTCATCCGCGCGTAGCTCGACGCGTCGTCCGAGTGTCGTTTATGTAGTCTCGTCGGCGCCCGAACGCAAGCGCGATCACGGCACACGCTTTGCTCGGGAACGAACTGGAGTCATGGATCCCGCAGATCGCGCCAGGGGATTCTTGATCCTCCACGAGAGCGCCGATTTTTGCGACGACTGCTTGGGGAGGGCGCTCGGGATCACGGCCGCGGAGGCCCGCACGATTGTCGCGAGTCTCGCGAAGTCCTCGGCAATCCTGCGCGATCGGTGGACATGCAAATCTTGCCGGAAGCACGCGCTCGTCACGCGCGCGATCCCGAACGCGACGTTTGCCCTCAACCGTCGCTCGCGCGGCCGCCTCGGACGGCTCGCCTGACGCCGGCCGCCGCGGCGTGACTTCCTTTCCCTGGTTGGGCAGACGTCGTCTCAACTACGCCCGCCGGTTCCTACCCCGCCCGTCAGACCGACATTCACTGGCAAACCCTTTGCAATAATTCTTACGCGCCTGGTGGGGCACATGCCGGAGGAGAGCTTCGAGGAGCAGTCGTCTCTTCGCGGCGTTCACGTCTTCCTGGTCGTCGACGACCCGGAGTCCCGCGAGCTCATGAAAACCGTCCTGGAGTACGCGGCGGCCCAGGTCAGCCCCGCCGCCTCCGCCCGGGGCGCCCTCGGGGCGCTCGAAGGCATCCGGCCCCACGTCCTCCTCGTCGATCTCAGCACCGAGGGCGAGAACGCCCTCTGGCTGATCGAGCGTGTTCGCGCGCTGCCGAGGGGCGCCGACATCCCGGCGATCGCGGTGACAGCGCGCGGCGGCCGCGACGATCGCCAGCGCTTGCTGAAGGCCGGCTTTCACGAACACGTCCTCAAGCCGGTCGATCCCTGGGAGCTGTGTCGTCTGGTGGCGTCGCTGGCGCGCCGCGCCTAGAGGCGCGGCCACGCCGCAAGCTGTTTCGCGAGCGTCGCGACCGCGCGGCACAGCTCGACGGCGTGCACGGGCATCGCGAGGTGCAGCTGGAATCCCGCCGCGCGCAGGGCGTCGCCGTCGTCGTGCGCGCGCGTCAGCGCGAGCGCCGGAACGTTGCCGCCGCGCTCCGTCGCTGGTCCGACCTACGGACGACCACGAAATAGATCGCGAGACGACGACTCAGAGACGCAGCACCACGATCCCCGCCACCGTCACCGCCGCGCCGATCATCGCCAGCACCGGCAGCCGCTCGCCGAGGAAGACGATGCCGAGCGGCACCGCGAACAGCGGCGCCGTGGACGAGAGCACGGCGGCCACCGCGACGCCGGCGTACTTGACGGACGCGCCGTACATCACGGAGCTGACCGCCGTCAGCGCGGCCAGCGCCAGCAGCCGGCCGAAGAGCGGCCAACCGCCGCGCAGCAGTCCCGGCAGCCCACGCAGCGCCCACGGAGTGACCCACAGCAGCAGCGCGCCCACGGGCAGCCGCACCGCCTGCGCGCTCACCGGATCGATCTCGTCGAGCGGCACGCGCAGCGCCACCACCGACACGCCCCACGCCACCGCAGCCAGCAGCGCCTCGACGACGCCGCGCCACGGCCGCGGCTCGCCCGGCAGCTCCACGCGAGCCATCACGATGAGCACGACGCCGGCGAGCGTGAGGAGGCCGCCGACGACGATCGGCGCCGTGAGCCGCTCGCCCAGGAGCAGCGCCGCGAGCGACGCCGCCACCACCGGGTAGCTCATCGAGATGGTCATGGCGCGGCCGAGGCCGAGCCGCTGCGTGCTCTCGAAGAAGATCGTGTCACCGATGGCGATGGCCAGCACGATGGAGACGGCGAGCAGCGCGAGGCTGCCCACGGACAGCGTGAGGATCACCTCGAGGCCGCCCGCCGCCAGCATCCAGCCGACCACCAGGACCGCGGTGAGCGTCGTGCGCGCGGCGTTGATCGTGAAGGTGCCGATTCCCGGCGCCAGCGCGCTCACCATCAGGCTCGTCACCGACCACGACATCGCCGAGCCCAGCGCGCAGAGCGCCCCCACCGTTGCGCTATCCATTCGCTCCTTATATATGGGGCGGCGGGAGAATGACCCATAAAGTCAGCGGCGGACGAGGTGGGGGGGGCCACGACATGGCCCCCCCACTCGATTTCGCGTCTAGCTCTTCAGATAGACCGTCCGCATCGTCTTGTCGCCGCGCGGCGTGTGCATCACCGTGTCGATGGTGAGCGTGCGCCCGTCGGGCGACAGCGTCCAGGTCGACTCACGCGAGAACGTCTTCGCTTCGCCGCCGTCCTTGCCCGGCCGCGTCGTCGTGGACGTGGTCACGAGGCGATCGCCGCCGAGCGTGGCCCTCGTGACGGTGGTCGAGCCGCGATGGCCCTGCTCCGTCCGCTCCGAGCCGTCGGCGACGAACGACTGGCTGTACGAGCGCTCTCGATTGTCGCGCGCCATCGAGCGCGTCACCTTGATGTTGACGCCGCTCTGCTCGACGAGAAGCTTCACGGTGGGCGGCTGCTTCGGCGTCTCGGGCTGCGCCCCGTCCGGCGCCTTGTGCCCGTGACCGCCTTCGCGCGCCGGGAACTGGCTCTGCGCGGGGTCCAGGGTCCAGGTGCCGGCGAACTGCGGCTGCGCCTGCGTCGTCACCGCGGTGACGGCCAGCAGGAGCGCGGCCGCGACCGGACCGATCATACGCTGTGCACGTGTCATGCGATCCTCCTTGTTGAGGTCGAGCTCTTGGATGCGATCCACGAGGTTGGACGGACGGGGCCCGGAAATCATTTACAGGGCCGTCGCCCGCTGGGACTGAGCGCGACGCCCGGGACGACGCGGGAGCACGTCGCGGTAGGATGTGGCCCGGGAGGCGTCCATGGACTACCGCGACTACCAGCACTTGAGGTTCGAGCGCCGTGAGCGCGGCGTGGTGCTCGTCACCATCAACCGTCCGGAGGTGCTGAACGCCACCAACGACCGGCTGCACTGGGAGCTGACGCAGGTCTGGCTGACGCTCGACGCCGACGAGACGGCGCGCGTGGCCGTGGTGACCGGCGCCGGCCGCGCCTTCTCGGCCGGCGGCGACCTCGACATGGTGGAGGCGAACTCGCGCGACCCGAAACGGCTGGCGCGGACGGTGCGCGAGGCGTCCGACCTCGTCTACAACATGATCAACACCGACAAGCCGATCATCTCCGCGATCAACGGCGTCGCCGTCGGCGCCGGCCTCGTCGTCGCGCTGCTCGCCGACATCTCGATCATATCGGAAACCGCGCGCTTCACCGACGGCCACACGAAGCTCGGCGTGGTGGCGGGCGATCACGCGGCGATCCTGTGGCCGCTCCTGTGCGGGATGGCCAAGGCCAAGTATTACCTGCTCACGTCGGACTTCATCGACGGCCGCGAGGCCGAGCGCATCGGCCTCGTGAGCCTGTGCGTCCCCGCCGATCAGGTCCTGCCGAAGGCGCTCGAGGTCGGCGACCGGCTCGCGCGCGGCGCGCAGCAGGCGATCCGCTGGACGAAGCGCTCGCTCAACAACTGGCTGCGCCAGGCGGGACCGATCTTCGACCAGTCGATCGCGCTCGAGATGCTGACCTTCATGGACGAGGACGTGCGCGAGGGCCTCGCGGCCATCCGCGAGAAGCGGCCGCCCGCGTTCCCCTCGGGGCGCTGACTCAGTGCGCGCTGCGCTCGCGCGCGCGCCGGCGCCATGCGCGGAGCGCGAGCGGCCCCGCCAGGCCGACGACGAACACGGCGCCCGCGATCAGCAGCCAGCCGCTCGCGGACTGCGCGGCGTCCTGCCACTGATCGCCGACGATCCAGCCGAGCCCGACCCAGATCGCCGACCACACGACCGCGCCGACGGCGTCGAGCGCGGCGAAGCGCGGCCAGCCGAGCCCATTGCGCACGAGCATCGGCCACGCGACGACGCGCACGACGGTGAAGAAGCGGCCGAGGATCACGCTGAGCGGCCCGTAACGCGCCAGGCCCGCCACGCTGTCGTCGATGCAGCCGCGCGCGCGACGCGTGAGCCGGCAGTAGACATCCATGAGCCACGCGCTGCCGCGCGTCGCCGTCCAGAACCAGACCTGGTCGGTGAGCATGGCGCCCAGGGCGCCGAGCGCGATGAAGGCGGTGAGGCTGAAGATCTTCGACACCCTTGTTCCGACCATCCCCAAACGTCCCGTGCGGGAGGTCGAAGCCGAATTGCGAGAGATCCGCCGCGCCCGTCGCCGCTGGGGCCGCCACCCGGACTCCAAGCGCTGATCCGTCTCGATACGTCGCTGCTCGTCGATGCTCTCACGGGACCACGTCGATCCGGGGCCGCCCTCCGCCGAGCTCTCGAACGAGGAGAGCGTCTGGCGCTCAGCCCGCCGGTGCTCTATGAATGGCTGCGGGGACCGAGACTCGAGGAAGAGCTGACGGCGCAGGAGGCGCTGTTTCCCGCGGAGCGGGCGCCCGTGTTCGGCCCGCGCGAGGCCGAAGTGGCTGCCGCGCTCTACAGCCAGGTGCAGCGCGCACGGCAGCGCGAATTCGATCTCTGCATCGCGGCGTGCGCCCTGACGCACGGCGCGGCACTCTGGACGCTGAATCCGGGCGATTTCAGGGATGTCCCGGACCTGACGCTGTTCGCTACTTAGCGAGCGCCTTCTTCTTCCACAGCTCCCACGGGCGCGGCACCGTGCCGCCCACCGAGGCGTCGGCGCGGCGCGCCTCCTCGTCGTCGAGATACGTGACGGTCCCGCCCAGCGCCATGGCCTGCGCCTGGAGCCGCGCGTTCATCTCCGTGTAGACGCTGCGGAAGACGACGCGCGGCAGCGAGTCGCCGACCACCACCGCGCCGTGGCCGCGCATGAGCGCGACCGGACGATCGGCGAGCGTCTGCGCCAGCGCGCGCCCCAGCGCCGGCGTGCGCACCAGCATGTCGGTCGGCTGCCCGGCGGCGGCCTTGATGTCGAACACCGGCACGCCGCCGCCCAGAAACGCGCTCATGTGGTAGAGCGGCCTCAGCGGGACCTGGCTCACGCCGAACGGGATGACCGAGGGCGAGTGGTTGTGCACGACGGCCCTCACGTCGGGCCGCGCGCGATAGATCTCGCCGTGGATGAAGCGCTCGAGATAGCTCGTGCGCCCGCGCGCGTCCACCGCGCTGGAGTCGAGGTCGTACTCCATGACGTCGGCCGCGGTGACGAGCTCGGGCGCGATGGAGCGCGACATCAGGTAGCGCTGCAGATCGCCGGGATGGCGCACGCTCACGTGGCCGTAGCCGTCCACCACGCCCTGGTCGGCGAGAATGCGGTTGGCGGCGACGAGATCGTCGATCAGATTGCGATCCATGGGTCCCCCCGACGGCGGCGCCGGCTGGGCGAGCGCACGCGTCACGACGAGCGCCGTGATCGCGCCGCCAAGGAACGCGCGCCGGCCGAGCGCCGTGGCTTGCACGGCTCCAGAGTCTACCGCCGGCGCGCCAGCGTCGCGCGGAGATCCTCGAGGGCGCCCAGGAACGCGGCGAGCGGCGGCGCCACCGGCTTGTCGCGGCGGCGAACGAGGCCGATCTGCCGGATCAGCGACGGCTCGAGCCGCATGGCGGCGAGCCGCCGTGCAGCGACGTCGCCCTTCACCGAGAACTCGGAGGTGACCGACAGACCGAGCCCCGCCTCGACGAACTTCTTCATCGCCTCCGTGTTGCCGAGTTCCATCGCCGCGCGCGCGGTCACCCGCGCCCGCGCGAACCACGCGTCGATCTCGCGCCGCACCGTGCTGCCGCGGTCGAAGAGGATCAGCGGGTGCTCGGCCAGCTCGGCGGCGCGGATGGCGCCGTGCCGGCGCCAGGGCGGCTCCGGCGGGGCGATCGCCACCAGCTCGTCGCGATAGAACGGCGTCACCGCCAGCTCGCGGTCGCGCAGGGGCAGGCTCACCAGTCCCACGTCGAGGTCGTTGGCGACGAGGCTGCGCGCCACGTCCGAGGCCGTGCCCGTGACCACGACGAGATCGATCGCGGGAAAGCGCGCCCGGAAGCGTCCGAGCGCCTGCGGCAGCAGGTACACGCTGATCGAGGCGCTCGTCCCGAGCCGCACGCGACCCGCCACCACCCCGCGCAGCTCCTGGACGTGCTCGAGGCCGGCCTGCAGCTCGCCGAACGCGCGCGCGGCGTGGGCCAGCAGCACCTCGCCGGCGCGGGTGGGGAACGCGCGCTTACCGACCCGCTCGAGCAGCGGCAGCCCGAGCCGCCGCTCGAGCTGCGCCACCTGCATGCTGACGGCGGGCTGGGTCAGGTTCAGCTCGCGCGCCGCCCGCGAGAAGGAGCCGTGGCGGGCGATGGCCTCGAGCGTGCGCAGAGGGCCGAGGGCGAGGTCCATGGGCGTCGACACTAATTGATGATCTGAATCAAAACAATTGATTTCACTGATGCTGTGCGGCGTCGCATCATGGACGCGAAAGGAGGCCGTGATGATGGAGCTGAGCGACTACGCCCTCGTGCAGCTGGCGAACGAACGGCTGGCCCACGCCCGCGAGGTGGCGTCGCGTCGCGCCCTCGTCGCGTCGGTGACACCCCGCGAGTCGCTCCGCGTCCGCCTCGGCGGCGTGCTGGTCGCGCTCGGCCGGCGCCTCCTCGGCGAGCCCGCGCCACAGCGGGTGACGCCGTGATCCGGCGGGCGCGCGAGTCGGACAACCTCCAGATCGCCGCCATCTGGAATCGCGAGGCGATCGGCACCGCGGCCACCACGGACACCGAGCCGCGCAGCCCGAAGGCACAGCGCGCGTGGCTGGCCGCGCACATGGGCGAGTACCCGGCCCTCGTCGCCGTCGACGGCGACGAGGTCGTCGCCTTCGGCGCTCTCGCGCCCTACCGCCCCAAGCCGTCGTACGCGCGCACGGTGGAGGACTCCGTCTACGTGAAGGACGGTTGGCGCGGCAAGGGGCTGGGCGGGCTGCTCCTCGACGCGCTGGTCGAGGGCGCGCGGCAGCGCGGCTACCGCTCGATGATCGCGCGCGTCACTGCGGAGAACGACGCCTCGCTGCGCCTGCACGAGCGTCACGGCTTCGTCCGCGTCGGCCACGAGCGGGAGGTCGCGTTCAAGCTCGGGCGCTGGCTCGACGTGCTCACGCTCCAGCGCGTGCTCTAGCGTGCCCGACGCCGCGCCCGCGCCCCGCGAGGCGCTACTGGCCCGGCTCGCGTCGACGCCGGAGACGGTCGCCGAGGCGTTGCGCGGCCGCGCCGACGACGATCTCGCGCGGCGCCCGGCCGAGCGCGCGTGGTCGGCCACCGAGATCGTCTGCCACCTGCGCGACGTCGACGAGCTGTTCCAGGTCCGCTTCCACACGATCCTCGCGCTGCCAGAGTCGCCGATCCTCGTCTTCGGGGCGGACGCGGAAGACCTGGCGGCCTGGCGGATCGGCGGCGCCGTCGGCCATCCCCTCGATCCCGATCGGTGGGCGGAGGACCGTCAGTACCGGCGCGCCGACCCCGGCGCCGCCCTCGCCGCGTTCGAGCGCCGGCGCCGCGAGATCACGACGCTGCTGCGCGGGCTCGCGCCGGGCGAATGGGCGCGCGGCGGCATCCACCTGCGGCACGGCCGCCTCTCGCTGGCCGAGTGGGCGGCGAGACTCGCCGCGCACGACGACAACCACCTCGCCCAGCTGCGGCGCGCGCTCGACGGCCGGGTCTGATCGCCGATAGGCGGGTTATCGAGGGGCCGCCCGGCTTCGCCGGGCCGACCCGAGCGCTGGGGGGTTTGGGGGGCCATTTCGGGGCCCCCCAACCGGTAGACTGTCCGCGTGCCCCCCGACTCGCAGCTACCCGCCGCCCTGCGCGCGTTCCGTCATCGTGACTTCCGCCTCTTCTGGGCCGGCCAGCTCGTCTCGCTGATCGGCACGTGGATGCAGTCGGTGGCGCAGGCGTGGCTCGTGCTCGAGCTGACGAACTCGCCGTTCCGCCTGGGCCTGGTGGGCACGCTGCAGTTCGCGCCGATGCTCGTGCTGTCTTTCTTCGCCGGCGCGCTGGCCGACCGGCTGCCCAAGCGCCGCCTGGTGATGGTGAGCCAGAGCGTGCTGTTCGCGCAGGCGCTGCTGCTCGCGCTGCTCGTGCAGTTCGGCCACGTCCAGTACTGGCACGTCGCGCTGCTCGCGCTGCTCTACGGGGTCGCCAACACGGTGGACATGCCGACGCGCCAGGCGTTCATCGTCGAGATGGTCGGCCGCGACGACCTCATGAACGCGATCGCCCTGAACTCGGCGATGTTCAACGCCGCGCGCATCGTGGGGCCGGCGCTGGCGGGCTTCGCGATCGCGCACTGGGGCGTGCCGATCGCCTTCTTCGTCAACGCGCTGTCGTTCGTGCCGGTGATGATCGTCCTGGCCAGCATCCGCACCGTGGGCGCCCCGCGCGCGCCGACGGGCCGCACCATGGGCGAGGAGATCCGCGAGGGCGTGCGCTACGCGGTGCGCACGCCGCGCGTGGCCCTGACGATGGCCATGGTCCTGGCCGTCAGCGGCTTCCTCTTCAACTACACCGTGCTGGTGCCGCTCTTCGCGCGCGACGTGCTGGGCCAGGGCGCCCGCGGCTTCGGCCTGCTCATGGCCACGCTCGGGGCGGGCGCCGTCGCCGGCGCCGTCGCCCTCGCGGCGCTGGGCCGCGAGCGGCCGTCCGTCACCGCGGTGGCGGTGCCCGCGCTGGTGCTGGCCGCGTGCACCGCGCTCCTGGCGGCCGTGCGCAGCGTGCCGGTGGCCGCGCCCGTGATGCTCGTGATGGGATTCTGCGGCATCCTGTTCATGGCCGGCTCCAACTCGACCGTGCAGCTCACGGTGCCCGACGAGCTGCGCGGCCGCGTGATGAGCCTGCACACGCTCGTCTTCGCCGGCAGCACGCCGTTCGGCGCCTTCCTCATCGGCTCCGTGGCCGAGGCGGCGGGCGTGACGACGGCCCTGCTCGTGGCCGGGGGCGGCGGGCTGGTGTCGGTGCTGGCGCTGCTCCTGTGGTGGAACGGTCGCGATCGTGGGCCGTCGCTGGCGGCCCCGCGCCCCGAGGGAGGACCCGCATGAGGCTCGAAGGCCACGTGGCGCTCCTCAACGGCGGCGCCTCGACGTGACGCGCGTCCGTGTCGGGACGTCGGGCTGGAACTACACGGAGTGGAAGGGCTCGTTCTATCCCGACGACATGAAGCCGGCCGCGATGCTGCCGTACTACGCCGCGCGCTTCGGCACCGTGGAGGTCAACGCGACGTTCTACCGCATGCCGACGCCGAAGGTGGTCGCGGGCTGGGCGGCGGCGGCGCCGGCCGATTTTGCGTTCGTGCTCAAGGCGCCGCAGCGGATCACCCACTTCGCGAGACTCCGGGACGTGGACGAATCCGTCCGCCTCTTCTGTGACGTCGCGCGCGGGCTCGGCGCGCGCCTGGGTTCCCTGCTCTTCCAGCTGCCGCCGAACTTCAAGAAGGACCTCGCCCGGCTCGGCGACGTCCTTTATATGGTGCCGCCCGAGCTCCGCATGGCCTGGGAGTTCCGGCACGAGTCCTGGTTCGCCGACGACGTCTACGACCGGCTGCGTGCGCGCAACGCGGCCCTGGCCATCGTCGAGGACGAGGACAAGACCACGCCCGCGCTGGCCACCGCCGACTGGGGGTACTTCCGGCTTCGCGCGGTGGACTACACGGACACGCGCCTCGAGGCCTGGGTGAAGACGATTCGCAGCGTCGGCGCCGGCTGGCGCGACGCCTTCGTCTTCTTCAAGCACGAGGATCGCGGGACCGGGCCCGCGCTCGCCCAACGGCTCGAAACTCTGCTCGCGACCTGATACGCTCGCAGCCCACAAGCTCGGGGGTGCGCGGGGGCTGTCAGCCCCCCGCGCTCAAGGAGATCAGTCATGCTGGATCTGCTCATCCGGAACGGCCAGGTGGTGACGCCGCAGGGCGCGGGGGCGTGGGAGATCGCGGTGCAGGACGGCAAGATCGCCGCCGTCGCGGCGCCGGGGACGTTCCGCGAGGCCACGCGCGTGATCGACGCGGCCGGCAAGATCGTGGTGCCCGGCGGCGTCGAGCCGCACACGCACCTGGCGCACCGGATCCAGATGCATCCCGACGACGACCTGCACACCCTCGGCCCCGAGGAGGACTCGCGCGGGATGGCCTTCGGCGGCACCACGACGCACGTCGACTTCGCGTTCGTGCGGCCGGGCGACGATCTGCCGTCGGTGGTCGAGCGGCGCGCCGCCCGCTGGAAGGGCAACTCGTACACGGACTACACCTTCCACATCACGCTGGCCGGCCCGCTGCCGCTCAAGACCTTCGATGCGATCCCCGAGGCCATCCAGCAGGGCTTCCCGTCGTTCAAGGTGTTCACGACGGACGTCCTGCCGCCGCACCCGAAGCGGCCGTCGAACCGGCTGGACTTCGGCCGCCTGCAGTACGCGATGGAGAAGGTCGCCCCGCGCGGCGGCATCATGGTCGTGCACGCCGAGGACCACGACGTCGTGCAGTTCATGTACGAGCGCTTCCGCGAGGAAGGCCGCATGGACGGCGCCAACCTGCCGCTCGTGCACAACAAGGTCTCCGAGATGCTGTCGTTCCGGCGCGCGATCAATCTCGCGGCGATCATGGACGCCGCCATCTACTTCGTGCACACCTCCGCCCGTGAGGGCGTGGAGGCGGTGGCCGAGGCGCGCGGGCTGGGCCGGCCGATCTACGCCGAGACGCTGCATCACTACACGTGCTTCACGGCCGACGACTACCGCTCGCCGCGCGGGTTCTGCTACCACACCTATCCGTCGCTGAAGTATCCGGAGGACCAGGCCGCGCTCTGGGACGGCCTGCTCAACGACGCGGTGTCGACCACGGCCACCGACGAGTACCCGACCACGCTCGCGCTCAAGCTGCGCGGCAAAACGATCGAGGACGTGACGGGCGGCAACCTGGGCGCCGAGGCGCGCATGGGCATCGTCTACACCGAGGGCGTGGTGAAGCGGAAGATGTCGCTCGAGCGCTTCGTGCAGGTGACCTCGTCCAACGCCGCGCGGATCCTCGGTCTCTATCCGGGCAAGGGCGCGCTGGCGCCCGGCAGCGACGCCGACGTCGTGCTGATCGACCCGGCCATCAGTCGAACGTTGACGAAGGACGACTTCCACGTCAGCGACTACAGCCCGTGGGAGGGCTGGGACGTGCGCGGCTGGCCGGTCACGACGCTCCTGCGCGGCAAGGTCATCGTGGAGAACGGCCGGCTGCACGGCGACACGCGCGACGGCCAGCTGGTGAAGCGCAAGATCGATGGCGCAGTCCTGAGCCGGCCGGCGTGCTGAGGTCGGTCAGCGGCTCAGCGTGATCGGCCCGATGAAGACCTCGCTGGCGTGCCGGGCGTCTTCCGAATGGCTCTCGACGCCGACGCCCATGAGGGCGGGCGGCGCCTGGCCGAAGAGCCGCGCGTAGTCGCGCTCGACGTTGCGGCTCTCGCGGATCCACTGGCCGACCTCCGCGGGGCCCGAGCGGACGACGACGAGCCAGCGCTCGAGCATCATCTGCTGCGTGTGAGTCTCGGTGCCGACCGGCGCGCGTGTGTCCCAGACGTAGCCCAGCATCCGGGGACGGTAGCGCGGCGGGAAGAACAGCACGATCCGCGCGACCTGGTCGCTGATCTCGCCACGAATGTCGCCCTGCTCCGGCAGGGTCACCGCCTTCCACTCCCACGTCAGCGTCGGCGCGTGCTGCACGTCGAGATCGATCGCCCGGGCCAGCCTCACGCTGTAGCGCTCGGTCTTCAGCCAGAGCGCGCGGCGGCCGTCGTTCACGACGATCGCGGGCGGGTACGTGAGGTTCGGCTCTCGAGCGTAGAACGACCACTTCGCGGGCAGCCGGCCCGCGGCCGGCTGCTCGCTCCAGTCCTCGACGACCCGCGGCGCCTGGGCGTGCAGGCGCGCGGCCACGCAGAGCAGAGCCGCGACGGTCACCGCGACGCGCCGTCGCACGTCAGTCGCGCAGCGCGCCGGCGGTGAGGCCGCGGACGAGCCAGCGCTGCAGGCCGGCCACGATGAGGATCGGCGGCAGGCTCGCGAGCATCGAGGCAGCGGCGATGTCGCCCCACGGCACCTCGTAGACGCCCGGGAACAGCGCGAGCGCCACGGGCACCGTGCGGCTGGCCTCGCTGGCCGTGAAGGTGTAGGCGAAGAGCAGCTCGTTCCAGGACATCAGGAACACGAGCAGCCCGGCCGACGCGATGCCCGGCGCGATCAGCGGCAGCACGACGCGTCCGAGCGTGGCCAGGCGTCCCGCGCCGTCGATCTGCGCGGCCTCCTCCACCGCCATCGGCACCTCGCGCACGAAGCCGGCGAGCAGCCAGAGGACGAGCGGCAGCGCGAACGACGTGTCGGCGAGCACGAGCGCCAGCCACGTGTCGCGCAGGTCCAGCGCGCGCAGCAGCACGAAGAGCGGCCCGACGATCGTCACCTGGGGAAACGCCGTGCACGCGACGACGGCGAGCAGCAGCACGTGCTTGCCGGGCACGGGCAGCCGCGCCAGCGCGTAGGCGCCGGGCGCGCCGAGGGCGACCGCGAGCAGCGTCGTCAGCGCGGCCACCCCGAGGCTGTTGGCCAGCGCCGCCGGCATGACGCTGCGCTCGAGCACCGCGCGGTAGTGGACGAGCGTCGGCGGCGCCGCCAGCAGCCGCTCGACGGCCAGCAGCGCCGTGTCCGGCTTGATCGACGTCAGCGCCTGCCAGAAGAACGGCACGGCCCACAGGGCCAGCGCCGTCAGCACGAGCGCGTCGCCGAGCGCGCCGCGGCGCTTCACGCCGTCGCCTCCTCGTTCGCCATCGCGCGCAGGTACGCCCAGGCGACCAGCATGACGAGGGCCCCGACGACGACGCCGATGGCGGCGCCGAACCCGAGCTGCAGCGTCTGGAAGAGGCTCCGGTACGCGTAGACGGTCAGCGTCTCGGTGGTGTTGGCGGGGCCGCCGCCGGTGAGAACGAACATCAGGTCGAACGCGCGCAGCGCGTCGAGCGTCCGGAACAGGAGCGCGATCAGCAGCACGCGGCGCAGCAGCGGCAGCGTCACGTCGCGCACGGTGGCGAGCGCGCCCGCGCCGTCGACACGCGCCGCCTCGTAGATCTCGACGGGGATGGTGAGACAGCGCGCGTAGCACAGCAGCGCGACGAACGGCATCGTGCGCCAGACGTCGGCGACGATGAGCGCGGGCAGCGCGAGCGCCGGCTCGCCGAGCCAGTTGATCGCCTGCCCGCCCAGCACGTAGTTCAGCAGGCCCGCCGACGGGTGATAGAGCCACTCGAACGTGCGTCCCGTCACGACCGAGGGCAGCGCCCACGGCAGGAGCAAGAGCGCCACCGCGAGGCGCCGGCCGCGCCGCTGGCCCTGGAGCGCCAGCGCCACCGCGAGCCCGAGCAGGAACTCGAGCGCGACGGAGACGAACGTGAAGACCAGCGTCACCTCCAGCGCGTTCCAGAAGCGCGGATCGCCCGCGAGGAACACGTAGTGCGACGGCCCGACGAAGCGCTCGATGCCGAACACGGGAATCCGGCGCTGGAGCGACAGCCACAGCACCCACAGCGCCGGCCACGCCGCGAGCACGAGGAGCGCCGTGAGTGCAGGCATGAGCATCACCCGCCCGGCGCGCGCGGCGCCGCGCGCGCGCGCGGTCACCGCAACCCCTCCAGCAGGTACGACAGCCGCAGGCGCGCGTGCTCGATGGCCTGGCGCGGCCGCTTCACGCCGACGAGCGCGGCGGAGAACTCCGGCTGCAGCGTGGTCGAGAGCATCAGGTAGGCGGGCGTCACCGGGCGCGGGCGCGCCTTCAGCATCAGGTCGTGCACCACGGGAAAGTCGGGATGGACGCGCACGACGTCGGGATCGCGGTAGAGCGCCATGCGCGTGGGGTTCAGGGCGCCGCCGACGCTCATCGCCTTCTGCGCGTCGGCGCCCGCCATGAAGCGAACCAGCTCCGCCGCCAGGGCGGGATGGCGCGTACGGCGGTTCACGCCCAGGTGGGCCCCGCCGCTCGAGGCCGCGCTGGCGGCGCCGCCGACCCGGCCCGGCAGCGGCGCGATGCCGACACGGCCGCGCACGGGCGACCCCGCCGCCTGGAAGAGGGCCATCGCGTAGGGCCAGTTGCGCAGGAAGATCGCGCGCCCGTCGCCGAAGTGGCGCCGGCTCAGCTCTTCGTCGGCCGCGGTCACCCACGACGGGCTCACGCCGGAGACGATCAGCGCGCGCAGGAACGACAGCCCGCCGGCCGCGCGCTCTTCCTCCGGGAAGACGGCGCCGTCGGCGCCGAACACGCGCGCGCCGTTGGCCCAGATCGCCTCCAGGGCGTTGACGGTGAGCCCCTCGTACTGCCGGCCCTGCCAGACGACGCCGTCCAATTTGGGATCTCGCTCGGCGCCGCGCACGCGCACGACCTGGTCGACGAGCGCCTCCCAGGTCCGCGGCGGGGCCAGCCGGTACTTCGCGAGCAGGTCGGTGCGGTAATAGAGGACGCCGACGTTCATCAGCCACGGCATCGCCCACACGCGGCCGTTCCACGTCGCGGGCTCGATCGTGGACGGGAAGTGCGGCGCCAGCTCGGCGCGCGACACCCAGGGCGAGAGGTCGAGCAGCCAACCCGCGCGCGCGAACTCCGCCACCCAGACGACGTCGAGCATCATCACGTCGAAGGCCGCGCCGCGTCCCTCGAGGTTGATCACGAAGAACTGGTGCTGGTCGTCCGAGTTCCACGAGAGCGACTCCGCCTGCACGCGGACGCCGGGGTGCCGCTTTTCGAACTCGCGCAGGAGGCCCGGCACGGGATCGGAGGGCCCGAGGATCTTCGCGTGCTTGAAGACGAGCGTGACCGGGCCCGACTCGGCCGGGCCGCCCGCGCAGCCGGCGGCGAGGGCCGCGACCACAACCAGCAGGGCGGCACGCCGGAGTCGCACCACGAAATATTGGGCTGCCGGGACGTTGGGGAACGAGGGGCTCACGCGTGTTATGGTGCCAGACACCATGCCACCACACGCGCTCGGCTCGGGGACGATTTCCTTCGGCCTCGTCTCGATCCCGGTCAAGCTCTACACGGCGACCTCGGCCGGCAACGTCTCGTTCAACCTGCTGCACGCCAAGTGCGGCTCGCGCATCAAGCAGCAGACCTTCTGCCCGGTGTGCAACGAGACGGTCGAGCGCAGCGGCCTCGTGAAGGGCTACGAGTTCACGAAGGACCAGTACGTGCGCGTGGCCGACGACGAGCTGAAGGCCCTCGAGGGCGAGGCCTCGAAGATGATCGACATCCTCGAGTTCGTGCCGCTCGCGCAGGTGGATCCGGTCTACTTCGAGAAGGCGTACTACCTCGGCGCCGACAAGGGCGGCGAGAAGCCGTACCGCCTGCTCGCCGACGCGATGGCCCAGGCCGAGCAGGTCGCCGTCGCGAAGTTCGTCATGCGCGGCAAGGAGAGCCTCGTGCTCATCCGGCCGGCGCAGGAGGGGTTGCTCCTGCACACGATGTTCTTCGCCGACGAGGTCCGCTCGTTCGCGGACGTGGACAAGGGCCAGTCGGCGAACGTGCGCGAGGGCGAGCTGGACCTGGCCCTGCAGCTCATCCGCGGTCTCGCGCGCGACGAGTTCAAGCCCGAGCAGTACACCGACGAGTATCGCAAGCGCGTGCTCGACATGCTCGAGCGCAAGGTCGAGGGCCGCGAGGTCACCGCGGCGCCGGCGCCCGCGGAGCGGCCGCACGTGATCGACCTGATGGAGGCGCTCAAGGCCAGCCTCGCCAAGAAGGGTCTGCCCGCGGAGGCGGCGACCGCGAAGAAGCCGCCGAGCAAGGCCGCGCAGGGCGCCGCTCCGAAGGTCGCCGCCAAGGCCGTCCCCAAGCGCGCGTCGGGCGGCCGCAAGTAGTCGCCGCTCAGGCCGCTCGCGCGCCGTCCACCGCCAGCAGGTACATCGTCATCGTCTCGCCGTCGCGCGACCATGCGCGCAGCTGGGCCTCCGCCGCGGCCCGCGCGCCCTCGTCGACGAACCCGTCGGCCACCATCTGACGCCCGCGCGTGGCGGCCACGTCGGCCCAGATCCCCGCGCGCGCCGTGAAATCGGGCTCGCCCCGTCGGAGGGTCTCGTGCTGCGGCGTGACGACGACGTCGCGCAGCCCCGCGCGCTCGACCAGCTCGACCAGATGATCCGCAATCGCGTTGTCCATGCCGGCCTCCGCTCGCCAGTCCAAGAACGCAGCAAGGAAGTCGCGCGCACTCGCCGGCGGCGACGGCTCGAGGCGCAGCTGCTCGTGGTTGTAGTCGAGCACGACGACGCGCCCGCCCGGCCGCGTCGCGCGCGCCATCGCGGCCAGGGCGCGCGCCGGCTCGGCGAGCCACTGGAGCAGCCGCGCGGCGCTGACGACGTCGAAGCGCTCGCGATACGGCAGCGCGTACGCGTCCTGGACGTCGAGCTCGAGGCCGGCGACGGCGCCGTGGGCGCGCCGAGCGGCGTCGATCAGCTCACGGTTCGCGTCGACGCCGAGGACGCGGCCGCCCGGGCCCACGGCCTCCACGATGCCGCGGGTGATGGCGCCGGTCCCGCATCCCACGTCGAGGACGCGCTGGCCGAGCCGCAGCATCGCGGCCAGCCGCCGATGGTCGCGCGCGAGCGAGCGGCGGTCGAGGATCGCCGCCGTCTCCGACGGCATCTCCGCGCGGTGGCGCGCGACGTCGCCGGCCGCCACGCTCAGCCGCCCTTGAGCCGCGGATCGAGCAGGTCGCGAAGCGCGTCGCCCAGCATGTTGAAGCCGAAGACCGCGAGCGACAGCGCCGCCGCCGGCCAGATCGCGAGCCACGGCGCCCGGTACATGTGGTCGAGGCCCGTCAGCGAGAGCATGCCGCCCCACGTCGGGTAGGGCGGCGGCACGCCGAGGCCGAGGAAGGAGAGGCTGGCCTCGGTGAGGATCACCGTCGACAGACCGGTGGTCGCGACGACGATGATGGTCGGCAGCACGTTGGGCAGGATGTGCACCAGCGTGACGCGCGCATGGCCCGAGCCCATCGCCCGCGCGCTCTCGATGTAGGTGTTCTCCCGGATGGAGAGGGCCATGCCACGCACGATGCGAGAGTTCTGAATGCCGAAGTTGACGCCGAGCACGAGGGTGATGTTCAGCACGCCGGGAGTGAGCAGCGACATGATCGACATGAGGATCAGCAGCGGCGGAAAGGCCATCCAGGCGTCGACGGCGCGCTGCAAGAAGAGGTCGACCCGGCCGCCCCAGTAGGCGGAGAAGATGCCGAGCGCGGTCGCCAGCGTGCTGCCGAGCGCGACGGCGCCAAACCCGACGTAGAGCGAGATGCGGGCGCCGTAGAGGATCCGCGTCGCCTCGTCGCGCCCGATCTGGTCCGTCCCCAGCCAGTGGATCCCGCTCGTCATCACGAATCGCTCGCGGAGGTTCGTCTCGGCGAAGCCGTAGGGCGTGAGCACGCCGGCGAAGACGGCGGCCGCGAGCATGACCAGCACGATCGCGCTCCCGATCGTGCCGAGCGGCTTGCGCCGCAGCATGTCGACCCAGACCTCGGCGTACCACGGCAACGTGCGCGGCAAGCGCCGAATGTCGACGGCGAGCGGCGGAGCTTCGACCCGATTCACGGCCATCGCCGGTTACCGGTAGCGGATCCGCGGGTCGAGGAACGCGTAGGAGAGATCGATGGCCAGATTCAGCCCGACGACCATCGCGGCCACGATCAGGTTCACCGACTGCACCACCGGGTAGTCCAGACGCGTGAGCGCCTCGAAGAAGAAGAGCCCGATGCCGGGCAGGCGGAAGATCGCCTCGATGATGACGGAGCCGCCGATGTAGAGCGGCGTCTGCAGGCCGATCAGGCTCACCACGGGGATCAGCGCGTTCTTGAGCGCATGCCGGAGCACGATCGCGCGCTCGGGCAGGCCCTTCGACCACGCGGTGCGGATGTAGTCCTGGCGGAGCACGTCGAGCAGCGCCGAGCGCATGATCCGCATGATGGGCCCGGCGCGCGTCACGCCGAACACCAGCGCGGGCACGATCATGATCTTGAGGTTCTCCAGCGGGTGGGTCGTGAACGGCACGTACGTCCAGATCGGCGTCCATTTGAAGTAGATCGACGGCAGCACCACGACCAGCACGGCCAGACCGAAGTAGGGCACGGACAGCGCCAGGATTGCCAGGATGCGCCCCACGTAATCGGAGGCCGTGTCCTGGCGCACGGCGGAGACGATCCCGACCAGGACACCGATGACGACCGACGTCAGGATCGTCAACCCGGCGAGCTCCAGGGTGATCGGGAAGCGCCGGATGAACTCGTCCCAGATCGGCTGGCGCGTCCAGTAGGAGCTGCCGAAGTCGCCGCGCAGCACGATGCCGCCGATCCACTCGAGGTATTGCGTGTGGGCCGGCCGGTCGAGACCGAGCTCCTTGCGCAGGGCCTCGACCGTCGGCGCGTACGCGTGCCCCTCGACCATCCGGATGACGACGTCGCCCGGCATCAGGCGCATGATCGAGAAGACGATCACGCTCACCAGCACGAGCGTCGGCACCGCCAGCGCGAGCCGGCGGAGGACGTACTGCCTCATGGAGGCTTACTTGTCCAGCCAGGTGAACATCAGCCGGTACCCGAGAGAGAAGCCGTCGTGGTACGTGAAGCCCTTCACCTGCGGGGCGTGCACGATGTACTGGGGCAGCCCCGGCAGGTACACGTAGTAGGCCTTGTCCGCCAGGTAGCGCTGGATCTCGTGCACGAGGGCCAGCCGCTTCTTGGGGTCCAGCTCCCGGCGCTGGGCGATCAGCATCTTGTTCAGCTCGGCATCGGCGATGTGGCTGCGGTTTTGAGGCTGCTCCGGGTAGAAGGCCGCGAAGAGCCAGTCGTCGACCTCGTTGCCAGGAAGCTGCGGGCCGATCGCCATCCCATCGAACTTGCCCAGGGCGGTCGTGGTGGTGTACTTGCCGTATTCCTCCGGCTTGAACTCGACCTTGACGCCGATTTTCGCGAGGTTGTCGGCCGCGAGGTCGTAATACGTCCGCCAGGGCGGCGCGTACCCGGGCCAGTGGTACATGGGCGTGGTGAAGCCGTTCGGGTAGCCCGCCTCGGCCAGCAGCCGCTTCGCTTCGGCCGGGTCGTAGCCCGCGAGATATTTCGCCTTGGCCGGGTCCATCTTCGCGATCGGCAGCTTCCAGTCTTTCATCGCGCAGGGCACCGGCCCCTCCTCGATGCACGCCTCGCCGTAGTGGATCGCGTCGTTCCAGGCCTTGCGATCGATGGCGAGCGAGATCGCCCGCCGAACGCGCACGTCGTTGAACGGCGGCTGATCGGTCCGGAAGTAGATGATCCCGTTGGGAAGCACCCACGTGGGGCTCATCACCATCTCGGGATTCGTCTGCTTGAGCGACTTCGCCTCCTCCGGGATCGCGTAGCCCCACATGTGTCCCAGCTCGACCTTGCCCGCCCGCAGGAGCGAGAGTCGGGCCGAGGATTCAGGGGTGATCTCGATCACGACGCCGTCGAGGTACGGCAGTCCCTTCATGTAGTAGTCGGGGTTGCGCTCGAAGGCGATCTGCACGCCCTTCTGGTAGCTCTTGAGCACGAACGGTCCGCTGCCGATCATCGCCTCCGGCCGGTTGAAGTCCTTCAACTTCTCCTCGACTTCGCGGGGCAGGATCGCCAGGTACGCCGAGGCGGCGAGGTGATTCAGGAATGGCGTCGACGGCTCTTTGAGCGTGACGCGCAGGATGTAGCGGTCGACGACGTCGATCGACCGGACGACGTCGAAGCGGGAGCGGAACGCCGACTTGGCCTTGAATCGCTCCATCGAGTACTTCGCGTCCTCGGCCGTGACCTCGCGTCCGTTGACGGGCGGCTTGTTGTGGAATTTGACGCCCTTGCGGAGCGTGAACTCGATGACCGTCGGGCTCTTGTACTCCCACTTCTCGGCGAGGTCGCCCACGATCGAGAAGTCGGCGGAGTGCTTCTGCTCCAGGCCGTGCGGGTAACGCACGAGCTGGCTGTACACCATGTTGGCCCAGGAGTGGGTGAGAAAGCTGATGTTGAGGTGCGGATCGAGGTTCGGGGCCTCGCGGTCGGAGATCCTCAGCACGCCGCCTCGCTTGGGGGCCTGGCCGAAGGCCTGGGCCGGCGGCAGCAGCAGCGGCAAGGCGGCGAGCAGGGCCACGGCGTGCACGGCGAGCCGGAAGCGTCGACCCATGGCGTCCTCCTTCACGAGGCGCTCTCGTTCGATCGTGATGGAGCGAGGAAGGCCCGGAAGTGTGCGGACATTATGCGCAGCGGCCGGCGCTTGTCAATTCTCGTCGCCTGTCAATCCTACGCGCGCCGCGCCGCCACCGAGTACAA